>ENA-UOOK01005565-UOOK01005565.1-fermentation-metagenome-genome-assembly--contig:-NODE-5565-length-12585-cov-3.875180_pt1 | contig 12585 bp, 12 predicted proteins | sample MGYA00245777_ERZ724023 | MGnify/ENA primary metagenome ERZ724023 (study PRJEB28704, sample SAMN03018312) | fermentation metagenome | biome: anthropogenic terrestrial biome; feature: soil; material... | reverse complement strand
CGGCAAATTTTACAACATGTCTCCAAGCAAAATTCGCCCTTTGCAGCAGAATCTGAGTTTTTGAAGCAGAATCATTAATGAATGTACATTTAATAAATAGAGTCACAAAAGAGTTGCAAAAACTTAAATTTGCATTAAAATAATAAGTAATAAGTATTAAATATCAAATATAGAATATAACAATAGGTGAATATGTTGATTACTGTTGAAGGTACTATAGAAGAAATCATTTTCTCAAATGAAGCTAATGGATATGCAGTTTGTGAAATAACCAATGAGAAAAGTGTCATAACGTTAGTAGGCTATATGCCTTTTATTAACGAAGGAGAAATTTTAAAAGCCAAGGGCTCATGGATTAATCATCCTGAATATGGCGAGCAGTTAAAGGTTGAAAGTTTTGAAAAGGTTATGCCCAATACAGTTGAAGCCATTGAAAAGTATTTAGGAACAGGGGTAATTAAGGGCATTGGGAAAGCGACAGCAAAAAAAATTATTAAAAAGTTCGGGGCTGAGTCTCTGAATGTTATTTTGGAGAACCCTGAAAAACTTTCTGATATTAAAGGGATGAGCTATACAAGAGCTCTTGAAATTGGACAAGCGCTGGCAAAGCAAAGGAATTTTACTGATATAGTATCATTTTTGCAGGAGCACGGCATAAGCTCTGTTTACGCTGCAAAGGTATATAAAGTATTTGGTGAGAATACCTTGGAAGCCATACAAAATAATCCATACAGACTTATTGATGAAATACCGGTCATTAGTTTTAAAACTGTTGATGCTATTGCAAAAAGCCTTGGGATAGACCCTGAATCAAGATTGCGTATATGTAGTGGAATTAAATATGTACTTATAAAAGCATCGGTAAACGGACATACATATTTACCTTATTCAGAAGTAATAAAACTCGGAGAAAGCCTTTTAGGTGTTGATGCTGAAAATGTTAGAGATACCCTTATATTTATGCGCTTCGATGAAGTAATTCACATTGAAAGGTATGATAGCGTTAACGAAAATAATGAAAATAGCAATAATATGAACAATAGCAGTAATATGAACAATATGAACAATAGCAATAATATGAATAATATCAACAATAATTTCAGTAGTGATGATATTAATAGCAGTATCAATTGCAATAATGAAAAGCTAACCGATAGAGTGTATCTCAGAGATTTATATAATGCAGAGATTAGTGTTACTAGGCGCCTTATAACTTTAGCAAATTCAGTGGTTCTTTCGAATGTGCGTAGCAAAATAGACAATGCTATTAAGAAATCTATAGAGAAAACTATGATTGTTTTACAGGAGGAGGAAAAAATAGTACTAGCTGAAACACAGAAGACTGCAATAAGGGAGGCTATAAATAATGGTGTCATGGTAATTACCGGAGGCCCTGGAACAGGTAAAACTACCATAATAAAAAGCATTATTAAAATATTCGAAAAAAATAATTATAAGGTAGCCCTTGCAGCCCCAACTGGCAGGGCGGCAAAACGTATGACCGAAGCCACTGGTTATGAAGCAAAGACAATCCATCGCTTACTTGAAATTGGGTTTGTCGGTGATGAGTTGGAAATGTCTTTTGTAAAAACAGATGTCAATCCTATTGATGCCGATGTTATAATAATTGACGAGATGTCTATGGTGGATCTTTTGCTTATGGATAGTCTTCTAAAGGCTATAAAGCAAGGCTCAAGACTTATTTTGGTAGGTGATGTTGACCAACTTCCTTCTGTAGGTCCAGGTAATGTTCTTAAAGACATAATTGCAAGCACTATAATAAAGACTGTACGACTGACAGAAGTTTTCAGGCAAGCAGAAAAAAGTCTCATTGTTGTTAATGCTCATCGTATTAATAGAGGGGACAAGCCCATTCTAAACGAAAGAAGCAAAGACTTCTTCTTCATAGGACGCAATAACCCAAATGACATTATTAGTTTAATAATGGATTTATGCAGTAAACGAATTCCAGCACAATATGGATACGATCCATTTCGGGATATTCAAATATTAACACCTACAAGAAAAGGTTTAGTAGGAGTAGGAAATCTCAACATTGAACTGCAGAGGAAACTTAACCCAAAAAGTAAAATCAGAAAAGAAAAATCATTTCCAAACTTTACTTTTCGTGAAGGCGATAAGGTAATGCAGATAAAAAATAATTACAATATAAAATGGGAAAAAGTATCTCTAGATGAAGATGGCAATAGAGTAAAGAAAAGTATTGATGATGCCAGCTACGATGATGCTTATAATGCTAGCCATGATAATGCCTGCGCTGGTAGGTATGAAGATGAAAACGATAAGGACGGAGAAGGAGTTTTCAATGGAGACTCTGGTATAATTAATCAAATTGACCATGAAGAAGAAAAGATAAGAGTGCTTTTTGATGATAACAGAATAGTAGATTATTATTTTGATGCATTTGATGAAATAGACCCTGCATATGCTATAACTATACATAAAAGCCAGGGTAGCGAATTCCCTGTTGTCATTTTGCCTATATTCCCAGGGCCACCAGTTCTAATGACTAGAAACTTATTGTACACTGCAATAACCAGAGCAAGGGATTTAGTTATAGTTGTAGGTTTAGAAAGTACCCTTTATCATATGGTAGATAATGATAAAGAGACTCTTAGATATTCAGGCCTTGCCAATAAAATCCGTTTAGCACATGACTTAAGTCAATGATGCAAATTTTCTTGTTCGCTAGGGAACTCTAGGTTCCCTTCAACTGAAAGGGGAGTATGGAGTGGTAAGAGTGCTTGTAAAAAGAATAATTAAAACAGTATCCAAACTGCTTTTTCCTCCCAAATGTATATTTTGCGCATCAATACTCAATATACAGGCTGAAATTGGGGTATGCAAAAAGTGCCATAGAAGCTTAGCATATATTGGAAACAAGCTTTATTATATAAACAAGTTTTCATATAAAGATTTAACTCCATGCAAATATTTTAACAGAATATTTTGCGTGTTTGAGTATTCTGGTTATGTAAGAGAGTCTATTGTAAGGTATAAGTTTTTTGGAAAAGCCCATTACTATAAAACCTTTGCTGCTTTATTGGCAAGCAAAATAAAAAGTATAGCTCAGCAACATGAATTCGACATGATTATGAGTGTACCACTCCACAAGCAAAAGGAGAAAAAAAGAGGATATAATCAAGCTTACCTTATATCAAAAGAATTAAGTAAGATAATGCAGTTGCCTGAGGAATCAAATTTTTTAATAAGAACCAAAAATACCCCTTCACAAAGCTTGCTTCATAAAGATGAAAGACATAATAATATTAAGAATGCCTTCAAAGTTACCGATGTAGATAATGTACAGGGAAAAAAGATCTTATTAATTGATGATGTATTAACAACTGGGAGCACTCTTAATGAATGTAGTAGAGTGCTTAAAGAAGCAGGTGCTGACAAAGTGGATATAGCAGTAATTGCAGTTGCTTTTGCTTTTAAGTTATGAAAGTAGAGAACAGAAAAAAGAGAGTAGATAGAGAGAAGATGGAATTGCAAGATGAAGTGATGCAAATTTCAACATGTTGACGCTAAATGAATTTTTGCAGCAGAATCATAATATATATTTGGAGGTGAATATCATGGCAGATTTAAGAAATTGCAGAAGATGCGGACGATTGTTCAATTATATTGGAGGAAATGCAATTTGTTCTACCTGTAAAGACGAAGATGAAGTAGATTTTCAGAAGGTTAAAAAGTATCTTTATGATAACCCAGGAGCTTCAATATCGGAGGTAGCAAGTAGCCTTAATATAAGCATCGAAAAAATAAGAAAGTTTTTAAAAGAGGAAAGACTGGAGATAATAGGAGATGAAGGACTTCCTGTTTTGGAATGTGAAAAGTGTCAAAAACCAATAAATACAGGACGTTTTTGTGATGCCTGCAGTCGAGATTTGGCTACGGGATTTTCTACTGTAGCAAGAGATATTGAGAGAGAGCATATAAACAGCAGAAACAGTGGTGAAAATGATTCTATTAGATTAAGATATCTTTCAAAAAATTTAGATATTCCGAATAAGCACAAAAAAGGATTCAGGAAATAATTTTATAAAGGGTAAATAAATTATATATTTTGCCGATATTAATATACAGAAAGTAAAGATGCAAAGTTAGGTTAAGGATGGATGATTTTATGAAAATATGGGGAAACATTCCAGATGTTTCTGGAATATACAACAAACAAAAAAAAGTAAATAAGGTAAGTGAGGCTGCAGGTACAACAATAAAAAATGATGTGGTATCTATCTCAAGTAAAGCAAAAGATTATCAGTTAGCGCTAAATCATCTAAAAGATATACCTGATATTAGATGCGATAAGGTCGAAGAATATTCTCAAAAAGTTAATTCAGGTAATTATAACATTAAAGGAAAAGATATAGCTGACAGGATAATCAGGTCTGCTTTTGATAAAAAAATTTGATAAAAGTCTGATTAATAATTTGCTAGGTGCAATATCACAGGAGGCTATTTTTTGGGAGAAAATATGCTAGACGTTATTTTAATAGATAAATTGGCAGATGTGCTTGAGAAAGAAGTATTACTTTATAGTGAATTTCTTGAAGTTTCAAAGAGGAAAACCGACATAATAATAAACGGCAAAGTTACAGAACTGGAAGATGCCATCAAAATAGAACAGTCATTTTCTATCAGAATGCAAAAACTTGAAACTGAAAGAGAACAAGTAATACAAGAAATTGCTGCTAAATTAGGTATTAAACCTTCAGAACTTACCGTAACATGGATTGCGGAAAATAACAGTGAGTTAATGGGAATAAGAAGGCTTAAAAGCAGTAGAAAGAGCATAATGGCTTTTGTTGATGAAATAAAAAAGGTTAATGAAATAAATTCTAAGCTAATAAATAATTCCTTAGAGTATATTAACTTTTCTGTTAATCTTATAACTTCTGCAGATAATTCAGGCAGTAAATATGGTAATGATGGAAAAGAAGGTAAAGTAGATAGACGAAGTTTATTTGATGTAAAACTATAAAATAGGGACACTCCTCAACATATACCCTTACAATGGGATACTCTTCAGCACAAAAGGAATACTTCCTGCTAGAGAGAAGATTGTATCATTGCAGAAAAGAGAGGAGTGTCCCTATACTGAAAAAAGGACGGAAATTATGGCTATTGGCTTTGGAAGTTATAATATTGCAAAATCTGGTTTATATGTAAATGAACGTGCCCTTGATGTTACAGGGCACAACATTACTAACATGAATACGCCTGGATACGTCAGGCAACAAGCCATGATTAAAAATGCCCCATATCAGACAGTATCCAACAACGGAAATCAACTGCAACAACTTGGACTAGGAGCTGATTTGCAGCAGATAAGGCAGATAAGAAACTCATTTTTAGACATTATGTATAGAAATGAAAATATGACTCAAGGTTATTGGGAGGCTAAATATAAAAGTGTGCAGGACATTGAATCTATTCTGGTTGATCCAATGAAGGATGGTCTCCAAAATGTCATGAATCAATTTTGGGATTCTTGGCAGGAATTATCCAAAGAGCCTGAAAGCTTAACAGTAAGGGCAATTGTCAGGCAAAGGGGCGAAACTCTAGTAAACACAATTAATCATATGGGTTCACAATTGGACAAACTTGTTAATGATTTAAGCTCGGAAATTAATGTTCGTATAAATGAAGTAAACAAAATTACTTCTCAAATAGCTAAGTTAAACGGTGTCATATATAGTCAGGAAGCATCAGGAGGTACTGCCAACGATTATAGGGATCAGAGAAATATTCTTGCCGACAAATTAACAAGGCTAGTAAATGCTGATATAACTGAAACCCAGGAAGGTCAATTGTTTGTAACCGTTGGAGGATATTCTATTGTAAACCAAATAAAAAGCACTAACCTTTATATAGAAAAGAGTAACCAAGGGAAGCTGTCTCATACACCAATGATTGAAGGGTCAGGGATTAAAGCTCCTATAAATAATGGCTTAATAAAAGGTTTGATGGATTCTGTTGAAGAGGTTGAAAAAGTAAAAGATACACTTAATACTCTTGTGAGCGCAATGGCTCAAGAGGTGAATCAATTGCATAAGAGTGGAAAAACAGCAGGCGAATTTCCTATGGACGGAGAGGACTTTTTTGTACAAGCTAAATCAGGATCTCCTTTAGGTATGAGCAACATTAAGCTTAATGGTAATTTAAAGGATTTGAATAATATTGTAGTATCAACCCTTGAAAGTTCTGGAGATAATACTGTTGCTTTAGAAATTGCAGCTCTTCGTAATAAGCCTAAAATAAATGACAAAACCGGTGTTTTGAGCATGGATGAATATTATCAGGCAATAATCCTTAAAGTTGGGCAAAGTGGAAATGAAGCCTTTAACATACTTCAAAATCAAACGAAGTTAGTACAAGCTGCTGATGCAAAAAGGCAATCTTTATCTAGCGTTTCCCTTGATGAAGAAATGTCAAATATGATGAAGTACAAATTTGCATATGATGCATCTTCAAGAGCCTTTAATGCTATAGATGAAATAATTGACACTTTAATAAATCGCATGGGGATAGTGGGAAGATAGGTTGAAAGGTTGTGATGAATAAATGAGTGGATCATTTTTTGGTTTAAATACAGCAATAAGCGGGCTTTTTACTGCACAAAAACATCTTGATGTGATAAATCATAATGTTAGTAATATAAATACTCCAGGTTATTCAAGACAGCATGCAGTCCAGGTGGCTGCAAGACCTTACCTTATTTCCAGTACTATCGGAATGATGGGGACAGGTTCTGACATATCTTCTATAACCAGGATAAGAGACGAATACTTGGACTATAAGTATTGGAGCGAAAATAAAACCTATGGTGAATGGTCGGCGAAGATGGAATTACTATCTGAGATGGAGGTAACCTTTAATGAACCTTCAAATAGTGGTTTTACCACAATAATGAATGAATTCTATAACGCTTTGCAGGAGCTTGGGAAAGACCCTTCTGCTGCACCACAGAGAGCATTGGTACAACAAACAGGGGTAACACTTGCAAAATATTTTAATAGCAGAGTACAGCAATTCGAGAAAATTCAAGCTGATATAAATCAAAGAGTAAGAATTAGTGTGGAGGAAATAAACTCATTTGCTACTCAGATACAAAAAATAAACAGACAAATTTATGTCTCTGAACTAGACGGGACAGTAGCAAATGATCTTAGGGACAGAAGAACTTTACTAGTTGATGGGCTATCAAAAATAATTAACATCGAATCTAATGAAGTTGAGGTGGGCAAGCTTCCTAATGGAAACCCTGAAAAGAATTTCTATATAACAGTAGGTGGGAAAGCCTTGGTAACCCATTTTAATGTTAGTAAACTTACAGTTACTAAAAGAGATGAAACTATGAGATTAAATGAAGAGGATATCCAGGATTTATATGAAGTACAATGGGAAGATGGGAACAAGTTTACAGCAGGTGGTGGAGAATTAAAAGCTTATCTTGATGTAAGAGATGGAAATGACGGGAAACTTGGAGTTGATGGTACAAAGGAAAGCCCATTATTTAAAGGAATACCTTATTACATAGGTCAGATGAACAAGTTTGTCAGAACCTTTGCAATGGCTTTTAACGAAGGTTTTATTGATGTTAATGGCAATGGCTCTATCGAAGCAGTTGAGAATGGTACGGGGCATGCAGATGGATATGGTTTAGATCCTGATGCTGCAAATCCTGATAACCCTGGAGGTGGAAACAGTGAGCCATCAACAGGAGTAAGGTTTTTTACCATGTTGGGAAGCAATGGCAAACCCATAAACACTGAAGATTTTATAAATGGAGAGACATCTGTTGATGGGATAATGGAAAGATATAAAAATTTAACTGCAAAGAGCTTTTCGGTAAGCATGGATGTTTTAGATAACCATGGTAACATAGCAACTGCTGATGCACCAAATGAAGCAGGAAACATGAAAGTGTTGGCAGATCTCCTTGAAATGAGACATGATGGCCGAATGTTCGCCGAAGGAACACCGGAAGATTTTATGAAATCCCTTGTAGCAACCCTTGGAATAGATTCTCAACAATCTATACGATACTCAGGCAATCAGGGGAATTTAGTAAAACATATAGAAAATAGACGATTATCCGATTCAGGAGTATCTCTTAATGAAGAAATGGCGGATATGGTAAGGTATCAGCATGCATACAATGCCTCTGCAAAGATGATTGTAACAATGACAGAGGTTTATGATACATTGATAAACAGGTTGGGAATATAGTAGGCAGGGACAGGGACATAGGGACAGGTACCTTGTCCCGCCAGTTTTAAACCACCAATTTACAAGTAAGTATAGAACTGGGGCAAGGTACTTGTCCCTATGTCCCTACCTTTCCCAATTATAATTTTAGTATAGGGGGTTTAGCTGTGAGAGTAACTAACAACATGCTTATAAATAATACGATAAGCTATATGAATGAGAACCTAAATAGATTGAATAAATATCAAACCCAGAATTCAACTGGAAAAAAGATTTCTGCACCATCAGATGACCCGGTGGTTGCCGCAAGAGCATTAAAGCTAAGAACTGATTTGGCAGAAGTAAAACAATATAAAAGAAATAATGAAGATGCTAAATCTTGGCTAGAAATAACAGAAGACACTGTAGCATCCATTGGTGAAGTATTGGGTAGAGCCAGGGTACTTGCAGGAGATGCAAGCAATGGGACAAAAACTCCTTCAGATATGGAGAAAATTAAAGCAGAGGTAGAACAGCTGAGAAAACAAATAATTCATCTTAGCAACTCTACATATGCAGGAAGACATATTTTTTCAGGTTTTAGCACCAACACTCCACTAATGAACGATGATGGGACCTTTGCCATTGATGTGGTGAATTATAATGAGCAGATAAAATTTCAAATAGGTATAGGCGATGATATAAATGTAAATGTACCTGGTGGAGAATTATTTAACAATGGAGCAGATGCAGTAAAAGGAGAAGTACCAGCTTTCGTAAAGCTTTTTGATGATTATATCAGTGCGTTAGACTCAGGAGATAATAAGGAAGTAAGTAACCTTCTTGGAACTATTGATAGTATCCATGATAACTTGTTAAGGGTAAGGGCTGATGTAGGTGCAAGGACAAACAGGCTGGACCTTACAATGGATCGCCTTGAAAATGACACAGTCAACTTTACTAAATTGATGAGCTTAAATGAAGATGTGGACATGGCAGAGGTTATAATAAAGCTCAAGAGCGAGGAAAATGTATACAGGGCTTCACTAGCAGGCGGAGCAAGGGTTATAATGCCATCGCTCCTTGACTTTTTGAGGTGAGTCATGAGAGACAGTTTTTATGACCATAGTTATTGGGTTATAATAATTAGATAAAGGAGAAGCATTTGTAATGATAGCTTCTGTTGGAAGAGTAACATCAGCTGATACTGCAATACCAGTTGAAAGAATATCAGAAGAGAAAAGGCAATCTCAAGACTCTAGAAGAGAATCAGGGGTGGTTTCTAAAAGTAGAGAGGCTGTGCTTGAAGTAGACCAGTATCCAGTTTTTGAAGGATTAGGATATAAAAGCACTATTGATTTGCTAAGAGAATCGTCTCAGAGAGCATATCAACATGTTATGGAGTACATAGGCAAAACTTCAGCTGATGGAGACAGGCTTGCTGCTATTGAACTGGGGGGAACTCCTCTGGCGGATATTGCCGAAAGAGATGCCTTCCCTGAAAAGGATCTTAGCATAGGGGCTGCGCCTGGAGTGGGACCTAAATTTGATGTAAAGTATATAACAAAGATGTATAGGACAGATGGAACTATAGTTGGTACGAAAGTGGACAGGTTTATATAGAGATTCTAGTACAAAAATTCATACAATATCATCATGTTGTATTTTAGAATATTTAATTGATAAATTTGAGATTAATAAAAGGGGGAAAATATATGCTCCTTAATACGAGGCATTTCGGAGAAATTGAAATCGATGAGGAAAATATAATTTTATTTGAAGAGGGACTTCCAGGATTTAATCATGTAAGAAAGTTTATAATATTGGATAAATCAGGTGGAAAGGACACACATGGTACTAATGATATAGCCGAACCTGTATCGCCTTTTGAGTGGCTCCAATGTGTGGATGAGCCTACACTAGCTTTCGTAATAGTTAATCCTTTTGTATTTAAACCAGATTATGATATAGAATTAAGCAATGAAATAATTGAACATCTGGAAATAGAAAAAGAAGAAGACGTAGCACTATACTCTATTGTAGTAGTGCCTGAAGATATGACTAAGATGACCATTAACCTTAAGGCTCCTCTGATTATAAATATGCATAACAGAAAAGGCATACAAACTATTCTTGATACTGACAGATATAGCGTAAGGCATTATATTATGAGCCAAAAAGCAGGACAGGAGGTATAAACTAATGCTTGTACTGACAAGAAAAAAGGACCAGGCAATTGTAGTAGGAGATGATATAGAAATATCCATACTTGAGATCCAGGGGGACCAGGTGCGTATTGGAATTAATGCTCCAAAGAATATTGCTATACATAGAAAAGAAGTATACCTCGAAATCCAGGATGAAAACAGAAAAGCAGCAGAAAGCAAAACCATATCTCCTGCTGCGTTAAGTGAAATATTTAAAGTCAAGAATAAGAATACCTGAAAAAATAAAATAGTTTTTTGATATTATTTTAGTATTTAATCTAAAGTTACTGAAAAAATTAACGATATATAAAGTAAGGTGCAATAAAGTGTATTTTCAGAGCGGCCGTATGAAAAGCATATTATTAATAAAAGCACAGAAGTTTAATAAAAATGCTGGGCAAGGATGCCTGGCAATAAAAACATGGAGGTTAAGTTATGAGAATTAATAATAACATAATGGCGATGAACACATATCGTCAATTGGGACTTGCAAACAGTGCTGGTGCAAAATCAATGGGTAAATTATCATCAGGCTTTAGAATCAACAATGCAGCTGATGATGCAGCAGGCTTAGCAATTTCAGAAAAAATGAGAGGTCAAATTAGAGGTCTAGGGCAAGCTTCCAGGAATGCCCAGGACGGTATTTCTTTTATCCAAACAGCTGAAGGTGCATTAGGAGAAACTCATGCAATTCTTCAAAGAATGAGAGAACTTGCAGTTCAATCATCAACTGATACAAACGTAGCAGTTGACCGTGGCGAAATTCAGAAAGAAATGGACGAATTAGCAAAAGAAATAACTAGAATATCTAATAATACAGAATTTAACACTCAAACACTGTTAAATGGTGGAATTTCTGATAGCGGTATAAAATCAGCCAAATTTCATGTAGGGGCAAATTCAAGTCAAGATATCACTTTATCCATTAATGCAATGGATGCTAAATCTTTAGGGGTATCAAGAGATATTGCAACTGGAGGTACAGTAGCAGTAGCGACTGTACCTGGTACCGAACAAATCGATACTTCAACTTTAAAAGGGACTGATTTTGGAGCGGGTATTCAGAATGGAGCGGAATTGTCTTTTGATTATACTGCAGCAGTTTCAGGTACAGGGGCAACATCTGCTGATGCAGTGGATGGTTCTGCTAAAGGTGGATTTTCATATTCATTCTCAGCTGGCAGTGCTTTAAATGGCTATCAAATAGCTCTTGGTACAGTCGCAGCATCTACAGCTACATCGGCAGTTGTAGATACTGGTGCTAAAACAATAACAATTAATGGCGACTTTTCAGCAGGCGGTTTAGTAGCGGGCAATGATTTGCAGACCGCAATTAATAATGCATTGACCGCAAAGGGTATCGACATAACTGTTGCTGTATCAGGAGCATCAAAAGTAGATACAGCAGGAGATGTGGGTGGTCCTATTGCTAATGGTGCTGATGCTGTTCCGGCTTCATCAGCTACTTTGGAAATAGCTAGTAGCAAAGGGCATACACAAACACTTGCTATAAATGCAGAGGCTACATCATTAAATATAACTGATGGGGTATTTAAAGGCTTGAATTTTAATATGAAAGCAACAAAAGCGTTAAAGGATGTTGATGAAACTAACGATAAATTGACTCTAACTGTGACCACTGCTGTTGCAGATAAAGCTAATTTTTCTGGTAACACTAAAATATCCGATGCAATTGCAGAAGCAGGTATTGATGTTTCAGCACAACCACAAGCAAGTGCGGCTATTACAACAATCCAAAGAGCCATTGAAAACGTTTCAGCTGAAAGATCAAAGCTAGGTGCTTACCAAAACAGGCTAGAGCACACAATCAAGAACTTAGATACATCAGCTGAAAACCTACAAGCTTCTGAATCAAGAATCAGAGACGTAGACATGGCAAAAGAAATGATGGAGTTCACCAAGAACAACATCTTGCAACAAGCTGCAACAGCAATGTTGGCTCAAGCAAATCAAGCACCTCAAGGAGTACTTCAGTTATTAAGATAATTGAAACTTTAGTAATGATGATTAAAAATGTAGGTTCGAATTCATTCGAACATTACCTTAAAGAGGGTCAGGGGATTATTTCCTCTGGCTCTTCTTTTTTTCTTGTGCGCCCAGCATGGGCGCAATCTAACGGGTGAAAGTCCCGAGTGCG
>ENA-UOOK01005564-UOOK01005564.1-fermentation-metagenome-genome-assembly--contig:-NODE-5564-length-12591-cov-4.028398_pt1 | contig 12591 bp, 12 predicted proteins | sample MGYA00245777_ERZ724023 | MGnify/ENA primary metagenome ERZ724023 (study PRJEB28704, sample SAMN03018312) | fermentation metagenome | biome: anthropogenic terrestrial biome; feature: soil; material... | reverse complement strand
CTACCGATCTGGCATTGATTAAGATTGATGAGAAAAATCTTCCGTTTCTGGTTTTCGGAAATTCCGACCAGGTGAAAATCGGTGAATGGGTGCTTGCTGTAGGTAATCCTTACAACCTGAGTTCAACGGTCACAGCTGGTATTGTCAGTGCCAAAGCTCGTTCACTGGGAGGTGATGGAGAAGGTCCTCAAATCTCAAGTTTTATCCAGACAGATGCAGCAATCAACCCCGGCAATTCCGGTGGAGCACTCGTTAACACCAAAGGAGAATTGGTCGGCATCAATGCCATGCTGTATTCTCAGACTGGTTCTTTCACTGGCTACGGATTCGCTATCCCTACCAATATTATGGTCAAGGTCATAGATGATCTGAAAAAATATGGAAGCGTACAGAGAGCATGGCTCGGCATAAAGGGCAGTGATGTCATCAACTATATCAATGTACAGAAAGACCAGGGCAAGGATGTAAATCTCGGCACAAATCAGGGTGTATATGTCGACGAAGTGGAAGACAACAGTGCCGGAGCAGCAGCAGGCCTGCAGAAGGGGGATGTGATAATAAGTATCAACGGACAGAAGATTACCAAAATATCTGAACTCCAACAGGTTATCAATGCGAAGAAACCAGGCGACAAGATTAAGATCACCTATTTACATAATAAGCGTCCTATTACCAAGGAGGTAACTTTAAAGAATACGCAAGGCACTACTAACGTCATCAAACCAGCTGACCTTGATGTCCTGGGTGGAGAGTTCCGACCCATTACAGCAAATCAGAAGAAGCAGATGAGCATCAGTTACGGTATCCAGGTGACCAAGACAGAAAACGGAGCCTTCAAAAAAGCTGGTATTTCCCGTGGATTCATCATCCAGAAAGTAAACGATGTTGAAATGAAAACTATAGATGATCTCCAGAAAGCCGTAAAGAGCGCATCAACAAGTTCGGATCCGGTACTCTATATACAAGGTATCTGGCCTACTGGTAAAAAGGCATACTTTGCAGTTCCTCTGGATAAAGATTAATTAATATTAAAACTTAAAGATAGTAGGTATTCTTGTAAAATACCTACTATTTTTTTTGTCTATACAGAAGAATTTCTGTATTTTTGCACGGACTTTTATAAGTAATCATGCGCTGAAGATTACAGAATCCGCAATGATCCAAAATCATTTCCTTCAATTATTCTCATAAGAATAAGAGAACAAAATGAATTCTAATAAAATACCGCAACTTGACAAAGAATAAATAATTAGAATTTTATCTCCTACACAGGTACTTTAATAAAATGAGAAAAATAAAGACATTACTATTAGGCTTAATTGCACTTATCGCTTTCAGTTCAAATGCAGGCGCAAAAAACGTCATAAGACCAACTTATATCTTTGGATTTTCAGCATCGTTCAATGATTCAATTGTCTACTTTACGAATATCCAGCAAGTCGATTCGGCTTGGATAAGTACAAGAACCAATTTCCTCTATGGCAGAGACAACTACTCTTATCAACTAAGAGACTATCTGACTTCCATAGGTATGTCTAATCGTACCTGCCTGATAGAATTCGCGTCGACAAAAAAAGACATCGATAAAAAATATCAGAAGTTAATGAATCGATACATCCCCAAAAAGAAGAAGGGAGAACTACCAAAATATGCCATCAAACATCTGACAACTTCTGATTTCCAGTTCAAAGCTTTACAGCCAACTGCAAATGAAATAGAAGAAGCACCTCAAAAGCCAAAGATAAAAAAGAAGAAAGCCAAAAGAGGAAATTTCCGTCACGGTCCTGAAAAAGGAGAAAGTGCTCCGTTCTCATCAGGCCAACGCTATCCAGAAGGTGGAATGCCTCAAAATCCAGGGGGAGGATTCTAACAGAACAACTGTTCAGAGATAAATATTGTACATTATTTCTTATCTCTGGACATAGGACACCATGAATATAACACATACTTTCAGCATTGCGGAATTAACGTTCAAGACGATTTTCGATAGTCACGAAAAAGATATTCTGCAGTTTATGTTTTCACTTTTTCCTTTTCGTGCAGATCCGAATAAAAAGAAACCTTTATTTCAATTGACGGTTACCCGGCACGTGCAACTCATACCTCAAACTTGTTGTGAACGCATCCGCATTTTTGACTCAGGTGATAGCAGAGTAACCGTAGATCATTTTCAAAACGGAGGTTATCAGTATACTATAAAAGATACATGCAACCAGCCATATTGCTTACTACAGACCGATAAAGATTTCATAAATTGCAAATGTACTTTAAACGGTTGCCGGGAAATGCAGGTGCGTGGTCTTAATAATGCTCTGATGTTTTGTTTTGCCTTCGCAGGAAGCAGGCACAAGACACTCTTGATTCATGCATCACTAATCAGAAATCAAGGATATGGCTATGCCTTCATAGCAAAAAGCGGTACAGGAAAAAGCACTCATACCGCTCTTTGGCTAAACCATATCAAAGGCTGTGACCTGATGAACGATGATAACCCGGTAATACGCATCATAGAAGGGCAACCTTACATTTTCGGAAGTCCTTGGAGTGGCAAAACGCCTTGCTACAGGAACGTAAAGGCAAGACTCGGTGCAATCACTCACATAGAAAGAGCAAAGAGTAATAAAATCCAGAAATTACCGACTTCAGAAGCTTTTGCCACTCTCCTGTCATCCTGCTCCACCATGAAATGGGACAAAGATATTTATGACGACACCTGTGATACCATTGGAAATATCATCCAGTCGATCAACATCTATAATCTGCGTTGTCTGCCAGATCAAGAAGCGGCTCTGACTGCCTATCAAACTATCAGAAAGGCATGAAAGAAGAAGTTCCCAATGCTATTCTAATTCCGGAGATTATCAAGTTGATGAATGAAGGTCACACCGTAACGATAAATATCAAAGGTTTCAGCATGCAGCCGTTTCTGGAAAACGGCCGTGATTCAGTTCTGCTATCACAGCCTGCAAAAATCCATAAAAGAAGTATTGTACTGGCAGAGATACAACCTGGAAAATATGTCCTGCACCGCATTATAAAAATCAACGGCAATCATATCGTTCTACGCGGCGATGGAAATACCGGAACGGAACATTGCGCACTTCATGACATCAAAGGATTTGCCATAGGATTCTATCGTAAAGGAAGAAAGAAACAAGATAAGACCAGTGGCTGGAAATGGAAGTTATATTCCATAATATGGTGCGGTCTGTTTCCTGAGAGAAAGTACCTTCTCACTGCTTATCGAAAAATTTGGATTCACATCTTCGGTCCAATATAGCAAAATGCCCTGTCAAGAAAGAGCCACTACCATCGCTATAACAGAAAACCATGTAAACATGTCATATACCATACCATATAGAAAAACGGATACCTGAAGCATTATCTTAAAATCACCAGAAGTAAATTATGCATACCAAGAAAGGATTTGAACTCCGCAATATCTGTGGAGAATCTGTTGTTATCGCCGAAGGAAAAGAAAATATCGACTTTAGCAGCATTATCGAAATGAACAAGACTTCCGCCTATCTGTGGAAGTCTGTAGAAGGAAAAGATTTCTCCTCCGAGAATCTGGCCAAACTCCTTACAGATAATTATGAAGTCAACTATGCCACTGCTTTCCAAGATGCTGAAGAAATAGCCCATAAATGGATTAAAGCAGGTATAGCAGAAGAATAAGGGGAAAACAAACAAGGCACTCTTCTAAACTCAAAACCGGTCATGAGAAAATCTACAATCTCATGACCGGTTCTGAGTTTGCCTATCATATAACGACAGACAGAACTTTAGGATTCCGTTTATTTCAAATATTCAATGAACCATTCTGAAATCTGTCTCAAAAGATGGTTACGAGTATTCCCTCCGAAGATGCTATGATTACGGTTAGTATAGTAGTTTTCCTTAAAATCCTTATCCGCCTGAATCAATGCTTCGGCATACTCAAAAGTATTCTGAGGATGGACATTATCATCAGCCGTACCATGACAGATCAAAAGAGCACCATGTAACTTTCCGGCCCGTTCAATCGGATTAGTAGCATAGCCTTTCGGATTCTCCTTGGGTGTCCGCATATAACGTTCCGTATAGATAGTATCATAATATTTCCAGTTGGTTGGAGGAGCAACAGCCACACCAGCCTTGAAAACAGGTCGTCCTTCACTCATACTCATCAACGTATTGAAACCTCCGAAGCTCCAGCCCCAGATACCAATACGGTCTTTGTCTATATATGGCAGACTTCCCAGATAGAGAGCTGTTTCAACCTGATCTTTAGATTCCAGATCACCGATTTTGAGATAAGTACATTTTTCAAAATCAGCTCCTCGTCCACCTGTTCCTCGTCCATCCACACAAGCTACGATAAAGCCATGTTGAGCCAGATACATATCAAAAGCCCCACCTTGACCCATACTACCTGCCGACCACGAATTCAGCACTTGTTGATCACCAGGACCTGAATACTGAAACATAATAACAGGATATTTTTTAGCAGGATCAAAGTCTGCTGGTTTAACCATCCAGCCATCCAGTTTCACACCTTCTGAGGTTACAAAGGAGAAAGTATCCTTCTTCACCCACCCATATTCCCTGACTTTTTCCAGGAGAGTTTTGTTATCCTCGAGTACACGAATGACTTTCCCCTTAGAATTCCTTACAGTGTAAACGTATGGATGGTTATAGTCACTCCATACATTAATAAAATAATGATAATCACCAGAAAAACTGGCAGAGTTTATGCCTTTCTGGTCTGTCAGACAATGAACTTTACCATTCGGACACGCCTCATAAATCTGACGGTCATGTGGATCCAAAGCATCTGCTTGATAAAACACATCACCAGTGGACTCATCATAACCATAGAGGGCCGTAACTTCATACTTTCCTTTTTCGACCTGACGAATCAGTTTCCCATTCATATCATAAAGATACAGATGCATAAAGCCATCACGGTCACTTGGCAACAAGATCGTCTGCTTGCCAATAAATATAGCTCCCATGGCCTCCTCTTTCACATACTTAGGGACACTCTCGGTCAGAAGATGACGGCTGACTCCTGTAAACGGATTGATCCGATAAAGAAGAAGGGTATCCTGATGCCGGTTCATAGTATAAGCTATTACCGTATTCTTGTCTGCTGTACATTTGACCCGTGGTATATACCCATCAGAATCAAGCGGCATATCCAACTTTTGAGTAGCCTTTGAGGTCAGATTATAACTCCATAGTGAGACTTTGGCATTCTCTTGTCCAGCCTTTGGATATTTGTAAGTATAAGAACCCGGATAATCAGCATATTCCTTTTTTTCCGGTTCCAGTCCCTTAAAGAGTTGAAGCGTATAAGTTTTTACCCTACTCTCATCATATTTGATCCATACCAGAGAAGAACCATCTGCATTCCAGGTCATCGCCGTATTAAAACCGAATTCTTCTTCATTTACCCAATCCGGTATACCATTGATAATACGATTGAATTTTCCGTCAGTAGTGACCTGTTCCTCATGATCACCATCAGTAATGAAGATGTTATTGTCTCGTACAAAGGCAATATGCTGATTATCAGGTGACCAAACCGGAACCTGCTGGGAAACTCCGGCAGAGAGTTTCTTCAACTCCCTACTCTTAATATTATAAATAAAGAATTCTGCTTTATAAGAACGACGGTAAATGCGTTGCCTCTTTGTACAGATGAGTAATTTATTCCCATTCGGGCTTATGATATAACTGTCAAAACCATCGATTTTCTCACCTTTTGTCTTAGAGACATCAAACAAGACAGCTATCTTTTTCCCCGTTCTGAAGGCATATTTGATGATTTGCTTACCATCTTGGCTGATACTTGCATACTGATCAGTGCCCTGAATGGAATTAATTCCATTAATCTTTTGAGCTGCAAAAGCGCCAGAAGTTATTGATTTCAGGTCCAACTTATTTGCAGCATTCATACTGGATGCCATAACAACAACCGCTAAAAAAGTCAAAAATTTCCTCATGAAGAACCTATTCATATTAGAAAAATATCATTACCCCCCCCAAAAATCCTCACTTCATTTTCGAATAATCTTCCATTTTCAGTAAACCTGAAATCGACAAGTTATGATGTCTTTTCATATAGTGGTTGACTATTCGTACATACGGCGTATCATAGATATTTCTTCCTATTGCTTTGTTGGTAATCCACATCAGTTTAGCCATGTGCATATCACGGTCCCAATTGGAACGCCGGTCATAATTCTTCAGAGGATATAGACTAAGAAGATAAAAGTTAATACAATCCGGTACCACAAATTCACGTGTCATCGTTTGGCGCTGACTGAACGGATAATTCTTCTTATACAAAGGATAATTGACACCAAGATATTTATCCAGCGATACCCCTACTGATTTATCTCCTACCACCACACTTTGTGTAAAGGCTCCTATTTGAGAATAAAAAATCGGTTTAGGAATATTAGGAATCCAATCCTCCAGATTACTAAACGCATTCTTCAATTCTTCATTAAGGTCGTCCATATTGGCATATTCAGTTTCAACATCTGCAATCATAGACTGGAGGGTTGAATCCTGAAAATAAATCAAGAACTTCTGACGCATATTAGGATCATAGATCTCTCCCAACTGCAGCATCTTCTCTATGAGCGTTCTGGTTTCAATAGGGTAATCTGTATTCATCTGCTGAAGAGCAGAGTAATCCCCTGTCGTAAAATATCGGCTTTCCAGACGATCATAGCGCTCTATTTCCAGTTTGGGTTCAGACAAATCATCGTTGAACGGCTTCCACTTCAACTGGCAAGCCGAACAAAGAAATATGACTGATAATATAATATAGAAACCAATCTTCCTCACTTAATTACGAATCCTTAATTATTAGACAAAAGTACTAAAAAATATTATTATAGCCAAACAAAAAGCTAAAAAAATTAAAAATTTTAAGAATTCAAGGCTGATTCACCTAAAATAAAAATCAAATTATCAATTTAAAAGAATTATTATATATCAGAAAAATCGAAAAGACTCATTTTCTGAATTAAATCTGAAGAAAAGAATACTCTCAGAGGTTTTATATCAACCTGTTTTTCAGAATTACCAAACTGTAATATGTTTTTTTTCAGTACTATAGTAATATCAGATTGACTATGACAAGATAGTCAATAAAACAGTTGACGGAATTATGTCAAACAGTAATCACTTGATTTTCACGCCTGTATGGCAGGCTGACCAAAATGGTGTATTATGGTATACCAAAATAGTGCATTATGGGGTAGCGAAATGGTGCATTTCACTATACCAAAATGGTGCATTTTGATCACCGTCAGATTGTTTCCTGAAACAACATCATATTGAAGTAATTGGTTCCAGTCATAGTCAAAATGAGGTTACCGGACAGTGGTAATGAACTAAATTAATTCCGCCAACGGGTTCAATAACACTAAATTGTTCAACCAATGGACTATAAAAAGGGATATCACCCGAAAGTAATATCCCTCACCCCACTATTTTAGAATTAACGACTTTATTTTTATAACACCTTTCTCCAATTAAAAGAATATAAATCTTTTACAAATCTCAACACACACTTATTTCACGACTGTTGATCACAAAAGAAGAATCCGCAGTTTCCTGCGGATACCTTTTAGACAACTTCGATCTTACGAACGTTCCTCTTTTCTTCTGTCTTAGCCAATTTCGGCAACTCAATTTCAAGTACACCTTCATCCACCTTAGCAGAAATATGTTCTTTATCTACATCTTCAGGAAGAGAATAACTCTGTTCATAGTCCCCGTATGAGAACTCACGGCGCAGATAGTGTTCTTTCTTATTTTCCTCTTTGTCCTCTTTTTTGGATTCAATTTTGATACTCAGATTGCCATCTCTGTCAAGATTAATCAAGCAATGCTCTTTTTTCAAACCAGGAACAGCGATGTCCATGATATAAGCTTTTTCATTCTCCTTGATGTTGACAGCAGGTGCTGTAGTGTTCATCATCGGAACTAAATCCGTATCAAAAAAGTTATCAAAAAAGTTTGACATTAAATCTGAATTATTTCTACGAGCAAGTAACATAATGAATACCTCCGATTATCTTTTAATTGTTATCTAAATGTTTGAATTTCTTCCATCCTGCAGGATTTCAAAACTCCTCGAAACTTTTCGGATCTTTCGGACCTTCAAGCTTCACTTAGGGTATTTGCAACATTCATGCCTATCAGAACATCAGAGACAAAATGTCAGTTTGGTATGACTTTATGACATATCTTATATAAAAAAAGGATTATGTAAGGTACTATTTGTCGGTTTATATACAAAAGACAGATTTTATAGCCTTTAATACCATGTTCCCAAGAAAAATCGGGAAACCTCAAAAATCTGGAGCCCTTAATGATTTGTTATTACCATAATTATAGATAACTTTGCAAATCATCAACAGATCAATAAAATGGAATATGAAGAATTATGGACTATGGAAGATGCCATCACAACAGCCGTAAATGCAACCGGCAAAGAGATTTGGGATTTACAATTTGACCATAAATCAGGAATAATACGATTGGAACTCTGTGAGCACCTTGAAGAGGATGAGCAAGCCATTCTGATTGCCCATCTCACACAAAACGCAGATTATGAAGGCGAAGGAAATCACGGATCAGTATTTAACATTTATCTTCAAGATGCCTGAAACAAAACAGATCTTGAAATTTAAATACAAAATATCAAAACAAAGGATCCTACCATACTGTTGATGGCAGGATCCCTATGTTTTATCTTTATTCGTATGTCAAGTCTTACTTGTCCGTACTTGCATCAGACGATTTACGAGTGGTTTTGCGAACAGTACGTTTACGCTTCGGTTTCTCCTCCTTAGCTGGAGTCTCAGACTTGATTCCAGCAAGTTCAGGATCAATCAGAATACGGCCGCAATATTCACATACAATAACTTTCTTGTGCATTTTGATATCCAACTGATGCTGTGGAGGGATCTTGTTAAAGCAACCTCCGCAAGCATCACGTTGTACGGTTACGATACCTAATCCATTACGCGCGCCTTTACGGATACGAAGGAAACTGGTCAGCAGACGAGGCTCAATCTTTTTCTCCAGTTCGGCTGCCTTTTCTTTCAACTTTTCCTCTTCAACGCGAGTTTCCTCCATGATTTCATCAAGTTCGTTCTTTTTGTCATCAAGTTCTTTTTTCTTATCATCGAGCATTTGCTGCGTTTTCTCTAATTCGCTGCTTTTCTCCTCAATGGTAACCTGAGCTTCCTTGATTTTCTTATCACAGAGTTGAACTTCCAAAGTCTGGAATTCTATTTCCTTACTCAACGTATCATATTCACGGTTATTTGAAACATCATCAAGTTGCTTCTTATAGCGCTCAACACTCGCCTGAGCATCGGTAATTTCACCTTTCTTCTTAGTAACGGCACTTTGAAACTCATCTACACTTTTCTGGATATTTTCCAGACGAGTATTCAAGCCGACTATTTCATCTTCCAGGTCCTTTACCTCCAAAGGAAGTTCACCCCTAAGTTCACGCTTTTCGTCAACTGCTGACAAGGTTGTCTGTAACTGATATAACGTTTTCAGTTTCTCTTCAACTGTCAAGTCCGTAGGATCTTTCTTTGCCATAATCTTATGATTTAATGATTAGAATTTGCTAATTAAGAAAAATATAATATCGGGTTCGTATTGATTTCCGACAGGCAGCATCTTACGCCCGGGCAATTATCCATAATAATCTGCCGGAATATCTCTTTCGTATACTGCTCACTCTGATAGTGTCCGATCACACATATCTGAATCTGCTGGTCATGCCCAAAAAATTCATGATAATGCATTTCACCTGTAACAAAAGCATCAGCACCGGCGTGTATGGCTTCATCAAGCAGGAAGCTCCCTGCACCACCACAAAGTGCTACTTTCCGTATTTCCTTTCTCAGGAGTTGATTGCACTGTACGCACTCCACGCCGAAACGTTGGCGAAGCATCAGGATAAGATCATCAGCAGCCATCTGCTCTGGAAACTCGCCGATAATACCCTCACCACCATAGCGTTTTTCAGCAACCACACTACCATCATCAGATGTATGGTGGATTTCTACCGTCTGTTGTTTGCCGATAAACTTAATATTCTGCAATCCGAGTTTTTCTGCAATTTTATAGTTGACTCCACCCTGCGCTGCATCCATATTGGTATGCATGGATACAACGGTAATATGATGGTCAAGAGCTTTCCAGACTGTACGCTGAACAGCATCCTCACCAGTGATCCGGCACAATTTATGGAAAATCAGAGGATGATGGCTTACGATAAGATTACATTTCTTTTCTATAGCCTCATCGATAATATCCTCCGTAACGTCCAGACACAATAAAGCCCCTGAGACTTCCACCTCTGTTAATCCAACCTGCAGACCGGCATTATCATAGTCTTCCTGCATAGGCAGAGGCGCGAATTGTTCAAGGGCATCAATCACCTTCTGTATTTTCACGCTAAACCGCTTTCTATATCTTTAGCTTGCAAAGATACTGATTTTCATTGAGAATATACAGAGTTAAAGGCGCGTTTAACGATTTTTATCTCTCCAGACACTTCACATTACTTTTTTCACCCCCATTCTTCACTTTTTCCACAGCATAGAAGGAGGACACGAAACTTTTGATTATCTTTGTAAAATATTCACATTTAGTACGACTGAATCATCAAGAAAATGGAACGATACAGACCTTTTTACCTGCCGGCGGAATGGGCTATCCAAAGTGGCATCCAGTTGACATGGCCACATGACGGAACGGACTGGAAACCTTACCTCTCCGAGATAACATATACATTTGTCCAATTGGCTTATCATATTGCAACAGAAGAAAAAGTACTGATTGTCACCCCTCATATTGAAGAAGTAAAACAATTGCTGAGAGAAAAACTGGGCAGCAAACTATCCGGCAATCTCCTCTTTTATGCCTGTAGCACGAATGATACATGGGCCCGTGACCATGCCTTCCTCACTCTGATTGCCGAAGACAAGAATACAAATAAAAAGGAAGAAGACCTCACCATTGAAGAAGGCCTCACTTCTGACAAGGAAACCTTGCAAACAGTTCATACACCAGGTATCCTCCTCGACTTTCATTTTAATGGCTGGGGAGACAAATTTCCGTCAGATCTTGACAATGGTATTAACCATAACCTTTATATTCAAGGCGCGTTGAACGGGGAGGTAGAAGATCACGAAGACTTTGTACTCGAAGGGGGCAGCATCGAAAGTGATGGAAATGGTACGATTTTCACGACCAGTCACTGCCTGATGGCCCCACACCGGAATCAGCCACTTACTAAAGAAGAAATCACCATAAAACTCCAATCCGTTTTCCATGCCAAGCGCATCATCTGGCTTGACCATGGCCTGCTGACCGGTGATGATACGGACGGGCACATAGACACGATTGTGAGAACAGCTCCATATAACACCTTATTATATATAGGATGCCAGGATAGAAAAGACCCTCAATATGAAGATTTCAAAGCCTTGAAACAACAACTCCAGACTCTGAGGACACTGGATGGCCGTCCCTATCAACTAATGGAACTGCCCATGCCTGATGCCATCTTTGATGAAGGAGAAAGACTTCCTGCCACTTATGCCAATTTCGTCATCACCAATGGCTCTATCCTCTATCCTACATACTCTCAGCCGAAGAAGGATATTCAGGCCGGGGAGATACTCGCCAGGGCTTTCCCCGATCGGGAAGTTATAGGAATAGATGCTCGAACGGTTATCCGACAACACGGATCCCTGCATTGCCTGACGATGCAGTATCCTAAAGGAGTCATCAGAAGTAAGATTTAAAGAAACCCAGAACAAAAAGTAAAAGACTATGAATAAAAAAGAAATCAAAATTGGAATTCTCCAACAGCATAATATTGCAGACTGCACAAATAACATCAAACGGTTAGCAGAGGGTATTGACGACCTTGCCAAACGCGGTGCCCAAATTATCGTCCTTCAAGAATTGCATAACAGCCTTTATTTCTGTCAGACAGAGAATGTAAAGAATTTCGACCTTGCCGAACCGATACCAGGTCCTTCAACAGGCTTGTTCGGAGAACTGGCCAAGCAATTTGGAGTGATTATCATCACCTCTCTTTTTGAAAGGCGAACAGCCGGAATCTATCATAATACAGCCGTCGTCATCGAAAAAGACGGGACAATAGCCGGAACATATCGGAAAATGCACATCCCCGATGACCCCGCCTACTATGAGAAATTCTATTTCACACCCGGAGATCTGGGATTTCATCCCATTGATACCTCTTTAGGGCGACTGGGAGTAATGGTCTGCTGGGACCAATGGTATCCGGAAGCAGCCCGTCTCATGTCTCTCGAAGGAGCTGAGATTCTCATCTATCCCACAGCTATCGGCTACGAAAGTACTGACTCAAAAGAAGAACAACAACGGCAGCGTGAAGCATGGACGACCATACAACGAGGACATGCCATCGCCAACGGAATTCCTGTAGTAGCAGTCAATCGCGTAGGCTTTGAGCCTGACCCAAGCGGACAGACACAAGGCATTCAATTCTGGGGATCAAGTTTT
>ENA-UOOK01005563-UOOK01005563.1-fermentation-metagenome-genome-assembly--contig:-NODE-5563-length-12593-cov-3.468735_pt1 | contig 12593 bp, 11 predicted proteins | sample MGYA00245777_ERZ724023 | MGnify/ENA primary metagenome ERZ724023 (study PRJEB28704, sample SAMN03018312) | fermentation metagenome | biome: anthropogenic terrestrial biome; feature: soil; material... | reverse complement strand
TTTCTCAAGCCTTGTCAACCCGACAACGCGCTGCATCAATAGTCTGGTATATGCCTGTGTCGGCCTGACCGGTGCCCTTTACGCCGTCCGTGGAGGCATCACCATCGGCCAGCTGAGCATCTTCCTCAGCTACGCGAATCAGTACGCAAAACCGTTCAATGACATTTCCGACGTCGTGACCGAGCTGGAAAACGCGCTGGCCAGCGCAGCCCGCGTTTTTCAACTGTTGGACGAAACTGATCAATTGCCGGAGCCGGCCAACGCGGCCGTCCTTCAGAGCGATGGGCATGTCAGCCTGAAAAATGTTTCGTTCCGCTATGTGCCGGAGCGCCCTCTGATCGGGGACTTCAATCTGGATGTCAGGCCGGGTCAGCGCATCGCGATTGTCGGGCCGACCGGTGCGGGAAAAACCCTGGCGGCTTTTTTGGTGTGCATCAACTGGCTGTTGGAACAGGGGATCAAGGGGACGCTCCGGGATCAGACCTATGTGCTGTATATTTCCCCGCTGAAAGCCCTGAACAATGATATTTACCGGAACCTGGAGCTGCCGCTGGAAGGGATCGAAAAAGAGTGCGCCGGCCGGGGGATCCCCTTTCCCGACATCCGGAAAGCGGTGCGGACGGGGGACACCCCGCCCGGGGAGCGGCAGAAAATGCTGCGGAGGCCTCCCCATATCCTGATCACCACTCCGGAATCCCTGTATCTTTTACTGACCTCTCAAAAATCCCGGAACATCCTGAAGAGCATCCGTTATGTCATCGTAGACGAGATCCATGCTCTGCTGGGTGGCAAAAGGGGCGCCCATCTGACCCTCTCCCTGGAACGCCTGAGGCACCTGACGGGGGAGGATTTTGTCCGGATCGGCCTGTCCGCCACCGTCAATCCCATGGAGGAAGCCGCCCGGTTCCTGGGAGGATGCATGCGGCAAAAGGGTGGCTGGGGGTACCGGCCGGTTGCCGTTGTGGCGCCGGATATGAAGAAAAAGGTAAACCTGGAGGTTATCGTGCCGGTGCATGATTACCGGGTGCTGGAGGAGGGGACCATCTGGCCGAGTATCTATGAAACCATTTACCGATACATCCTGGAGCATAAGTCCACCCTGGTTTTTGTGAACAACCGGACCAATGCGGAGAAGATTGCCGCCAATCTGAACTTCATCGCCATGAAACCCATTGCCCAGACCCACCATGGCAGCATATCCAGGGAAGCAAGACTGAAGGTGGAACAGCAGCTGAAGTCCGGGGAGATCCCTTGTCTTGTCGCCACTTCGTCCCTGGAGTTGGGAATCGATATCGGGGACATCGAACTGATCATCCAGGTCGCTTCCCCCAAGTCTGCGGCAAGGGGGCTGCAGAGGCTGGGGCGGGCCGGGCACAGGCTGAATGCTGTCAGCAAAGGGCGGATTATCCCAAGGACCCGGGGAGATTTGCTGGACAGTGTCGTTATTTCCCGGGAAATGGTGAATAAAAACATTGAAGAGAATAAAGTGCCGAAAAATGCACTGGATATTGTGTCGCAGCATCTGGTTTCCATGGCCTGCACCGAGGACTGGAAGCTTACGGATATTTTGGAGCTGCTCCGGTCGGCCTACCCGTTCCATACCATAAAGAAGGAGGAAGTCATCAGGGTCCTGAACATGCTTTCCGGGGAATACGAGCACCGGGAGGATATCCCAAGCCGCCCGAGGATCTACTGGGACAGGGTGAATCAGGTCATGATGGGAAACAACTATTCCAGGATGCTGGCCGTCAGCGGCTGCGGAACCATCCCGGACAGAGGGTATTTCGGAGTATATCTGGAGGACAGGACCACCCGCCTGGGAGAACTGGACGAGGAATTTGTATTTGAAGCCCGGATCAATGACCGGTTTTTGCTGGGCACATCAGCCTGGCGGATCGTAAAAATCGAAAGGGATCGGGTGTTGGTCGCTCCCGCCGGATATTCCGGAGCAAAAACACCGTTCTGGAAGGGCGACGGTCTGGGACGGCCATATGAATTGGGGCTACGGTACGGAGCCTTTATCCGGGAACTTGGAGCAAGAGCGGGCACTCCGGAATTTTCCCGCTGGCTGATGGAACACGCTCCGGTGAAGGAAGAAGCGGCGGAAAATCTGGAAGAGTACATTCTGGAGCAGAAGAAAGCCCTGGGGACGTTGTCGTCGGAGCGCAGGATCCTTGTGGAATGCTTCGGGGACGAAGCGGGGGACACCCGGATGGTGATCCATTCCCATTTCGGCGGAAGGGTGAACAGCGGGCTTTCCGTCCTGTTGGAGCATGCCTTGACCGGTGCGCTTCACTGCGAAGCGGAGACCAATTATACCGATGACGGTGTGCTGGTCCATTTGGTGGGCCTTTCCGCACAACCCAGGAATATTTTTTCCCTGTTGGATTCCCGCCATGTGGAGGAAGTTCTCATCGATACCCTGCCGCTGACCCATGTCTATGCCATGGCTTTCCGCTATAATGCGAGCCGGGCGCTGATGATGGGGACCGGAACCCGTGGGAAAAGGAATCCCCTTTGGATCCAACGGTTAAGGGGTCTGGAAGCGCTGAAGCTGGCTCAGAAATATACAGATCATCCCCTGGTGATCGAGACCTTCCGGGAATGTCTGGAGTATATCATGGACGTACCCCACCTGATTCAGGTGCTCCGGGATATCGAAGCGGGCAGGATCGAGGTGGCGGAACGGTTTGTCAATAAACCTTCCCCCTTTTCCTCCGAACTGCTCTTCAATTTTATTGGCTTTGCCATGTATGACGATCAGGTTCAGAAAACCATGGAATCGGGCCAGAAGATCCTGTCGGGAAAGGAAGCCCTGCACCTGAATTACCGGATGGAAGGGCAGGAACTGATTTCCGAAACGGCGATAGGGGAACTGTCCGCCCATTCCCATCCCCTGCTGGGAGAAAAACCGCCCCGTTCGGCCAATGAACTCCACGGTATGCTGCTGACCTATGGCGATCTGTACCCGGATGGGGACATTTATCGAAATCTGTCGGAAGAGGATCGGAAGGCATTGGAGGAATGGTTCCGGGAACTCTGTGCTTCCGGCAGGGCGGCGGCGATAGGCGTTTCTTCGGTGGTCCCGCCGAACGGAACAGAACTTCGTGCGGAAATCCTGCGGAAGTTTCCCGACCATGAAGAGGGGAAAGCGGGGAACCGGCAGCATGACCAGAGACACCTTCTGTGGGTTGCGGCGGAAGAATTGCCTCTGTACCGAACTGCGTTGGAGTCGGAACCATCCGGTGCCGATAATGCAGATACAGCAGGTTCAATGGATATAACAGGTGCAACGGGCATAGCAGGCATATCAGGCACAGGGGACGGAAAGGTACGGGAAGCCCAAATGCGGATCATCCGCCGGTTTGCCAGATACAACAGTCCGTTTCAGTCGGAAGATCTGACCAAGCGCTATGGGTTTGCCGCGGAAATCGTGGAGGACCTCCTGGAGAGACTGGAGCGGGAACAGATATTGATTTATGGGAGCTTTCGCCGGGACGCGGGGGACGAATGGTATCACAGCACCGTTCTGGAACGGCTGCGGCACGGCAGCATGCGGGAAAGCCGCCGGTCGACAAAAACGGCCGACACACCGGCTTTTGCGGATTTTCTTTGCATATATCAAAGGATCGGGAAGGATTGGGCAGTTCCCGCGGAAGGGTTGCTGGATGTCATCCTGCAGTTCAGGGGCTATTACCTTCCGGCAGAGTGGTGGGAGACGATTCTCTTTCCGGCCCGGGTGCCGGGGTATCAATCCTCCTGGCTGGATGCCCTGTGTTCCTCCGGGAAGGTATTCTGGCGGGTCCGCGGTACGGAAAGCGGGGGAGACAGGTTGCTGCTTGCCTTCTTTACCGCGGAGGATCTGGATTTTACCGGTGGACCGGCGGACAGGATAGCGGAGAAAAGGTCGGATGGGAAAGAGAATGCGTGTGCGAATGGCAATGGAAAGGGAAATGACGGAATCGCCGGGAATATGCGGGATCTTTCCAATGCCGGAAATCTGACGGAAAGGGAGGAGCACATCCTTTCCGTACTGAAGCGCAGAGGCGCTTCTTTCCTGCATGTCCTGGCGGCGGATCCTTCCGTTGACAGCGGGAATCTGCTTGCGGACATGGAGGACCTGTTCCGGAAAGGGTATGTGGTCAACGATTCCTTTGAGGCTGTCCGGTATTTTTTATCCGAGACTTCCGACAATGCAAAGCGCAAGGCGCGGAAGCGGTCCATTGCCTATCGGATGGAGATGGGCAGATGGGAGATCCCACAGCCGGTCCGGGAGCCGAATCCGGAGGAGCTGCTGGAAAGATATCTGAAACGCTGGGGCCTTCTGACCAGGGAGATATTCCGGCAGGAAGAGCCCTCCTATACCTGGACGGATGCCTACGAACGGTTGAAGAAATGGGAGTATATCGGCAGGGTGAAAAGAGGGTACTATTTTTCCGGCCTGTCGGGGATTCAGTATACCTTGCCCTACCTATCCGAGCAATTTCCTTCGTCCGCGGAGGAATACACCGTACTGGCGGGCTGTGACCCGGCCCAGGCTTACGGACGGATCTGTTCCTTCCCGGACGGCATCAGCTGGACCAATCTGCCGTCCACAGCTGTGGTTCTGCGGCATGGTGTGCCGGTCCTGGCGGCGGAGCGCTGGGGGGAGAGGATAACTGTTCGGGCGAAAGACCGGACTCAGGCTCCGGAAGGCACGGCAGAGGATACAGCCGTCCGGTGCATGGAAGCTTTGGCGGATGCCTTCCACGGAGGCCGGATCTGGCCTAATCGGAGGAAGATCACCGTCCGGCAGTGGAACGGAAATCCGCCGGCCTTGTCCGACTCCATGGAAGGGTTGCGCAAACTCGGCTTTGAACGGGAAATGCAGGAGGCGGTGCTGTGGAGAAAAATCGGATACTAGCGGTATCGATAGTTCACCGTAACCCCTGCAGTATGTCATATTTGGCTACTCCATTCTGCCTTTTTTCACAAGTTTTATATCCAGATCCAACGCGGACAATATCTTAAATAGGTTGTTCAGTGTAGGGGCATGTCTTTCTTTTTCCATACGCGATAAAGCCTGTTGTTTCATGCCTGTCATATCAGCTATTTGTTTCTGCGTCAATCCCTTCTGCTTTCTGATCTCAGTAATCTTTCTTATCAGTTTTTTTTCTTTCTGGACTTCCTCGTAGGCTTTTTTGAATTCTATATCGATTTTCATTTTTTCTTCTATTCTCTTTTGGATATCTACTTTTTCGAAGGGCATTTGCTCCACCTGACTTTCTATAATTCTATTTCTTTCATTGTTCCTTCAATACGGATCGGATGTCGGAAAATTCATCCGCGGTATCAGGCTGTGGGTGGTCATTTCCGCTTGGCACCGGTTGTTCCTTTGAGGTAAAGCGGAAGGTTTCATTTGTCCAGTTAACGATTACACTCCACAAATCATACCCCAGGGCATGAGTTGTGATGGCTCCGCTGGAGAACAAAAGGACAAGGATAGCTGCTGCGACGGCAATACGAAACCACGGCCGTTTTCCGCTTGCTTTGGTTTTCGGTTCCAATGCTGGTTGATCCTTTGGTTCCGGACTATCGTCATACAGCGGTTCGGAAGTGGAATACACCTGCATTAGTTCCTGCCAGGCCGAATTGACATCACAATCCATTTTTTGCGCGGATTTTGATCGCAAAACAGCATTGACTCTCTTAATGAGCGGAACATCCGTTTCCTCTGACAGCAATTCCGATCGCAGAATGTCCTTAAGCTGTTCTTCGCTCAATTCGTTCAACAGATCCATGGAACTCTTATCACTCTGTTTGTCGGACATCTTTTCGTCTCCTTTCTCTTTAAAAAGTAATACCTGTATTACCCCTATTAAGTAATGCCATCTGACAGCCGAAAAGTAACATACTTTTAAAAATATTTAAGGGTGTAAGTCGGAATACTTCTTTTTCATGCGTTCTCTCGCCCGTTTTATCCGCATCTTGCAAGCACCCGGGGTAATGCCATATTCCCTGGCAAGCTCTTTCATGGTGTACCCTTGTATGTAGAATTGTATCAATAGCTTGCTATCCGGATCCTCAGCGGGGAAGGAGAATGGATATTGGGTATCGTCGGTGCTGGCAAGCTGTGATTCCGTTATTTCATCCACCGGAACAAACCTTGTGGTAAGTGTCTGCTTATCCCGATTCATATGTTTTATTGTGAGCTTCAAGGTATTGTATAACCAACCTACCGGTTTTGGGCTGGATGTTAACTTCTTCATCGAGGTCTGATTTCAAATATTTCAATTTTAAAGTCAATAGGGTGTTACAAAAGGGCTCCTGAATCGTCAATATAATATAGAAGGCTGCACTGGATTCAGACGCAGATTGTTGAAAAAACTGACGGAAAGGCGGATTATAAAAATGAAAGAAAGTCACCACTCTCTGGATAAGGATAAATTAATGGAAGAATTAGAAGAAATACAGGTAAAGCTTGCAGTGATAAGCTATGCCGAGAAGGAAGGAGAGAGGCTCCTGAAGGAAAATGAAGAACTGAAGAAGGATCCCTTTTATCAGCCTTCAGAAGAGGCACAAAGAAAATTCGAGAAAATGCTGAAAAGGTATTCCTCCATAAGATCAAAAAGGTTCTTCATATCTTGTATCAATATAAAGTAAGTAATCAGGTTTCGCAAGTGTTATAGTACGGTTGTTGACGGCGTACAAGTACAACAAGTAAAGGAAAACGGGAGTGTTTCTTTCCACTCCCGTTTCTGCCATTGTGATGAAATTCATGTTTTTCGTTGCCACAGGATTATTTCCTTTTCCTTATTATTCGGTTTTTTTCCGAGTAAAACCGGTAGCCGAGACCGGTAAACTTAGTAATATCCTGTCTGGGAAACTTACTGCAGCTTTTTGACGTCGTCCTCCGAAAGACCGGTGGTCTTTGCGATGATTTCCACCGGTACACCCAACAGAAGAAAGTTTCTGGCATTTTCTAACTTTTCTTCGCGTCTTGCACCATTCATCCTGGACACCATATCTCTGCGGGCCTTCTCCCGCGCCTCATACAGAAGGCGTGTTCGTTCATCCTGACTGAGTTTCATCCGTATGCCCACCCCCTTTTTGATCTGTGGATTTCTCTTCTCCAACATGGACAACTCCTCCTTTCGTTCCGCCTTTAAAAACTTCATCTAATTCCAGAGTTCTGTGTTGTCATGTTCAGCCGGCAGCTTGGGAAGCTACTCTCAAGCTGATTATACCCTGTTTTGATTTAGTTTCACCCTGTTTTTTATCCTCTGTGTTTTCTCCTGTTTTACGATCTATAGATTTTGATAAGGTGGATAGTGGATACCTGACAGTACCTATATATCGCTCATACCACGGTCAATGCTGGATTTTGAAAGCCTTAAAATATAAATTATAAAATATTTTACCTGAATTTCCAAAAAAGTATTGACATATTCCCCTATACATTGTAGAATGAAATTGAACTTAATAGTAAAAGAAAAGGCAGATAGGAACTATTCTGCCTTTTCTTTTATTAAGCTTGTGGATATTTATTTAGTGCAATAAAATGGTCAATTGAATATTTAGGACAGGAGTTGATATAATGGCAAGAAAGTGTTTGCGTTGTGGAGAAGAAATGATTGAAAGTTGCCAAGCAAATATTTCAGGTAGTGGGCAATATATTGCAAATATTTCAAAAAAAAATGGCCTTTTAAAAAAAGTACGATCTAATTGTAATGTGGCGGTCTGTTCTAAATGTGGTTATCTCGAATTTTATATAGATGAGGCGTATAAATTTGCAGAAGATAAGTAAGTTTTTCGCCTACAAGAATATTAATTCTATAAATGGCTACGAGTTACAGGACAGAGCGACAGGCGAGCTATATGAGGATGGATCAGAAATTAGCGACTTAGGTGGTTTCCTTGTTGGCGGCTCTTGTGTTTGATTCTATGACAGCTTCTGCGATGGATATTCATTTTGAAATCTACAGAAGCGATGGCGTGGTGTGGGTTGCGTCCAACACGAAGGATCTTTCGGGTGACCAGTTTTATATATCCAATCTGGACACAGCTGACAGCAACTTCGTTGAGGATGAGGATGTCATTGGCTTTAGGGTCAAGAATCCTGCAGGCACGGTGTCATATTCCGGCTACCACACCTTCAGTAGGTTTGTTGATCGGTATCCCCTGGAGTATACCACAACGCCTGATACGGGTGCCAGTCTGCGGCTAAACGCCCAGATAGACAGTGAAGGTGAGTACGATTACATCGAGTACGACGGAGAATGGATTTCATAAGCCCATCTGATCTCATGGGGGAACCGCTATACCCGCTAACGGTTCCCCCTTTAAAAATAGGTGTGAACTAATACATGAACAAGTAAGGAGCAAAAGGACATGAAGAAATTACATAAAACTGCATTGCTATTGGCTGTCTGCCTGATCCTATTCAGCCTGACGGCATGCGGACCGGAAGACCCAAACGCGGTTTTGCCGACACAGGGACCCGGGAAAACCGTTCTACCAACGGGGACAGAACAGAATATAGCGGAGCATCGTTCTATAAAAGACTTGCTGTCAGGTACACCCGGCCATATCAGTAAAGTCTTCAGCGAAAGTTTTACCGTGGAAGCGGATGTGCATGTCCCCGATGTCAAAAAAGCGGATATCCTGCTTGCCGAATATATGTCCTTTGAGGAAGAAAAGCTATTATCTGTTTTTTATAAGGGGAAAACGCCTCAAAGGAGTTTAAGCAGCTATGATGATACCATAGTGTACAAAGATGACAGTTCACAACTTAATATGAATGGCGGTTTTATCGTGTACACTACACAGGATTTTGAATATGTAAAGTTCCCCACGAGTTCCCTTGTCTCGGCAAGCGATATTTTTTCCGCTAACAGACGGTTTGACGAGGTATATACACAGGAGAACCTGGGGTTCATGACCAGATCCGAGGCGTTTGAGACCGTTTCCGATGTTTTTGCGGAATTATCCGTGGACATAACGGACGATGCCGAAATTTACGCCATTGATTCCCTCACCATGCAAACGCAGCAGGAGGAAAAAATCCAAAGGGAGACGGACAGGCAAAAAAAAGCAGGTATTTCTCCCGTACAGGATCCAACGTTCGGATATCAAACGAAAGACAAGTTTACGCAGGAAGATGATTTTTATATCCTTTTTTTTAAGATGGAGCAAAACAAGATACCCGTTACGCAAAAATCATATATGATACAGGCAAGCGAGCGGGTTATGAACGGATCAACCGCCAGAGTGTCTTTCTCCCGAAAGGGCATTATTGAATTATCTTTTAATGGAATCTATCAACAGCAAGGCGTTGCGGAATCTCCAGGTGCGCTCATCTCCGTGGAAGAAGCACTCCAAAAAGCCTATGAAGAACAAAACGCCATAATATCCACGGATAAAGTAACCGTTACGGCAATCGATTTTGAATATGTGCCCGTTCCCTATAATAAGAACTATGATGAAGTAAAGCTTGTTCCCGCATGGTGCCTGACATCTTCTTATGAAAGGACTACAAACAAGCCTTCAAAGGATGGAAAACAGGATTCGCAATCCAATACAAGGAATCGAATGATATTCATCAACGCCGTTACCGGAGAAGAAATCCGGTAAGAAAGGGGAGGATTGCCATCAAAAATTTACTGTCCATACTGAAAACGGATTTTTACCGTGGGCTCCTTTCCTCCGGCTTTGTGGCTGGGATGATCTCCACGTTGGCCATGTTCTACTTTGGCTCCGTCGGAATGATCTCCCGAGATGTCTCCGCTGTCGCCGCTTTCAATAACACGTTTAAGTACAATAATATATCAAAGCTGCTTATTCTGAGCGCGACCTTCGCGTATGCCGCAAGCTTTTGTACAGACTGGCAAACAAGATTCGCTTTTTCCATCATCATAAGAAGCGAAAAGACGGCCTATGCCCTGTCCAAATGCGTCGCTGCCGCTGTTGCGGGAGGGTTGTCCGTAGCCGCCGGTGCGGCTGTGTTTGTCGGCTATGTATGTATGACGCAGCAAAACATATTGCCTGAAGCGATTGCGATAGAAATGGAATTTTCCAATCAGGCCTTTGGCGATCTGCTTGTAAAAGGGGAGGCGGCTTCCTTCTTTCTGTCATACCTGTATATCATATTTTTGCAGGCTTCCTTCTTCTCGTCTCTGGGGCTTGCGGTATCCGCTTATATGCCCAATCGGTATGTTGCGTATATTTCTCCCTTCGCCCTGAGCTTTGTGCTGAACCAGATTGCCAATGCTCTTGACCTGCCCATATGGCTGGATCCCGTCAAGCTTGCCACCGCAAACGTATTGGGCACGCCGGCGTCCGCCATACTCCGGATGGCGACAGCGACCTTTCTTTCGCTTACCGTCATCTGCGACATCTTATTTATCCGCACCGTGAAGAGGAGGATTGCCAATGGTTAAAAAGATATTCCGTATCGCCATGTATTCCATCCGACAGTGGGTAACCGATCCACGCGTTATCTCTCTCTTTGTTTTAATGAGTATGTTTGTATGGAATGACTTTGAGGTGATCAGCGATCTCACCGGCAGGACGGGGATAAAAACCAATCCCCTTCTGTTTCCCTTTTACTCCGGTGATCCGGTCAAGAAGCTGATATTGCTTGCCGGCGTTATATTTTTATTTTCCGACGCACCTTTTATTAATAAGAACCAGCCCTATATCATCATCCGAAGCAAACGCGTAACCTGGGTGCTGGGTCAGATACTGTATATCGTCATGGCCGGCGCCGTCTATTTCCTGTTCTTGATGTCGGTATCCATATTGGCTTTGCTGCCGGACGCAACATTTGCGACAGACGGATGGGGGAAAATCGTCCATACCCTGGCACAGACCAATGCCGGTGCGCAGATTCATCTGCAATTCGGCATTACGAAGGAAATAACGACTTTTTACTCCCCGTTTGAAGCGTTTGCCCTCAGCTTTCTCCTGAACTGGGGCGCAGCGTGTTTTCTCGGCTTGCTCCTGTTTGCAATCAATCTGAAATTTAATCGGATGATTGGCCTGGTTGCCGGAGGTGTAATTCTGTTTTCCGATTTACTCATAACAAACATGCTTCCTCCCGGTTTCTACCATTTATCGCCCGTGTCGCTTTCGAGGCTGAGCGTTCTGGACCCAATGGGGGTTTCGCTGTTTCCCAATTTGGCCTATCCGTTCGTTTTTTTCAGTGTAAGTATTGTTGCTTTATCCGCTTTATTGGTTGTGAGCATAAAAAAAATACCGATAGAAATTACACCGGAATTGTAGAAGGAGGTATATGACGATGTCTGAAAATAGTATCACGGTAACCCATGTGAGTAAGCACTTTAAAGAAGGAACCGCACTGCAGGATGTGACAGTTGCGTTTGAGAAGGGAAAAATCCATGGTATCATTGGCCGGAACGGTTCCGGCAAAACGGTGCTTTTCAAATGCATTTGCGGATTTATTCCGCCGTCTGCCGGGGAAATCGTGGTAGGCGGCAAAAGAATAGGAAAAGATACGGATATTCCGGATCATGTCGGAATCATAATCGAGGCGCCAAGTTTTCTGCCAAATTACAGCGGATATGGGAATCTGCGTCTGCTTGCCTCGATTAACCATAAAATTGGCAAAGAAGCGATACGCGCCGCCATAGCAAAAGTCGGACTTGATCCTGACAGCAAAAAGCACGTCAGAAAATATTCCATGGGAATGCGCCAGCGCCTGGGGATTGCGCAAGCCATTATGGAAGACCCGGAAATCCTGATCTTCGACGAACCGATGAATGGATTGGACCATACCGGTGTAAAGGAAATTCGTGATATCCTGAAGGGTTTAAGGGACGAGGGGAAAACCATAATCTTATCCAGTCACAATTCCGAAGATATCCGGGAACTCTGTGACACCGTCTGTGAGATGGACGCAGGGATATTAAAGGTAAAATGCGGATAGGTTGTTTTTGAAAGGATCGATCGGATCAAAACCGTGTATAGGCCGGGTTACCGTCTTCCTGCCAATCATAATGCTTAATCCTTATTTATTTTAAAACTCATGATAAACCGTTATAATAGATTGTGATTACTGTGATTCATGACACCAAACAGCAAAGGAGAATGCTTATGACCTCTCTTGGATATCAGGCTTCGAGCCTGAAAGCGTACCTTTCCACTCCCGACGATTTACTGGCCACATTCCGTAAACTGCGGGATATAGGCTATCGCCACCTGCAGCTCCAGTGGATCGATCCCGCCGTTCCCCTGGAATTTACGGCAGAAGCTCTGAGGGAGACAGGACTTACCTGCATTGCTACCCAGGATGGCTTTCAGGAAGTGCGGGACAATCTGGATCATTATGTTACCATGAACCGGCTATGGGGCAGCAAATCCCTGTGTGTCAGCACCATCCCCCGGGATCAGATGACGCCGGAAGGAATAAGGTATTTCTGTGCCGAGATGAGCCGGATGGCCCGGGTGCTGGGGCAACAGGGCATCTCTCTTACCTTCCACCCTCTCTGGTTCAACTTTGAGCGGGTGAATGGGGTGAGCGCTGTGGATACCGTTATGGAAATGCTGCCCGGGGAGGTGGGGCTGACTCTGTGCGTTTACCACGCCGTGCGGGC
>ENA-UOOK01005561-UOOK01005561.1-fermentation-metagenome-genome-assembly--contig:-NODE-5561-length-12595-cov-9.634928_pt1 | contig 12595 bp, 10 predicted proteins | sample MGYA00245777_ERZ724023 | MGnify/ENA primary metagenome ERZ724023 (study PRJEB28704, sample SAMN03018312) | fermentation metagenome | biome: anthropogenic terrestrial biome; feature: soil; material... | reverse complement strand
ATGTCAAACTGTTTCCGTCTATAAATATATGCCCCATTTTTATTCCTCCAATTTTTAACATTTTTTCTATAACATTTACAGACATCCGAATAAATAATTTATTCGGATGTCTAATCATTTATAAAATCATAGCCGCTATTGTTCCAAAAATTATTAATGGAATATTATATGCTATAAATGTTGGAACGCAAGTATCCCAAATATGGTCGTGTTGGCCATCTGCATTTAAACCAGATGTGGGTCCCAATGTGCTATCTGATGCTGGTGAACCTGCATCACCTAAAGCTCCGGCAACTCCGACTAAACTTGCAATAGCTAATGGACTAAACCCTAACTCTACTCCAAGAGGTACAAATATTGTTGCAATTATGGGTACAGTACCAAAAGATGTTCCTATTCCCATAGTAATCAATAACCCAATTAATAACATTACAATTGCAGCTATTAATTTACTTCCACCCATTATACTAACAGAAGCCTCTACCAATGCTTCTACTCCGCCAGTGCTTCTTAATACAGCTCCATAACCTGCTGCAACTAGCATAACAAATGCGATAAAACCCATTAAACCAACACCACCACTCATCATATCATCTAACTCGCTTAATTTAAAGGAACCAAAACACATCATTATTATAAGACCTACCATTGCTCCAAGCGGTAAAGAACCTACTAATAATTGAATTGCAAAAGCAGCAACAGCACCCGCTAGTGCTCCCCAACGCTCTTTGGTCATTTTTATTTCTTCAGTTTCATCTGACTTTACAGATACATCAATATCCTTGTATTCCCTTGGCTTTCTATAAAAAATGAATATGGAAACAAGTAGACCTATAACCATGCCTATGCCCGGCAAAAGCATTCCTTTCCATACTTGATTTTTTGCAACCATGACGCCATTATCCATTAATGCACTAGATATAATCCCATGAAAAATCGCTCCAAATCCCACTGGAAGCATTACATAAGGAGCTTTTAATCCAAATGTTAAAGCACAGGCAACTGATCTCCTATCGATTTTTAGTTTATTCATTACTCCCAATAATGGTGGTATCAATATTGGAATGAATGCTATATGAACAGGTATTAAATTCTGAGATAAACAAGCAATACCTGCAATTAAAAGTACAAACATTTTTCTTTTATCTTTTATAATCTTGCCAATCTTTGTAACTAAAATATCTGCTACGCCGGTATGTCCTATGGCTACTGCCAATGCACCTAATAATATATAAGATAGTGCAGTCTCTGCATTTCCACCCATTCCTCCTATAAGTATTTCCATAGTTTCACCTAATCCCATTCCAGCCAATGCACCACCTACTAATGCAGAAATAATAATAGAAATTAGAACGTTGATTTTGAGTAAACACAATACTATCATAACAATTACTGATATTAATACCGGATTTGTTAACATGTGATCTTCCTCCCTTTCTATTTTTTAGAGTTTGATTACATTTATATATTTATATAATTTTCGCCTCCTTTATTAGTAGTTTATTTCGACTAAATTCGACTAAAACCCTCATAATGACAATGTTGCAATTTTCATACCAATATTTCAAACATAGTTAAATACAATATCCCCGTGATATCGCTTTCATTAGATAAAATAGTTAATATTTCATTGTGTGAAAATCAAACACCTTTATGTACATAACATGGATTTGCTCCGCTACTGATTTTACAACACTATGTCTTAAAATCGTACACTCTGGTCAGAAATTCCCTTAATTTCCTTTATAATTTCCAGTTTCTTAGCATATTTGCTTATATTCTATATATTTATTATCATTTAAACTTCCCATTATATCAAGCCATTTCTGTAATATTCGCCCATTTGTATGCAATCTTTCAGCTCGAAGTTCAAGTTTAAATTCAAAAAAAGATAGGAACTATAACACTCCTATCTTTTTGAACAAGGTTCATATTCTACAATGAGTTATGCAGAACATCTGCCGGCATATCCTTTGCTATGCGTTCAGCTGTCTCTATTATAAGCAGCCCTGTACCTGTAGAGAGATTGCATGAATCAACATGTACTATCTGCACTTAGAATAATTTTTTTCATTTATTCCACCTCCCTATGTTGAAATTTTAAGGTTGATTTTTTCCTTAATGTTTATTATACTTAATGAGATGTTATAATTGTAACGCCATATATGGTATTTTTCAATAAAAATTAAAGTAGATGTTATAAAAGGAGATATTATGTCACTTACTTCAAATTTAGAAATTAAAAAATTAACAAGAGAAAGTATTCAAACTGCATTGATACTACTTTTGCAGGAAAAAAAATGGGAAGATATTACCATAACCAATATTGTTGAAAGGGCTGGTGTATCTCGTATGGCTTATTATCGCAATTATGAATCTAAAGAAGATATTCTTAAGGATATCTCTGATGATTTTATGGCAAAACTTACAGAGATAACTCTTCCATATATTCAAGCAAAAAAGTGGTATGACTATTGGAAAATCATATTTGATTATATTGCTCAAGAGGTAGAAAGCAGCAAACTATTATTGGGATACAACTATAAAGTATTTTTTCTGGATTATTTAAATGATTTTTGTTCCAATAGATTAGAAGACTGTTCCATATCAGAGCATTATCGAATTTATGGGCAGATCGGTTTGTTTTTTAACATTATTGTGGAATGGATTGAAAATGATATGCCCATTAGTTCTGAGGAGCTAGCACAGATTTGCTTTGAATTAGTCAATATTTAAAAACTACAACCTCTCGGTTGTAGTTTTTGCTAAAATCTCAATACAGCTGCAATTTTTTCTTTATCAGGTATTTCATCTTGATGCAATGCAAATACCTTTCCTCCTCTGGATAAGGTTAGCAATGATGCAAATTCTATTAAATCCTCAGCATCATTTTTCTCCTCATCAAAAAGTTCAACTTGATTATTGTAAGATTCAAATTTCCCCCATTGATGATTTTCCTTATCAATGAACAAAGACTCTATTTGTCCGCTATAGGCAGCAGGGATAATTTCTTCTAATGAATTTAGATATAGATGATTGTTTTGCCCGGAATACTGCTTATACTTAGCTTCAGCTAAAGCTTTATCCTCATTGAATATAGGCTCTACTATATCCCATGCTTTCTTATGAAGTTCTTCAGGACTTAGAGTTTCAGGATTTCCGCTTATAAAATCCTCCACTATATTCGGATAGTTGCTCTTTTCCCTATAAATTGGAATAAGATATTCAACACCGGCTAATACCATTGGAATATTTTCGCCTTCATGGATACTTAAGATATAAGCATCAAGAGCGCGGAAAAATCTAGTTAATTCATTTCTCTCATAATCATTCTCATTATCCTGAGCTTGAGTATTGGTACTGTAGTTAAGCGTAGAAATAGACCTCGGATTAGATAGCCGTCTCTCCAATTTTGTCCTAGGATCATCATCCACTTGCATGTCAAACATGCTATCCGGAGAACCTTCAATAAAAACTTCCATAACATTTTGCCTTGTACATCTAAACAACCTTGACTTATTTTTGCTCAATGCCAAAATATTAAATTGCCCATTTCCTGTAAAGAACGGGAGAAGAGGTTTGATATAAATTCTATTGGATATAGTAACAGATTCCTTGAATTCAAAGGGAAGTCTAAAATAATTAAAACCATCTGAATGGATAAAAAAAGCCAACCCATCACTCTGATTTTGCCAAAATTTAATCTCTCCGACTAAATTGGATGCGGGTTTTAAAAATCTTTCAATTTCCGCTTTTTCCATTCCCATACTATAGAGTTTAGACTCTGCTACTCTTAATAATTGTTTAAATCTTATGGGATTCTGCCGTATATCAATGCCACTTCTAAAAGTAGGCATATAGATGGATACAAACAAATCTTCCTCCCTATTGATTAACTCCAAAAGTTCTTTTGTAGTCAAAATATCCATAAACATTCTCCTTTTTTGTAAATTATACTCAAATTAAATCCTATCTTCTAAATAGTGCTAATTAAAGTAATAATTAAAAATAAGAATATTTATAGTTTTAATTTACCCATTATGATATCTTCTATGAAGGGAATTTAAGTAAATAGTCTACTATAGCCTTGCCTTTTTCAGATTTTAAAAACTTTATTGTACTATTTGGCAGCAATTTATATGCTTCCTCTAATTTATTTTCTTTTAACAAATTTCTAACTGATGATGCGCTGATAGGCTCATCATCTGCTTTAATTCTATCTATTATTTTGACTTCAAGCCCATTGTTTTCAAGAATTTGTTTCAAAGAATAATTGTATGTATTCGTAACTATATCCTTAGGTTCGGATCCTAAAAATCTAACATCAATACTTAAATCTTTGGCAATTTTTTCCGCAAAAATACTAGCATCCAATTCTGTATAGATTTCAAGCATCTTGTCTTTTTGTTTTATAAAATAGGTTGGAAAAGTTCCTCTGGAGATAATATATGGTCCTCCTTTTAAAACTTTGACCCTCGGCTGGGCTTTAAATTCATTGGCAACAATTTTTATTCTATCTTCAAATGGAAATATGGATAGATCCTCTTCCACAACAAATACCAACAACTCATCTACTTCATTCAGTGCTTTTTCGATTAAGTATTTATGTCCCAATGTCATAGGGTTGCAGTTTACAATTACAGCACCTCTTTTCCCCTTTTTATCGCCAATAGTTTTTTTAACTTTATCTGCCCATTTTTGATAATTGTAAAATCCGCCTTCTAAGAGAAGTACTCTTTCTGTTGAATGTACCTCTTTAAGCCCTAAGGATTCAAAGATATTTTTATTGTTTGGAGTAGTAAATATGAAATATGATGTATATCCCTTTTCAAATATATAATTCAATAGGGAGTCATAGATTGTGCTTATAGCCCCCTCACCAACATAATCACATCTAGCAAAGAAATATTTCAAAATATTGCCTTGAGCAGAGCCCGTTGCTATTATTTTTCCATTATCTCTAATAACATAAGTAACATCCGGGTTATCGTATTCTACGTTAAAAGTCTCCAAAAATGATTTAATCTCATTTATTTCAATTGGATTGTTTCTGTTAATTTCATCGCTAAAAAACATATAATTCCCCTATTCTTTTGCTAATTATTCTTCACTTACCATAATATCTTTAACTGATTGAAATACTCTATAAACCTCTTCTGTTTTTCTGAATGCAGTTTCACTTTGGAATATAAATTCATTAATTGACACTTGGTTTTGTTCTAAAACAACTAATCTCTTTTCTACTCTGCCTACTTTTTCTTCTACTTTACCTAGTTTATCTCCTACCTTGTCTAAATTCTCTTCCACGTTATCTAACCTAGCTTCTACTCTATCTACTTTCTCTTCTACGTTATCTAACCTAGCTTCTACTTTGTCTAATCGTCCCATTACTTCTTTATGGTTTCTATCAATTTTCTGATCCATAAAATCAATTTTATCTTGCATTTTGTTCATTTGGTTTTGCATAAATAATTGACTTTCTAAAATTTGCTGCAATACATTTTCAATATTATCCAATCTTTTCACCTCTTAGTATATTCTATACCGTATATCCATTAAGTTATATTTATTATATACTAATGATTATAAAAATAAAATATAATCTCCTAAATCACTTCTTCCGTTTCCTTATCAAATAAATAAAGTTTTTCTTTAGGAAAAATTAAGTCAAGCTTATCTCCGGCTTTTATATAATTCTCCGATGATATTTTCATAGTAATCCTTCCCCTTCCTACATTCATATGTGCCAAAGTTTCAGATCCCATAAGTTCAATCACTTCCACTATACCCGAAACATTGTACTTTTCATTCTCACCGGACAATCCGATATGTTCAGGCCTTATCCCCATAATAAGCTCCCCACTATTTTTATAGTTTTTTCCCTTTAAAATTTCAGCAGTTTTTTTAGATATAGGTATCTTAAATCCACCAAAGGTAATAAAAGTTTCCTCTTCTTCATACATTATTTTAACGTTTATAAAATTCATTTGCGGTGTCCCAATAAATCCTGCAACAAAGATATTTGCAGGAGCATCATAAAGCTCCCTTGGCGTAGCGACCTGTTTTATACACCCGTCTTTCATAACCACTATTTTGCTTCCCATGGTCATGGCCTCTGTTTGATCATGGGTCACATAAATAAATGTAGTCTCCAATTCGCTGTGAAGTTTTATAATCTCTATTCTCATTTCAGCCCTAAGTTTTGCATCAAGATTTGATAGCGGTTCGTCCATCAAAAATACTTTTGGATTTCTTACGATAGCACGTCCCAAAGCCACCCTCTGTTGTTGTCCTCCCGAAAGTGCCTTTGGTTTTCTCTCCATCAGCTCCTCTATCTGTAAAGATTTTGCCACGTTTTTTATCTTGCTCTTTATTTCAGCTTTAGGAACTTTTCTAAGCTCCAATCCTAAAGCCATATTTTGATATACGCTCATATGAGGATACAGTGCATAGTTTTGAAATACCATAGCAATATCTCTGCCCTTTGGCTGAACATCATTTATCAATATGTCATCTATATAAAGCTCCCCGTCCGTAATATCCTCAATACCCGCAATCATTTTCAAAAGTGTCGATTTACCACAACCTGACGGTCCAACCAACACAATAAATTCTTTATCATCCACATTTAGATTAAAATCCTGAACAGCGACTACTCCCCCAGGATACACCTTTCGTATGTTTTTAAAAATTAAGCTTCCCACGACTATACCTCCTCTTCCGCTCTTCTATGGATTTTCCTCATTCTCTTAGTGCTGCCTTTCATTTTCAAAGCCATTATAAAAATTGAAACAGAAAAAACAGATGATACTAAAAAACCTATAAATTCAATCCTAAACAATTTTTCATATAGCTTACGGTAAATCCCCCCATGATAATAATTCCTTGATTGCGAAAATGATTCAACATAAAAATTAAAATCAAATATGTCCTCAGGAGGTAAAACTCGCCCCGGTATATTGAATTTAAAATTGATTACAAATCGCAGTATAATTGCCCATAAAAATATAAGCAGCACCAACTTTATAGCTTCAAGCAAAATTGCATCCATATTGCCCATTATTATCTCTTTTGCATAGTAATCCTGAAGCTGCAATCTGTATTCTTTACTGTCATCCTTTAACTTCCTAAGTATTATAATTGTAATTAACACAAATATCAAAAATTCCATTAAAAAAATCGAACCCTCAAAGAACTGAGATAAAATTGTACTATAATCAGTATAATCAAAGATAAGCCCGGAATCTAAAGAGATATATGGAATCCCTTCGGAAATATATTCGTTAAGCCTCTCATTGAAGAAAAGCCTATCCCTTCCATCCTTTTCAGAAAACAAAACTCTATAGGAAACATCATCATCTATCTCTTTAATTGAGCTTGAAGGCATATAAATTATTTCTTCATCCAAATCATATGATTTTTTCAAAAAAGTATCTTCGTAAATACCGCTTATTATATAATTATCGCCTGAAATCTCAACAGTTTCACCCACCGGATTATCCATTGGAAACATCTTTTCACCGAAACGTTCGCTTATTACAATTTCATGCTCTCCCTCTTTGCATTCTCTTCCGTCTTTAATCAGATAGGGTTGAAATTTGCTGTAATTCTCATCCTTTTCTATGATAATCAGCTCATTTCCATTGTATTCAACTTGTTTTTCCAAAGTAAAGGATGTCAGATAGCTTTCATTCAAATAATCTCTATGATCCCATAATTCCAGATAATTAGTATCGTCACCTTCAAAAACCACCTCCATCCTTGAAGGGTATTTTTTAAATTCATTTTGCACCTTCCATTGAAATGTCATGGATATGCCGGCAAATAGTATCAAAATACACAGTGTCAAAATCTTTTTCCTACTTAGCATAATCTTATCTCACTTTCCTTCTATGTTTACAAACATTCCATCTGAGATGGATTTTGTAGACCACTTTATGATGCTGAATTCTTGAGCTACTCCCCCTGAAATGGCAGTTTCCACACCGTTTGTAGCTTCTATGGATACATTTACCCTTACTGCCTGTTTTCTCCGCTTACCCGAATTCTCTTCAAAAACTGCGTAAATATATCCGTCACTGCCGCTTCTATGCACGCATATATCCGGTATCACCTTGTCATGATATCCCAATGATTCACTCATTATATCGTTAGGATCGGATTTCAAGTCAGATTCTTTAGACTGAACAGTTTCAACTGTAGGTCTCATTATATATGTAATTTTTTGTGTTGCCAACGTTAGAAAAGCCATCATCACCAAAAATCTCACGGTTATTTTCTTAATTCTCCTCTTTTGTTTGTTTCCCTCTTCCTCAGATGATTGACCTAATAAATTCATTTCATTATCAGATACTACAGACAAATTTATCCCCTTAACTAGATCACCATATGTAAATTGATACACTAAGATTGGCAATATACTAAAAACTACCCCTGCCGCATAAAAGACTCGCTTAAACACACCGCTTTTATTGAGAGTAACAGCCAAAGGCATGTCCAACAAATCAGAAATAAAAATCAAAGGCTGCTCAACCATTGACCAGTAATTTATAAACAAAAGTATCGTTAGAGCAAAGATGACCGAACGGCACATAGGAGCCGCAATCTTTAGAAACAATTTAAACTCACTTAACCCATCTGTTATTCCCGCATAAAATATCTCTTTATCCAATCCTCTCATATATTGCGCCATAAGAAATGCTCCAAAAGTTGAAAAAATATTTGGAAGTATTACTGCGCTTGGAGTGTATATTATATTTAGCATTTTCAGTGTTAAATATTGAGGTACTATGGTAGCTTGAAATGGCATCATCATCAATACTATATAGAGCCAATACAGCGTTTCCTTTCCTCTAAAATTGAAACGGGTAAACCCATAGGCGCTAAGCAAGGATATAGGAATATTTATCCCTATTATAACGAAGGTATAAATGACCGAATTCCAGAAACCTATATAAAAATCTTCCGTCTGGAACAACAATCTCCCATATTGGGATAAGCTAAAGCCTCCATTACTTCCTTTAAATGAGTATATAATCATTATTAAAAAAGGAAGAATACAGACAAAGGAAAAAAGATATATAAAAATATTTTTTCTAATATGTTTTTTCATGATATTCTCCTAATCCGATTTTTTTTGAAAATGTAAAAATAAAGCTACTATGACAGACATTCCCATTATTATGACAAATGCAGAAGTACTTAGCCTTTGATAGTTCAGCTTAAAGAAATTATTGTTCATAAAATTTTGCAGCAAATAAACGCATTGTGGGGGATAGTCCCCATAAATAGCATAAACCTCCCTAAACATCTGAAAAGAATTTACAATGCTCAAGATAATTACAAAAAATATAATAGGTGCAATCAATGGAATTACAATTTTGATCGTATATTTAATATTCGAGGCAGAATCAAGGAAAAAAGCAGCTTTATAATCCTTGTCAATTGATGACAGTGCTCCTGTAAAAATGATGCTCATATACCCTATATTCTTTATAATAAAAATAAATATAACAACTGCCGCAGCATATTTTCCTCCAAAGAATTCAATTGGACTGTGTCCTAAGAAGGTAATCAATTTGTTTATTATCCCTGTATCTCCAAGTATTACACTCCAGCCCATAAGAGCGGAAGCAACAGGTATAATCATGGGAGAAAGCATTGCCCAACGAGGAAATTTATATAGCTTATCCTCCATCATAAGACTTAATCCCAAAGAAATAATTGTAATAATCGGAACACCTATTGCAATAAATTTGAATGTGTTCTTGGTTGCAAGTACAAAAGCAGAACTTCCAAACAGCTCTGCAAAGTTCTCAAGCCAAACAAAGCGTATCTCCGCTACACCTTTTGTAAAAGTATAATACCAACTTATTAAAAAGGGAATAATATAAAATAACAAAACTCCAATAAATCCCGGAAGAACAAATATCCATCCGCTATGACTTGTCCTTTTCAAAGGATCCACCTCCTATTCCTCCAAACTTATCATTACATTGCTCTGTGCTTTAGATATAGCCTCTTCTAAGGTTATTTTATCTTCTGTATACTCCTGCAATGGTCCTGCAATATCTGATACTAGGTCATCCACATCATAAAAATAATCTACTTTATGGGATATATCTTTAATATAGCCATTAAGCCGCTGTGCATTCTGGAATCCCTCAGGGTCATAATCTTTTGAAATTCTATGTTTTTTCATGCTTTTATCTGCAATTATATCAAAAGAACTCTCATTTATAGACACTCTGTTGTTAGTTGACAATCCGTTGATCTCCTCTGTCAGAAGAAAACTTATAAACTTCTGTGCACTTTCTTTTCTTCCGGAACGATTGTTGATTAAAACCATCAGTCCGCTTCCCCAACCTCTATTATTATTTATCTCTCCTTTAAATATTGGTATGTACATGCTTTTGTGATCTTTATTGTGTTTACAAAAATTTACCAAAAGGTCGCCATAATTGCTATCAGTTCCATCAACATAGAAAAGTGCACCCTGCAAATTATCTATTAGATCAAATTCTCTGTTTGGAGTGATGAAGTTCTGACTCTTTTGACATTCCTTTACTGTCTTTAAAAGTTCCATAAACCATTCCTGATTCAAATCAGCTTTTCTTTTTTCAAAGTCAACTAAATCCGGAATAACAGATTTCAATATAGTCTTTCCCAAAAATTTTTCCCAATTAAATCTTCCATCACTATCTGAAAATAGATATGTATTTGGAACCTTTTCTTCAATAATTCTCAAAAGAGCCAATGCTTCTCTCCATGTCATATTATCAAAATCAATATCCAGTCCAAGCTGAGACGCCAAGTCCATATTCACTTCTACAAATAAATAATTCACATTTAAAGGTATTGCTCTTATAGCCTCGCTTATTTTTAAACCATTTAATACTTCTTTGTTTAATTGATGATAACTTGGATCTTCTTCCAAAAATTCCTTTAAATCCATAAATGCATCTGTTCTAGCCGTATCCTTGTATTTGATAAGAGACCTTTCTCCAAATATTACATCCCCTACTTCTCCTGCTATCAAATCAAGCACAAATCTGGGAGCATAGATTTCATAGTGTTCATTATATGAAGATTTTTCACTGTAAGTATAATCATATTCTATCTTTTCATCCGGATACTTCTTTTCATATTTAATTATTGCTTCTTGTATAAAATCATCTCTGTAGGGTGCTGTAACAGTTAGGGTGATGGGCCTTTTTTCTTCTTCTCCCATTATTTTTTCGTAGTTATAAAAATAATGGATGTATTCCTCTTCATCTCTTATTGTAAATGAAAGATGTAAATTCCCCTCGTCATCCGCTAAAAAATCATTTATATAAGTATTCTCAACACTGTATGATGAATCTTTGATAAAATTGAATACCGTTTTTATATATGACCCTTTTTCAGCATCATAGGTTTTTATTTCCTTCGTTTTCATAGTATTTATACAGTAGAGAAGGTTTTCAGCCGGATTATATCGAATAAAATCAATCGCTGTATCTGTGTCCATCCTATATATTTCACTGCCGCTTGCAGCATCTATCTTTAGAAAACCATAAAAGTCATAGTCATATTTTGGTCCCGATAATACAGCAATAAAAAACTTTCCTTTATTGTCTATATCAAAATCTCCAATCCCTTCATAAACATTTTTGAGGTTCCCATTTTTCGTATATATCTGCAGTACAGGATTGTCTTCTGTAGAGCTTGATATATATACAAAGTCTTTATCTACCCTAAATCTGTAAACTTGTATATATCCTCCATCAAATATGTTTCCCTTAAAATCATCCAGTTGAATTTTTTTAGCTTCTCTCCCCTCATCATCATATGACTTTACAATAACTTTTTTTACTTCCTTGTCATAATCTACAGACCAAAATACACCTTCTTCATCTACACAGTAACTTGAATTTAAAATCATATCTATATCAGGTATTTTGTACATGTATTCTTTAGTATTCATATTCATTAAATAATATTCATCATCTGAGCTATCATGGGTGATTTTAACCGGTTCGGATTTATAAGTAGCCAAGAACTCTTGACAACTGAAATCATGAAATTCTTCTCCAAGGAATTCTTCACTGAAATAAAAGGGTTCGTTTATATTGCGCGTTTCCGCAACCTCTTGATCAGCTATTTTAGTATCCTTTTTGCCCATAGTAGTAAAGATATATATCCCGGATACTATTATTACAATCAATAAGCCAATCAAAATAATAGTTTTTGAATTCTTTCCTTTCATCCCACATCTCTCCTTTTTATCAACTTTTAATCTTTTATATAACGTTTATTTTGTCTTTATCTTATCAATCTAATTTATAAATGCAATAGTTTTGGAACAAACGACACTTTAAAGGGAACAAACGACATTTTTTTGTTTTTTACATACAAATCACCCATATATTATAAATTTATACAGGTGATGTCTCTCTACAGTCCATATAAAATAAATTGAGTAATAAATGTTAACAAAGATGATAACTCTATATTCATGAAATTAAAATCTTAAAGACAACATAGTTTTCATCATCGATGGTAATCGTACAATAATATCATGGGTTTAATAGTGTCAAAAATCATGGGATAATAT
>ENA-UOOK01005559-UOOK01005559.1-fermentation-metagenome-genome-assembly--contig:-NODE-5559-length-12601-cov-64.328790_pt1 | contig 12601 bp, 9 predicted proteins | sample MGYA00245777_ERZ724023 | MGnify/ENA primary metagenome ERZ724023 (study PRJEB28704, sample SAMN03018312) | fermentation metagenome | biome: anthropogenic terrestrial biome; feature: soil; material... | reverse complement strand
CGCACCGCCTTGAGCACATCCGGAACCAACAGGTTGGGAAGCACACTGGTGAACAGGCTTCCCGGACCCATGATAATTGCATCCGCCGACCCAATCGCCTCCACAACCTCCTGGGGCGGACTGGGATTAGCAGGAACCAGGTAGACACGCTTAATGCGCCGATTAGCTTTCCCAATTAATGACTCTCCGCCGATGATGCTGTCGTCTTCCAGCTCAGCCGCAAGCACCACCTTATCAAGTGTGGAAGGAAGTACTTGCCCCCGAATAGCTAATACGCGACTAGATTGCTTGATCGCCAGCTCAAAATCGCCAGTAATATCAGTCATGGCAGTGATGAAGAGGTTTCCGAAATTATGACCGGCCAATCCGGATCCTTTACCGAATCGGTATTGAAACAATTGCTCCATTAGCGGTTCGCGATCCGCTAATGCCGTCAGACAGTTGCGGATATCACCCGGCGGCAGAATGCCAAACTCGTTGCGTAGTCTTCCCGAACTGCCACCATCATCAGTGACAGCGACTACAGCGGTCAAATGGCTGGTGTACTTCTTCAAGCCGCGCAAAAGCGTTGCTAAGCCAGTTCCCCCGCCAATAACCACAATCTTTGGCCCTTTATTGAGTACCCGTTTTTCATAAGCACTGGATAATAAATCTCCCAAGTGGCGTGTTTTGGCAATTCTAAGCGCCATAATCGACAAGACTACACCAATAAATATGCCAAACAGGCCAAAAAGCAGTGCAACAGCTGCCGCCAAGCGTCCCCCGGCATTCCAGCGTTCCGGAATAAACTGGAATAAAGCCAAACCAATGACAATTAGCGCCGTTAAGACCGAAAGGGCGATTAAAAAACACTTAAGCCTGATTAGGCGAAATTTATTTGCAAAAGGGGCTTTCAGCCGCACCACCCCCAATCGGCCAATCAGTACCCAGTACCGATGCCATCTGCTTAACAGTAATAAAAAACTTGTCTAATATCATTCATATAATAGTACTGCGAACTTTAGCCAGATATTCCGGCAGCCGTTATTGCCGGATGGCAGGCGTCATTGCCTGATGTCACGATGCTCCACATGCGCCGGATAGCCTTTGTGGTGGAGGTAATCCCCGAGCTTCTCAGCAATCGCCACTGACCGATGGCGTCCTCCGGTACATCCTATGCCGATGATCAGGTTACTCTTACCCTCTGCGCTATAAAGCGGTAATGAATAATTAAGCAGTGCGGTTACTTTCTCCAGGAATCCTTTCGTGTGAGGCTCACCTAACACATATTGGGCAACGGCTTCGTCCGTGCCATTCAAAGCGCGCAAACTCTCCACATAATATGGATTTGGCAAGAAACGGACATCAAACACCAAGTCAACATCCATTGGCAAACCGAACTTGAACCCGAAGGAAATGACAGTAACCTGCAGCCGCTCTTTCGTCGTTGTCCCGGCAATATTTCTCAAGATACGCTCGCGCAGCTTTTTGCTATCCAGCGTGGTAGTGTCAATAAGATAAGTGGCCCGCGATTTGAGTTCCTGCAACTTGACACGCTCATTCTGAATGCTCTCCAGCAAACCGCCGCCCGGCGAAACCGGATGACGGCGCCGCGACTCCTTATATCTTCTGATCAACACCTCATCACTGGCATCCAGAAATAGAATTTCATATTTGTGATCAGAGGCGTCCAGGGCGGCCAATGCATCACTGATATCATCAAAAAAGTCGCCACCGCGCAAATCGACCACTATGGCAAGTTTGTTAACCCTCCCCGCTGTCTGCTGACAGAGCTCAGCAAATTTGGGAATCAGCACCGGCGGCAAATTATCAACGCAAAAATACCCGATATCCTCCAGCGTTTTCATGGCCAGGGTCTTACCGGCGCCGGATAACCCGGTAATTATGATGAAGCGATTATCTTGCATGTCTGACACTTCCTCACCGGATCAGAATACTGCTCAATTCTACTTATATTCATGTAAGTCCTTTGACATATCACTACGTTTTTTGGCGGAACCTGTCAAGTGCGTGCTTGGTCGGAACCTGGCAAGTTTGGGTTCGGGGTCTTCTCCTTTGGCGATCACGTTCACGATTTGCTCGCTACAAAGCCCGGCTTTCCTGGCGACTTCCAGGCCACGCTCATATTGACCAATCTGATCAGGGTTATGGGCATCACTACTGATCACAAACCGTGCGCCACACCGAGCAGCCACCTTCACAAAAGCCAACATCGCATCATCGTGATGACAATTAATTTCCAGCAGTGTGCCAGTCTGCACGCTGACTTTGGCCAGTTCCGCCGTATCAATGTTGATGCGCAATCCCGGATGTGTAAGAATATCGATTTTATTGTTGATTAGTGCTGCGGTTACGACGTCTGTATTGCGGATGCGTTCGCGCTTCGCAACATAGCTGCTCATACCGGAAAGTGCGCGGTCAACCAGATAGCGCATCCCCTGCGTAAGAGAACGCGGCCGTATCTGAACGTGAAAACCTGCTAATACTACATCAAGATCATTCTGTAGCCAGGGCGGAATGTCTAGATTGCCCTCGAAATCAATAATATTGGCTTCACAGCCCAGTAGAACGGATAAACCGCGATAAGTGCCGCTGACTTCGTTAATATCGCGAATGTCGCGCCGGATGGTCTCGAATGTCTCCAGACTCTCAACGCCGAGACCCCAACGCATGGCTGGCCCATGATCGGCAATGCCAAGCTGGCGTAGACCTGATCGGGCCGCGGCCTGCGCATTCAGGCGCACAGTCCCTTGGCCATGACTGAAGATGGTATGGGTATGATAATCCGCAATTACTTCCAGCGTCGCCCCATGCCCCCTTCCACCAATCCAATCTTAACCTATCTTGCCCTCTCGCCCACCAAGTTATTGAATAGCTTCCGGCTCCGGTGGTGACATTATTAAGAGTCCTTATTTCTCCTTACTTTCTGATAAAGGAGGGTCAGAATGACCCGGCAACAGCTGAAACCGAAAATCGGCGCTCACAAAGCGCGCCGGAAATATATCCCGACCGAAGATGCTTCTTCAGAAACCCTTATCAAAAAGGGCCTTGATGAGTTCAGCCTTTTGCGGCAGAGCAGGTTGCGGCAGGAAGATCCACCATTACCCGGACCCTACAATGAGACAAAGGTTGTCTTGCTGGTTAGGGACCCTTACTGGCTTTATGCATATTGGGAAATTGAAAACACTGTCCGGGAAGACCTGATTCGCGAATACGGTTCTTGGGAACAGCTGCCTCTGGTGCTGCGCGTCTATGACCTGTCTGGCACCGACAGTGACACAGGCGCTGCTGGCGTATACGGTGCGCCCTGCCCTGTCAGCTCTTTTGATGTCCCCGTCAGCCCCGCTTCAGCCAGTTGGTATATTTATGCCGGCGAACCTGGTCACTGCTTCTATGTCGAACTCGGCGTTGTCACGGGTTCTGGTCGCTATCATCTGATTGCGCGTTCTAATCGGATTACCACGCCAGCTGATTCCGTCTCAGATATCGTCGACGATGAATGGATGGTTGTTGACGAGCATTTTCAGCGTCTTTACCGCCTGGCCGGCCTCCCCGGCGGCGCTTCCGAGGCCTTATTGGAGGGTTACCAAAAGAGACTCGAGCGCGCTTCATTTGCCGGTTCGGGAGCAATCAGCAGCATTTCAAGTCCCATGTTCCACAAACAGCAGCAAGAAGAACAGACCGCCGAACGGCGCTTCTGGTTGGTTTTAAACACGGAATTAATCGTCTATGGGGCAACCCAGCCAGGCGCGCGCCTGCGGATTCAAGGGCAGACAATTACGCTGCAAGAAGACGGAACTTTTGCGCTGCGCGTGGCACTTCCTGATGGAGTGCATGAATTGCCTGTCACAGCAGTAGCACCAGGGGGAACTGACTCAATTAACATCACACCAATCATTACTAAACAGACTACCGGAAGACGCTGATCGGGCTCGAGCTAATGGGAGGCTGCTGATCATGGAAAAAGGATATCTGGCACTCGTGCTGCACGCTCATCTTCCTTATGTGAGGCATCCTGAGCGTCCGCGTTTCTTAGAAGAAGATTGGTTTTTTGAGGCCATCACTGAGACCTATGTCCCTCTGATTAAGGTCTTTGACCGCCTGATTGACGACGGAGTACCATTCCGTATTACAATCAGCCTCAGTCCGCCATTAATGTCCATGCTGAACGATCCTTTACTCATCGAACGTTATGGACGGCATCTCGATAATCTGATTACTTTGGCCGAGCGGGAAGTCGAGCGCACCAGGTGGGTCCCAGCCTTTCATGAACTGGCCTTGATGTACCTAAGCCTTTTCCGCGAGGTCCGGTACATCGTCTTTGAAAAATACGGTGCCTGCCTGCTGCGGGCCTTTAAAAAGTTCTTTGATGCCGGACGTGTAGAATTAATTACTTGCGCAGCCACGCACGGTTACTTGCCGATGATGCGTCTGAATCGTGAAGCTTTGCGGGCACAAGTGGGCGTCGGAGTTCAGACCTTCCGCAATTTGATGGGCTTTAATCCTAAGGGAATTTGGCTGCCGGAGTGCGGCTATTTCCCCGGACTGGATGAGATCTTGAAGGAGTATGGGATCCGTTACTTTTTCACCGATTCTCATGGGATCATGCACGCGGTTCCCAGGCCGAAATACGGGGTGTTTGCTCCGCTCTACTGTCCGTCGGGGACAGCCGTTTTTGCCCGGGACATGGAATCTTCCAAACAGGTCTGGAGTGCCTCGGAAGGGTATCCTGGCGATCCGGTTTACCGCGAATTCTATCGGGATATCGGTTATGACCTGGAGTACGATTATATCCGCCCGTTCCTGCATGATGATGGCATCCGCGTCAATACCGGGATTAAGTATTATCGGATCACCGGTGCTACAAGTAACAAGGAGCCTTATGTGCCATGGACTGCGCTGGAAAAGGCGGCGGTGCATGCCGGCAACTTTATGTTCAACCGCGAGCAGCAAGTCGGCTACCTGGCGGAATTCCTGGACCGTAAGCCAATTGTCGTCAGCCCTTACGATGCCGAGTTATTCGGCCACTGGTGGTTTGAAGGCCCGGATTGGCTCAATTACCTGATCCGCAAAACCGCCTATGATCAGAAGAATATTAAGCTTATCACACCAGGTGATTATCTCAAGCTCTACCCCAAAAATCAGGTGGCAGTGCCGTCCGAATCAAGCTGGGGCTATAAAGGCTTTCACGAAGTATGGTTGGAAGGCAGCAACGATTGGATCTACCGACATCTGCACCAGGCAGCCGCGCGCATGACGGAACTGGCTAACGACCATCCAGGGGCGGACGGCCAACTGCGCCGGGCGCTGAATCAGGCTGCCCGGGAACTACTGCTGGCACAATCCAGTGACTGGGCGTTTATTATGAAAACGGGCACTATGACTGCTTACGCCATTCGCCGGACTAAGGATCATCTGCACCGCTTTACCTGCATTTATGAAAGTATCAAAGCGGGGCATATTGATGATGGCTGGCTCAGTGACATTGAATATAAAGACAATCTCTTCCCGGACATTGACTACACAATTTACCATTCGCCGTGGCGCAGTGCCAACCAACCCCAAAAAGCAGTCACCTGTAAAAAGGAATTAGGCGCATTTTGAGGTTTAATCCTTTTGGATCATAATCCAGGAGGGTCCGTTTAATTTTGAAAGATACCATGCAGTTTGACAATACCGCCACATTCTGGAACAAGCTCTATTGCACCGACAGCCGCGCCATGGACATGATCCCTGACGAATCAATCCATCTAATCGTCACCAGTCCGCCGTACAATGTCGGCAAGAAGTACAGCCGCCATGGAGATGCGCTACCATTGCCTGAGTACCTGGGCATGCTGGAGGGCGTCTGGAAGGAATGCCGCCGTATACTTGTTCGTGGCGGGCGGTTATGTATCAACGTTGCCGGTGTCGACCGCCAACCCTATATCCCACTGCAATCGTACATCACGCAACAACTATTGGCCTTGGATTTTCTGATGCGTGGCGAGATCATCTGGAACAAATCGGTCAGCGTAGGTGTGTCAACCGCTTGGGGCAGCTGGTGCCGCCCGACCAACCCCACATTACGCGACGTCCATGAATACATCTTGCTGTTTTGCAAGGAATCCTTCCAAACCATCCATCGCGGGGAGAGTGACTTGGAGGGATCCCAGTTTGTGCAAATGACCAAAAGCATTTGGGAGTTCCCGACTGCTTCTGCAAAAAAAACAGGCCATCCAGCTCCATTTCCTCTGGAACTGCCAACGCGCCTGATTAATCTGCTTACTTTCATAGATGATATTGTGCTCGATCCTTTTATGGGGAGCGGCACGACCTGTCTGGCAGCCAAACTCCTTGGTCGCCGCTGGGTCGGTATAGACATAGACGAGTCCTACGTAGGACTCGCCCATCAACGTCTGCAAAACGAAATTACACACACCTATTTAGCAAAATAGCAGCCCCGCTTAGCTATTTGACGATGCGCCCAACAAAAGGCTTCACCCAAGGCGGCCGATGGGAATGAGTGTGTTTCGGAAAGACGCCTTCTTTGGCTGTCCGGGCGTCCTCGATTGAATAAAAGGCTTTCTTGTCAAACTCATTGATAATACGCACCACTTCCGGCAAATCCTTACGCTTAATAATGGTATAGATGAGCATGACGTCACCGGTAGCGCCTTTTGCTTCTACACTGGTAACCCCATACTGTGCCTCAACCAGCTTATCGACTAGCGGCGTTGTTTCTTTCGCTGTCACGATGCGTATTACAGAATGACCCATCGCCAGCCTTTCTTCCAAAACAATGCCGACATAATTGCCGATTGCGAAGCCGGCCCCATACGCCAGATAGCAGAGCGCATTGCTCAAGTTCTGCATGACTTGTCCGATGGCGACCAGCCAAATCATGGCTTCGAAGAAACCCAGCAGCGGTGCTAGAAATCTTTGGCCTTTTGAAACCAGAATAATGCGGATGGTACCGAGGGAAACGTCTACGACCCTCGCCAGAAATATCAGTGCAGGTAGAACCACCCAGTTAAATATGCCGCTATTTAGTAATGTGTCCATTTCTAACCACCTCTCCGAGCAAAAAAACTTTAATCGACCAAATATCCTTCTCTAGTAATCTTATCGTAACGCCAGAGTTTGGTCAAATAACAAGTTCATCCTGTTCTGGCTCTTTTTGTTTTGCGGCGCCAGATCTTGATGAAAACCCGCAAAAGTACAATCAGCAAGACAATTATGTAGAGATAGATTTTAATATTGTCCCACGCATTAAGGTAGGAGTCGACGCTGGCCAGCGTCGCTGGCCCCATGTTGCTTTTGATCCATAAATACATACCTGTAGGAAAGTCGGCCAGCGGATTGACGCAGGCCGCGCAGTCCCGCGCGGCGATTTCCGCGAGGCTCACATACTTTGCTAAGGTAGTATTGCGCGCCAGTCCCGCCTCCTGCGCCTGACCATAAGCAGCTACTCTCTGAAAGCATTGCTCCGCGCGCTGGTAATCTTTGGCCTCAAAGAATGCGCTTCCCTGAAAGTAGGCGGCCTGCGCTTTTTCGTCAATCGTCACTGCAACCTGCTCAGCTTGTCCAAACAACATGGCTGCCGCCGCATGCTCTGACTGCTTGGACTGCTGCAGACCTTTGCGAAAGGACTGCGTAAATGTGGCTGTGGCGGTGGCGGTGCCGCCGACCTCAGCATTGCTGCCAGCACTGCCCGCAGCCACACTACCCGCGCCAGCGGCGTTCACACGCGGCCATGGCCCCAGCAGAGCAACAACCACCACCACAATCAAGATCATAGCAGACGTGCGTAAGCATCTGCCTCTACATCTATCAGCCATTATGCACCAACTTCGTTTTTGCTAAGAGTATATTCCGCGGCCTGCCAGATATATGACCGGATATGATCGCCGTGTCAACATCAACTTACATGGCTTCAGCTTAATTGGGTCTGTAGCCTCTCAATGCGCCCGAGATACAATTCTGCCAGTGCATCGGCTTCTTCCTGTGAGGAAGCTTCACTGTAAACCTGGAACACAGGCTGGTCCGAATCAGGCAATACCAATACCCAGTCGTTGTCATGGAAAACCTTGAGACCATCAATCATTTCCACGGCGTCATTGCTATGTTCTTCGATTAGGGACCGCATTACCAGCCCCTTAGACTGCCAGGGGCAATCAGCCGTCTGCTTGGACATATGGATCGGCGGAATCATGTCAACCAACTGTCCCAAAGTAAGGCCATCGCGCGTCATTACTTCCAGTATTTTGGCCAGCGAGATTAGGGCGTCAAATGTGGGCTGAAAACTCGGCCCGCCTGAACCGCCTGAATCATCGAAAATCTTCTGCTCCGCCAGTCGTTCCATTTGTGACCGCGGGCTGGTCTGCGTGCGGATGACTGATCGGTGGTATTCGTCAGCCATTTGATCAATGACGCGTGATGCGGTTACAGGGATCGGCAAGGCTTGCGGATTACCCTGTTTCAAGATGATTAGTGACACCAGGGCCAGCATCTGTTCATCCTGCACCAGACGGCCCTGTTCGTCGATTAGGATGAGTCGTTCGGCATTATTATCGACCACAATGCCGAGATCAGCCCCATGGGAACGCACCAGACCTGCCAAATCATCCAGCGCCGCCAGGATTTGATCCAAAGACTTCGGCCGCGGTCCATGTTCGCGATGGGGAATGGTAACAATCTCACAATTCAGGCGGGTGAATAACCCCGGTAGCAGCATCGATAAATGACCAGCATCATAGGTAACGACGATTTTATAACCGCGCGCCGCGATTTGATCAACTGCGGTGCTGCGCAACAAACCGTCCATATAGCCTTCGATCAGCCGTGGCACAAAAACGACTTCTCCAATATCCTCGACAGCGGCACGCGGGAAATCTTCGCAAAAATAGGCGTTTTCCACAGATCTTTCGGTAGCGCGGTTAATGTTGAGTCCTTCCTGATCTAAGAACTCCAGCAACACCTGATCATGATAATAAGGAGAAAGTCTAATTTGAAGCCCGGCCGCCGCATTCAATGCCCGAATGGCATAGCGGGCCACCGGCGTGGTCAGGCTGCCCAGATCGTAAACATTGATGCCGGCCGATAGAAAGCCTGCCATTACCGCCCTCTTCAGCATGCGTGAGACACGATAACCGTCTGCACTTACTACTGCTGAAGAACTGCGTGGCAGCAGCGAAGCATACGCCGCCGCCACTTTGGCCCCGAATTCCGGAGATATGGCCATATTGGCGGTGCCGCTGATACCCAGCCGGCCGAACAATGATTTGCCAGTGCCTGCACTCCAAATGACGCTGTCATTGATGATGGCCCCTGCTTCGATCTGCTTGTCAGGCCAGATCTTAACCCCTGGACGAATGATTGCCCTTTCCCCAACATAGGAGCGTTCCCCGATTACGACACCTTCAAACGCTGCCACCTGTGGCCCGATGGTTGTCCGGGAGGTTGCCACAACCCCGCGCAATTCGCTGCCTGCGCCAATCCGGCTGCCTGACCAAATCACAGAACGTTTGATGGAAGAGCCTGACTCGATCCGGACGTCGTCGCCGATCATGCTGAATTCACCCACGAATGCCCCTGCGCTGACAATGCATCCCGAACCGATTAACGCCGGTCCTGCCAGGATGGCATCCGCGCTGATTTCGCTACCTTCACCCACCCATACGCCCGGCTGATATGGCGCCGCCTGAGTACCGGCCACCTGAATGTTTCCTCTTAAAATATCGATCTGCGCCTCACGATATTGATCAAGGTTGCCAATATCGGACCAATAGCCTTTGGCCAAAAATCCATAGAGCGGTGCTTTTTTCTTCAGCAGTGCCGGGAACAGATTCTTGGAAAAGTCAAAAACCTGCCCATCGGGGATCTCCTTAAGCACCTCGGGCTCTAAGATATAGATGCCGGTATTGACGCAATCGCTAAACACTTCTCCCCAGCCCGGTTTTTCCAGGAAGCGGCGGATTCTGCCACCCGTGTCGGTGATCACCAATCCGTACTCCAGAGGCGAACGCACTTTTGTCAGGACCAGCGTCGCGGCAGATCCTTTGCTTCGATGGAATTCCAGTGCTTCTGCAAGATTAATGTCGGTCAGGGTATCGCCGCTGATTACGAGGAGCGTATCTTTAAGCGCTGCGCCGCAAGCGTTTTTGACGCTACCGGCCGTACCGAGTGGAACGTCCTCGATCGCATAGTTCAGCTCCAGTCCAAAGTCGCGCCCGTCTCCGAAGTAGTTGCGAATGGCGTCGGGCAAATAAAAAAGCGTCGCCGTTACATTGGTGAATCCGTGTTGCTTGACTAGTTTAATGATGTGCGTCATCATTGGCTGGTTGGCAATCGGCACCATTGGTTTGGGCAGACAGCATGTTAATGGCCGGAGACGCGTACCTTTGCCTCCGGCCATAATCACAGCCTTCATTGAGCATTTGGCCCCCTCTGCTGCAGTGCTCCTGGGAGTTCCTCGCTGCCCGTTTCCCAATACGGACCGACTTCTCCGTAGCGCAGGTGCGAGGTAATAAACCCATGCCCCTCATAAGGCAGATAGTCCTCCTCGTCAAGAGTGCTTTTTTGGCTCCAACGGCTTTCTGCAGCCTCATCAATGATCAGGCCGTAAGTCTGCAAGGTTGTTTCAGCAATATTATCCCAGTCATATTCCGTCATCACAGTCTGCTGAGCGTTCATTCTGATCTGCTCCATTTCCTCTGGGTGGTCCAGTACATAAAGTATTTGTGTCGCCAAAGATTTGGGATCCCCGGTGGCAAACTTAAACCCGTTGACACGGTGTTGAACTACTTCACTAATACCGCCGCAATCGCTGACGATGACTGGCGTCCCAGCCGCCATACCTTCCAAAGCAACAATGCCAAACGGTTCGTAAAGGCTGGGGAAAACCGCCACATCAGCGAGGCGATATAAGCCGTTGCGGGTGGCGTCATCGATATAACCTGTGAAATAAATGCGGTTCTCGATGCCGGCCGCCCGCGCATGCTTGGCCAGCGATTCCGCATGCGGACCTTTACCGGCAATAATCAACTTCGTGTTGGAGCGCTGACTAAGCACATAAGGCAGTGCGTCAATTAATACATCCAGGCCTTTTTCGCGCACCAGCCTGCCGACATGAAAAATGACCTTCTCATCCGGCGCAGCAAAACGCCAGCGCACTTCTTCCGCGGCTGGACCATTTTGAAAGGCTTCCGGATAAACCCCGTTCGGGATGATGCTAATCTTGTCGCCGGGAATTTGGAAAACTTCCATTAATTCGGAGCGCATGTATTGGCTGCAGCAGATGACCTGCCAGGATTCGTAGGCCAGCCACCACTCGACATCGCTGATATACCGCTGCAGATCATTATGCAATCCATTGTTGCGTCCCCATTCGGTAGCATGGATTGTGGAGACTAAAGGCTGCCGCCAGGCATGCTTCAGAACTTTGCCAGTATATGCGCCCAGCCAATCGTGCACATGAATGACGTCGTACCTTTCTCCGCTCTCCCGAAGCTGATAGGCGCGTTGCAGCATTGCGAAATTCAGCTGCATGACCCAGGTCAGGAAGTCCCTGGCCTGGGGAGTTCCGGCATAGTTGCGCCACACCTTCACCCCGTGGACGTTTTCAAATTCCGGGCTTTCCGGTGCGTCTGCGGTTATGACGGTCACATCATGCCCGCCGCGCACTAGCGCCTCCGATAAATCCTGCACATGCCTGGCGATCCCGCCAACCGACCGCGGTGGAAACTCCCAACTGATCATGAGGATTTTCAAAGCAAAAACACCCCCGCACAAACCATCTGCTTTAGCAATTCCCAATTGGCGATGGTTCTATGCTTGCGGGGGTGTTTCCGATTCATTGGGGGCGGACCCTCGATTGAGGATCATCCATCGGATCGTTTTTCGCTTAGGCGTTCTTTCTGACTGAGTTGGGGAGCACTTTCCACTTGAAGATCACTGGCAGGCGGCGGATTAGACCAAAGCGGCCGGCCAGAATGCCCAGACCAGCCGCTACTATTAAAAAGCCTGCGATCCAGCCGATCACTGGAAAAAAGCTGCCGGAACCTTCGCGCATGGGATAAATCACCGTAACAGTGCCCTCTTCAACGCTGTATCCGGAAAGCTGTTTTTCCTGGCGCATCGGTCCGCCACGCTGGGCAAGCATGTCGATTACATTGGGATTGAGGGATTGATCCGTGCCACCCCCAAAATGCCACTCACCGACTGAATTACCCACCGTGCGGAAATTGTCCGGCCCAAACCCATCGTAGGAACCGATTAAGACATAGTAACCCCAAGTCTTTTGGGGCTCGCCAATCAGCTGCCGTGAGACGCGCAATCTGACAGTATGCCCGTCACCCAGTAGCGCAGCGTACACCGGAATTCCTGAAACTGCCCCGGTTGTGTCAAGATAATAGCAGGCGCTGCCCTGCCATCCAACGCCCCGCACGTAAACTTCCCAGCCCTGATCTGCCGGAAAACGCACCAGCGCTCCCGGTTTGAAGGTCTCCAGACGACCTCCACCCGGTGTCGTATCGACATAAATGTTGATTACCTGATGAATGAATCCTTCCGGAGCTGCCCAGGGATTGCTCATCGCTCCAAAAGTCAAATCGAAAATGAT
>ENA-UOOK01005558-UOOK01005558.1-fermentation-metagenome-genome-assembly--contig:-NODE-5558-length-12603-cov-3.737488_pt1 | contig 12603 bp, 13 predicted proteins | sample MGYA00245777_ERZ724023 | MGnify/ENA primary metagenome ERZ724023 (study PRJEB28704, sample SAMN03018312) | fermentation metagenome | biome: anthropogenic terrestrial biome; feature: soil; material... | reverse complement strand
TATATGTTTTATTATATTTCGTAAGATACTATATAGTGTCCTTACGAAATATAATAAAACATATATGATAGTAGATAAAAATACAATTGCCCTTATCTTATTGTCAATTATAAACAGAGTATGAATATAGGACTTATTAACTCCACTGCCATAAGTACTATACTATTGCTGATAACCTGAAGCGGCAGTATGATGAAAGGAGCAAGTGATGCGGATTGGCCCACTTCCAAAGGCACGGGGCAAGCGAAGCCCGAAGACTTGGCGCAACCTGGGCGATAAACTTCTAACCCAGTTCTTCCGTGGTCAGCCTTGTGCGGTGTGCGGGAAACTGGAAGGCGTGTGCGGCCACCATATTTTGCACAAGAGCCTGTATAACGAGTTCCGGTTCACGCTGGAAAACCTGGTTCCTTTGTGCATGGACCATCACAGGTTCAGCAACGAGCTTGCCGCACATTCCGACAACACCCTGGCGCAGGCAGCATTCATTGCCTGGCTCAAGGAGGCCCGGCCGGATCAGTGGGCTTGGGTGGACGAGCGTTCATCCAAACACGTCAAGGGCAACAAGCCAGACTGGGAAGAGATGGTCCTGGCGATGCACAAACAAATGCAGGAAATCCAAGCAAACCGTGGTTTTTCTCTTGACGCCCCCTAAATCATTTGATATACTTGATAATGAAAGGAGAAACGATGTGGGTTGTGAAAGCTAAGCTTCAGGATAACGACGGGGTGATCTACGACGAAGCGTTTGTGTCGGACACATTTGATGCCGTTGCCAACGTGAAGCGGATCGAGGATTATGTGGCCCCCGACCGTCTGATTGGGCTTGAAATTGAGTTGGCTACCGACATTACGGAAGGAGGCTCCAAATGAAAACTATTGTAACGGGAGAGTTCAAAGACGTTACGGGACAGCGATACACTGTGTCCTATTTGGCTGGGGATGGGGATAAGTGCAGCCTGGAGCACGAAGCTGCTATGCTGGCGAACCGAATGGGCGTTAAACTGACTTCGGCGCGGATCGATTCCATCCTTGAGTTCGAGGATATCGAGAAGCCGGGCAAGGACGTTGAGCCGCTGTCCTACTTCATCAAGCTTGCGACAGGGCTTCCGGCCAAAACCGATTGACTTACGGAGCAATTGAGTGAACGTCCAGCAGATATGCCGCTACCTGCTACTACGTTTCGGACTGACCATCAGCGAGCGCACTGTGCGCAACTGGATTTGGCACGGCCGGAACGGGATGCGGCTGGTGTACCCTGCCCTGCCTTCCAACGTGGATGACTTCATACGCTATGTTGACCTGCCTATCAAGCGAGGCAGGCCGTGGAAGAGAGGGAGGAAATGATTATTGCAAGCGGCAGCACGGGCAATGACCACGAGAGAGCAGACGCAGCCACCATGAGGGACTATGATACAGGCGCAACGCGAGATGACAATGCCAACAAACTGTCCTACTCGAAGGGCCTGTCCTCCCAGGTGCTCCAGCGATACCTTGAGTACCTTGGCAAACACCGGGTGCAGGCAGATGGGAAGCTGCGGGACTGGGATAACTGGAAGAAGGGCATTCCCCTGAAGGATTACATGGACAGCCTGGAGAGGCACACTCACGATGCAGTAAGGGCCTTCCAGGGCCTGCCAGTGCCAGAGAACGCCTCATTGGAGGACCTGCTGTGCGCAGTGATCTTCAACGCTTCGGGGGGTTTGTTTGAACTGCTGGTTGCCAAGAGCGGCAACAGAGAGGAGGAAGCAAAATGTGGCTCGTGATCGCATGGTTCACCGACAAGCATCAAGTAATCTGGAGGAGGAAGCGATGATCTATCTGGCGCATGAGATACGAGGCAGTGAGCCGCACTCCGCTGCCAAGCAGGCGGCAAATATGAGCCGCGCTTTGCTGGCCGCGAGTCTCCTCCGCGAGAAGTACCCCGACAAGGCCTTCTACGTCCCGGCTGAGCACGACGACTTCCCACAGCAATGCCTCCGCATGGGCCTCCTTTCCGTGGACGACGTGCTTAGTGTTGATCTGTCCATCCTGAAGCAGTGTGAAGAGCTTTGGGTACTGCTGCCATGTTCCGGTTTCTTTGCTCTCGGCGGCGGTGTGGCTGGGGAAGTAGAGTTTGCCGCCTGCAACAGAATCCCGACGTGGTTCATAGCTTTGGAGGAACTGCAAGCCTGAACATCTACCCTTTTCATCTCTCCTCTCACACTGGGTCGGGGCCATCCCCGGCCCTCTTTATTTGAACACGCTCACCGCTATAGCAGCCAGAGAGGACAACACACTGCCAATACACAGCTTCCACCACCAGTCATGATGCGCCTGGTGCTTCTCCATGCCGTCCTTGATCCACTTCACGTCTGTCCTTACCTCAGCCAGTGCTGCCCGCATATCCGTCAGTTCATCTCGCAGATTCATCATGCACCTCAATATAGCTTTAGCTCGGCTCTCAGTTTCATCCAGGCCCATCGTGTAGCCTCTTTGGTCATCAGGTCAAGTACCTGCCTACGGTACTCCGGCGAGTAGTTCTTGAAGCTCTCGCTGCCAATCCGCACGGAGAGTTCCTTGGCGGTGTAGTCAATCAGCTTGTTGTAGTAGGCATCGTTCAGCCGCACTGTTCCGTAGGTCCTGCTAACCGTCAGGGGGTAATCCTTCAGCAGGTCTCTTGCGCCCTTCGGCAGTTTGCTCTTCACAAGGTCTCCGGCGTCCACCTCCTCCATCTTGGCCTTTGTGTCGTCTCTGGGGTTGCGCTTGTTCTCATCCTTGACCATCTCGTCGAGGTCTTTGAACAACTGGTAGTTCTTGTACATCAGTGCTTTGTGCTCGGACTCCCCCAGTTCATCCCAGGGTTTGTTGAAGGTCTCCTTCGCCACTCGGTCTCTGGCCTGCGCCCTCAGCTTGCCAGGGGAATCAGGGTAGGTCAGCACGGGCATGGACATCTGCTCGGCTGCTGCGGCTATAAAGGCCATTGTTACCCCGTCGTCCTGTAAAGCTTCCAGGAAGGCCTGCGCTTGCGTCAGCACAAGAACGTTCGCCAGGGCTTTAACCGGGCCAATATCTTTACCTGCATAGTCCTTTCCCGTAGCAAGGCTTCTCACCAAGCCGATCCAGGGGCTTTCCTTGGCTGTGAAGTACCCCGTAATGGTCTCCCAGGCCGTCGGGATTGTTTCGCCACCAACAGTAGTGCGTATCCGCCCAAAGCCTATCCTCTCCGCTTTCGCCTCAGCGGCCATAGCAAGCCTTGCTACGCCCCGGAACATACCAGCCAAGCCGAAGGTAGGATCGAAGTAACTGTTGCCTACACGGAGTTTGCCATAGTCCGAGCCAATAGGATTCTCCCCCATCGAGAAGGGCGGCTCTTTGCCAGTCTTCAAGGAGTACCACTGGCCGAACAAATTAACCAGTGCTCCGGTCAAGTGTATCTTTAGGATGTTGGCTGCCAGGGCTTTCCCTGCTGCTGCCCGTGCGCCTTTGTTGGTTGCCATGTTGATGATCTGCATCGGCCGGGAGATTGTGGACGAGGTCGAGAACAACACGATATTCAACGCCTTCTGGATTCCGGGGCCGTCCTTGCCACCTATTTCCAGCAAGCGGGTTAGTGTGTTAATGTGGGTTCCGTAAGCCTTCTGGGCGGCTGCTCGTTGCGCTGGATCTTTGATGCTCGCCCAGTGCGGTCTCTCTGCTTTGTAGAGGTCCAGCAGGATCGAGTTGGCAATCGGGCTGAATCGTTCCTCTCGCCAGCGGAGAAGCCTCCCATAGGCTCTGGCAGGTGCTCCTGCGGTCTTCTTGATTGGCCCTTTGTCCTTCCAAAGATTGGCAAGGTATTCCCCGCCTCCACCTGCGTATTGCTCAGGACGACCTTTCATCCCTAACTCGCCCCAAGGCTTGGAAGTACGGAAGTTGATAACCTCCGCTGCCTCATCGAACAGTGGGTCGTTGCGAACTCTCTGGTCTATCTTGTTCAGTTGCTTGCGGGAGGCTTCACTTTTCAAGCCGCGGGCCAAACCGCGTGTAACGATAATCGGGTGGGAGGCCCAGGCATCGGAGAACTGGTAGCCAAGCTGCATATCCGTGCCGACGAAGCACTTGCTCAGCCCACTGATCCGGCTCGCCGTATCCAGGATACCGAAGCCTCCGCTCTTCTGCGCCATCTCCCAGAGGGCTTTGGTGGCTTCTTCTCCGATGATCGGGTCGAGATATTTGTACTCGTGCTTAGCCAGCCACCGCCCGGCCTGTATTTTGTCGAGAGCTTCCAGAGCGTTCACCCTATCGAACGGTTTTTCAGCAAAGAGCTTCGCCGCCTGATTCTTCAGGGCGACCCAGCCTTCATCCCCCAGCGCAGGAGGCTCGTACTCAGGCACTTCCGCCTGCTGCTTCAGCCCTCCCCGAGAAGCCTGCGCTGCTTCGGCAGGACTCATCCCCTGCTCCAGCCCAGACTTGAATATGTCCTGCGAAGTCTGCGCCTGTTTGGCCCGCAAATCCCTTACCTTCCGGGCCGCTGCGCCCTTGGTGAATACCTTCGCCTTCGGAACCCACTCAGTCAGCTTAGCCACTGCCTCAGGAAGGCCCTTAGGAAGCTCTACAGCCTCTTGAACAGGCGGGGGGGAGGCAAGAGTACCCCCCACTGGTTTGATCTCGCCAGAAGGCCCCTGGCGCGGGGTTTCTGGGGGTAGATTGCCACGATACGGGGTGATCTTTGGTAGAGCTTCCCGGGCCGTAACAGGTTCTCTTGGTTGGGGGGCAGGGGCTTCAGGAACTGATTCCACTAAGGTGGCCTTGCGGTAGCCGGCCTCGGCGTCCTTTGCTTTCACTTTACCGGGTTTGGGGGGAGTAACCAGCTTCCTGTCCACCACGGCTTTGCGGAAGCTCGCTGCGCCAGCGTGCTCGCCACCGTAGTATTCCCCGGCCCGGATAGCATCGACGGCGGCCTGGTCACCTGCTATGGCCTTCTCTTGCAGAGTCTCCAGCTTAGGCAGATAGTAGCCGTTGCTCAGCTTCTCCAGGTCCTTCGCGGCGGCCTTGCTCTCCGGGGCTTTCGCTACCAGGTCGTCGTAGAGTTGGGCTGCGGCGCGGGAAACCTGCTCCTCGTAAGACATGGGAAGAGCTTTTGGTTGAGAAGTAGGCTTCGCTTGCTGGCCGGTAAGAAGGAATTTCGATGTTCCAGCAGGAAGGAGCTTCTGCGCTCTGGCCGACTCGATGGTAGGGCCAAGAGACGGCTCTACGGGCATAATATCCCGGATGTTCGGAAGGCTGCTTGCGCCTACATCCCAGCCAGCCCGGATGATTCTGGGGGTTCTCAAGATGGCAGGGAGCAGCAGGAACGACCAGTCTTGTTTCTCCCCGGTGATGGCCTGCTTGGCGGCGGGGATAGCAGCTACAGCGGCCGTCTCTGCGCCCGTAGTTAGTAATTCCTTGCCCAGCTTGCCCAGCTTGCTCGTGGCTTTGACGCCCTCGGTTAGCTTTCCTGCGCCAGCCATGAGGGTGTACATCAGGGCTCCCTCGCCGGGGATGGCGTCGGGGTTGGTCTGGTTCTGCATCTCGAAGGCGGCAATAGTGGGCAGGCCTGGCATGGCCTTCTTGAACAAAGCAATCTCAGCCAAGGCGATTCCCGCTCCACTGCCAAGGCGTGCGCCCTTTTGCACTACCTTCTCAAAGCCAGTTCTTGCTTCGGGGGTAGGGATGGCCCAGTCGCCCTTTGCCACAAGGCGATTCTCTTCCTGGGTCAAAGCATCCTGGATGCTATGGGCGTCTGTGGTGGTGTTCTCTGGAACTATCTGGACCAGGCCTGCATCCTTACGGCTCTGGATGATTGTAGCCATGTTTGTATCAACACGGGCAAGCCAGTCAAGCTCGCTCTGCTTCACGGGTTCCCCCGCAAACAGGCGATTGCGAGAATCAATCTCAAGGTTCTTCAGGGCATTGCTGGCGGCTTGAGTGCCTGTCCTGGCATGATGGATCGACAGCCCCCGCTTTGCGGCTGCGACGGCGTTCCACACCTCAGTACCAATCAGAGAACCAATCCGTTTGATAGGGGCTGGTGTCTCTGCGCCAGTAGAGGAGGCCAAGCTGAACGGTTGCAAAGTCGAAGCGGCGGGTGCGCTCGGCATAGCAAGAATCTCTTCCTTGCTCAAACCAGAGGGCTTTCGACTCATCGCCATAATCTCTTCTTTGGTCATTACAGAGCCTCGATGTAGGGCTGCAAACCGTTCAGTTTAAGGATATTGGCCGGGTCAGCTCCGGCGTCTACAAGGTCTTGTATGTCCTTGCGAAGCTCCTCCGGAATATCCTGTCGCTTCAGGAAGTATTGTACCATCGGCAAAGCCATCATCGGGTCAGATCGTACTTCGGGCGGCATGCCCCCAGCGGTAGGAAGTGCCGTTGCCTGCCCAGCCGTATTCACCGGTCCCATAACAGAGCGGCTCATCAAATCGTTACGAGCTTTGTCCACGGCTGTTATCAGGCCACTATAGGCCGACGGTGACATTCCGTTCCCCTCTTCCCCGGCCCGCAGAATCGAACCGATATCCGAGACCCGGTACTTCTTGAGTTGCAAGGCGAGCATGGCCGCTTCCCGCTGTTGGGGGTCGGTGATCTTCTCTGCTTCGGCTATCCCGGCATCCAGTTCGGCCATATCGTTAGCTCGCTGGCGTTGCTTGGCAGCTTCGTCAATCCGAGAGTGCGCTTCTTGCTTCTCCAGTTCCCAGGCGTGGGCGCGTTTCTCTGCTTCTACCTCCATCTGGTCTTTGTATTCATTGATAGCGCGCTGCTTGTCAAGCTGGCGGAGGTCAGCGGCAATTGTATCGCTCTGCTGAATACGATACAAAGCAAGCTGCTGCTGAAAGTTGCGGTAGTCGGTCTCCAAGGCTCTCTGTGCGGCTGCCGCTTCCTGCTGCTTCCGGAAGGCCATCTCAGCTTCCTGGGTCCTGCGGGCTGCCTGCCCGATTGCCTGCCCGGACAAAGCCGCCATTGCAGTAGGATCGCCATGAACAATCTTGAAAGACATACAGTCCCCTTATGCTATGCCAATTCCACGGTTTTTATCGTTCCGCCATCATTGAAGCATAGGTATACTTTACTATCATCACTATCTTTCCAAACAACCATCTCGCTGGTATCACACTGTGTTGCCCCTGTTCCGGCCGCAGGCTCGTCGGCTTGAGTAAGGAATCGTGGGTAGAAGCCTGCTGTTCCAACAAAGCTCACATCGCCGTTGGACGCAACCTGTGTGTAGTTGGTTGTTCCACCATCACCAATGGTACAGATACCAACAATGTTAAGTTGCCCGCCAGAGGGAGTAATACTGCCCTTTCCCGCCGAAGTCACCACATGATCGACATAGTAGGCGGCAGACCCATTTGAATCATTATATGTCAATCGAAGACAGGACCCATCAGAAGCGTTGATCTCAAGCATTTTGTCTGGGGCTGTGGTACCTATCCCAAATCGACCGGTCGATCCCTGTAAATGTAAAAGGGTAGCGAGGGTAGTACTTCCTGCTGGGGATCGTTGCCATTGAAGGCTGTCCGCTGCACCATTTATAGTAAAAGACCAAGATGGCTGGGCTGTGTTAAGCTGTGCGTTTGCTGACCCCGTATAATATCTATTGAACTGCATAAACCCGGTATTGGCGTTCGATCCCATGCGAAGCCGGGCAACGCTTGAGCCCACATTTCCGCAGAACAAGTCTCCATAGATGTTGGTATGGGAGTCAATTGGTGATGGCACGCCTGTCCAAGGCCCTGCATACAGTGGTGTTGTGGTGCTGCTAAGAGTCAGGGCCGTAAAGGTAGGACTGTCACCTGTCCCCACTCCAAGGCTGGTTCTTGCGGTCGCCCCCGATTCCGCTACCCACGTAGAGCCATCACCTACGATGATATTGCTGTCGGTGGGGGTAAGGGCTGCAATAGCTGTCAGATCGGCGTCATATGCTTGTACGTCCGTCCCAATAACCTTTGCGGTGTATGCGCCCGATCCGTCGCAAGAAACAAGGCCGTTGATAGCGTCTTCGGTTGTCTTGTGCGTATAAGCACTATCCCACTCTGCCTGTTTAGCGGTGGTTGGAATAGCGTAGCCTGCGGTGTAGGAAAGCTGCTGCCCAGTAAGAGTAATACCGGTCAACGCATCAAGTGTAACGGGGCTGTGCAGAAGGCTGTGGTCATAGGTCGATTCGTGGTCGTCTATCTCACCCGAGGCGGTTCCAATCGTGTCGTAAAGCCCGGCGTGATCCCCCCAGCTATAAGCGGTGCTCCACTGCGTAATCAGCGTAGACGATAGAGCTTCCCCGCTGATTGTCAGCCCGGCGAATGTAGGGGAGGCGTCGTAGTTCAGCTTGGACGCAAGCTGCTGAATCGCCCGTCGGGTGGCGTAATCACTGATCCCCGTTGTCAGACTCGTCAGGCTCATTTACCACCCGTAGAAGTTATTCCACCAGTCCTCTTCCTCGGTAGGGACGTTTTGACTGAACCCGGTAAAGGCTGTGGTATCCACCGCTGGCGTGGTGGGCTGCTCCTCCAGAGCTTTCATCTCGTTCCACCACTTCCACCAGGCATCATCCTGAGTCGCAGCAGGTTGTGCGGAACTGGCCGTTGCCACGGTGCTTGTGCTATCTGCCTTGCCTCCCCCTAACGATCCGTAAGTATAACCACCGCCGAACGGCTGGTCCATGTCGAAGCCCCCGGTAGTCAGGCGGGGTGCGCTGGCAGAAGCTGCCGCTGCCTGAGAGAGTTGGGAGTAATCAGGATAAATATCCTCCTTGCTCTGAATCAGGCTGATCTTGTTCTGCAAAGCAGTGGCTTGTTTCTCGGTCAGTAGGTCCTCCAGCTTCAACCGGGCTTCCGCGCCAACCCCCTGCTCCCAGGCCGTAGCGAGGCTCGCAGCCCCTCCAGAAGCCCCCAGGCCCGATTGAACCAGCGAGGCAAGGCCGGAGGACACCGACTGCGATTTGGCCCGTTCCAGGCTGGCCTTGTAGCCCTGCCCAAACGAACCCGTGGGGGAATACATATTTACGATCTGGTCGGAGATTCCCATGGCCTGCTGATAGCGTTCCTCGTTTGCGGCCTGTGCCTCTTCGGTCGCTTCCTTGTAGAGATCGGTCAAGCTCTTAGCCATTATTCCTCACCGCCTTCCAAATCGGCTACTACCTTATTGATTGCAAACGACGAATCGGCTGCATCATTCGACAGCACAATCCCTGCGTATCTTCCTCGCGCACGCGAACGGAACCTTAACTGTCGTCCTGCGCCAGTTACCGTCCCCGTCACGTCTGGAGTCTCCGCATCTCGTATCTTCTCAGCGACCTCCTCCGCGTCGTCCCCGGTGTAGATAGATATAGTAACGGCGTCAGTGTCGGTATAGGTTCCCGAAGCTTCTCCCCCGCCCGTAGAGAGCGTGATAGACCGCATACGCCCTTCCTCGTCTACCTTGCTCAGAGCCATCACCGGAAGAGCAACGCTGGCAGATATTGCCGCATCCGTGCTCCCAACGTCGTCGCTCTTCGCCGTCGCTTTGAACTCTCGGACATACCCATCGCGGCAGCCGAACAGAACGCCTCGCTTGGTTGGGTCATTGGCCACGAACGATACGGCCGAATACACCGCGTTCTCGTCCTGCAAGACCACAAGGAACAGTCCGCCTGTTACGATGGAGTAGAAGTACGCGCTTCCGGTGGCGTTGACCAGGTCAGTGATGGTAATCCAAATCCCTTCGAGCGTCGATTCATACGCCAATTCTATCCGGTGCGTGGCTGGGTTGAGTGTGCTCAGCAGCTTAGGAAGCGTGGCGGACGTAATCACTTCCGTGGTGTAGAGGACCATGTTCATCTTGCACAGCCCGCCCACCGGGGAGATATAATACAACGACCCGCTGCCGTCGTAGCACCACGACTTGGCCCCCCAGATACCGTGTGTCAGATCGACCTCGTTCATCTCGCCGCCAGCGTAGGGGCTGGGATTGCCGACAATAGCCCGGATGCTGTTTGCACAGCCAAGAAGAATCCTGTCGTCCTTTACTGGGATCAAGGCGCGGATCAAATCGCCCGCTTCGCCAAGGTTCCCAGCGAGGCCATAGTTGGCGGATAGGTCGTTGTTCACTTCAATCGCGTACATCCAGGGATTGGAGCACTTGCTGGCCCACCACTGGTTTGGTTCGTCAGACGACCCCGCAATAAATAGTCTTGAAGAGTACGGGGCCACTAAGTAGAAACTATCCGGCAGTTCTCCGAACACATAGGGATCATCACCATAAGAGGTCCACTCATACCAGTGGGGTCCGGCGGTTTCGGTGGACGTGGTGGCGAAACTGATATCGCCCAAAGAACTGTTCCAGGAGACGGTGCTTGTACCAACCAGCAGTTCCCCAGATTGAACAGCGGTGGTGTCCAGCTTCTTGCAGTACAGGGTTCCAGGTCCGGCGGCTTTGGTGATGAAATCCACAACCAGTCTCGCGCCAGAGGTTGCGCCCGTCAGTACGTCTCCATAGACTGGAAGCTGCTTGCGATAGACCGAGAACGCCGTCGTTGCGTCAGGAACTGTACCACCGGACAGACCACCGAAAGTAAACGTCGCTGTAGTTCCGTTGAAGTCCGTTATGTAGGCGTACTCGCCAGTACCAGTTCCTCCGGAAACGTAGAGGTACATCCCATTCATTGCGTCGTCGGCGTAGTTTCCGGCCTGCCCAGAAACCGTAATGGTGGTTGCCGTAGCAGAAGTAGCGGTCCAAGGGCCGTAGGACGTACTGGACAGGTTGCCGTAGGTGATCTTTACGTTCTGGAAGTCCAGCACCCTATGGATCGTTCCATTAGCTACGAAGACCTTGTTGAACAAGCTGCAAGCCGTCAACTGATCCAGTGTGTTCAGGTCGCCTCTCGCGGCCACAAACTCAGCAAAGGCCATTCTATACCTCGCAGTACCAAACCTGATTATTGCCAAACGCTACGACGTACTGCTTCGTGTCATAATTGCCAGCCCAAGCAGACGAGCCAAGCAAGAATATTGACCCTCCCCCCGTAAAGCCCCCCGAAATGGACATACTCACAGGTGCTGCAACGCCCAGCACAAGAGAGCCACCGCCCGTAAATCCGCCAGCAAGGGCCAATTCCACCGACGGGGTTGTTGGTACGCTGGTCTGGTCGGCCCCGATGTTCCATTGGTAAGTAGTGCCGGGATCATCGGCCTGAAAGACACCTATGTTCCACGAATAGGCCATTACAACCCCACCTTCGTTCCAACACAAAGTCCGGCTGCAAAGCACGGACTGCCAGTGGCAAGCGTGAAGTCACCATTCGAAGGGTCATTAAGCAGCGGATCGGCCACGATGTCGTGTTCCCCTGCTGTGAAATTGACATAGTTATTAGTGTTATTCAAACAGTTGTAGTCCCTGAATCCATTCTCCGCATAGGTCGCTGTTGTCGTTAAGCCGTTCGTGCAAGCAGTAATGATAGTGTTGGTGATCGAACCATGATAATCCTGTGCACTCAAAGATATGCCGTCTGTACAGTTGTACACGACACAACTTACGACATTTGCGTTGTAGCCCAAGGTAATACCTGTAGTACAGGTATCAACCACACAACCAATAATCATGGTCTGTGTAGCACCAGCTTGAATCCCAGTAACGGAATCATGTGCATAGCACGCGAACAAATGCCATGCGTCCAATGTAGCAGACCCTGTCTTAAACGCGAACCCATATTCGGATTTGCCTTCACAATGAACACAGGTGGCCCCCGTGTCAGAGGTGTAAAACGCATTTCTCACTGCTGTGGTGTACGTATTTTCTGCTAAGATATTCTGGGCCACACCGTACCCATTAACAACAACCACATGGGTGCCAGTTCCAGTAAATCGTAGATTTCTTGCATGAGTGTAGTTGCCAACCGTGAAGGCATAAATTCCCATATCAATAAGAGGGCGGTCGGTTCCGTCCGGGCCGTCGCCCCTACTTGTTTTGTAACCCTTCACCGTTAGAGGGGCATTGGATATATTTCCAGTCTGAAGGGTGATGGCGTTTTTCGCCGTATAACTGCCGGATTTGATCCACACAACACTGCTAAGCGGAAGAGCCGCGAAGAAGCCATTATCAAGCGAGCCACCAATCAAGAACGCGCCACCAACATAGCCCGTTCCCCCCGACTTGCTAAGCCCCGCCGAACGGTCGATAGTCACATTATTTGTGTCAGTGTAGGCGGTGATCTCATACCACCCAGCGGTGAGGGTTCCACCCGTGATTCGTATTAGGTTCCCCGCCATCGCAGCCGTAAAGCCCCCCGTGGCAGAGGACAGCCCAGTACCGGCACCATCCGTAGCCAGATCGGTCAAGGTCAATTGAGGAGAGTCTTGCTGTGAATAGTCCACGCTGGTTCCTGGGTTGCGGTCATAGAACCCACCCCCAGCATTCTGCGAGCCAGTAGTTCTGATTTCACAAACCGTTCCCGCTGTGAGAGCCATACTTACTCCGCCGTAATATCAAGTTCGCCAGTCAGGACAGTGCATTGCGACCCAGAACTAACTGCCTTCGGAGTGGTCAAGGCTCCAAACCAGACAAACGTTCCATCGGTCGCAGCGGTGTACAGTGCGCCATGTGTGATGGTTCCCCAGCTATCCGTTGCCTTGGTGA
>ENA-UOOK01005557-UOOK01005557.1-fermentation-metagenome-genome-assembly--contig:-NODE-5557-length-12605-cov-3.905339_pt1 | contig 12605 bp, 11 predicted proteins | sample MGYA00245777_ERZ724023 | MGnify/ENA primary metagenome ERZ724023 (study PRJEB28704, sample SAMN03018312) | fermentation metagenome | biome: anthropogenic terrestrial biome; feature: soil; material... | reverse complement strand
CCGGATTGCTGCTTTTCGTTGGGAACGGCGGCGAGGGCCTGCAGAAAAGGCTGCAAAAGGGAGGCACGGGAAAAAGACGACTGGGAAAAAAGGTTTTACCGCGGAACGCGGGTGGTGAGTCATTAACCTCCGAATCCTGCCAGCCCAGCCAAAAGCAGCAATCCGGCCCGGAAGGGCCGGATTGCTGCTTTTCGTTGGGAACGGCGGTGAGGTCCTGCAGAAAAAGCTGCAAAAGGAAAGAGTGGAAAAAGGATGGCTGGGAAAAAAGGTTTTACCGCGGAACGCGGGAAAAAATTACGCCAACCGAATCCCTCCGGGCGGACCAGCAGGCCGAGCCTGCATGCAAGTCGCGCACTCACGTTTGTGAGTGCGTTTTGCTTTACGCCCGCATAGAAAACCTGCATCTGTTTTGACCTAATGACACAAACGCACACAATCCGAACCACTCGCGACAGATTAAACCTGTTGGCGAGTGGTTCGGATTGTGTTGTATCTGTAAAAATATCTATATTTTTGGGGATGCCGCTTCTGGCATTCCTTTTATGCTTGACTTTTTGCGTGACAATAATTATAATTTAGGTGTGACAGAAAGTGAGGTGGTTAATGTCACCCAAAACTGGAAGGCCAAAAGCAGATAAGCCAAAAGATATTCGCTATAGTGTTCGATTTGATGCTGAAACAGAAACCAACCTTATCAGCTATTGCAAGAAACATGGAATTACCAAAGGCGAAGCAATCCGAAAAGGCATACATCTTCTTTTGACTGAAAAAAAATGAAGGAAGCGGCGCCCCCTCATCAAGGCAATACGCCACTTCCCCAACCGACAGATGCCCAAAGGCAGCTGCAGCGTAAATATTATATCATGCGCCGCAAATCCTTTCAAGCAATGTCGGACCATATTAAAGGAAGGAAGCGCAGTTTATGATTATCCAGCAACTAAAAGAAAAGCAATTTGAAAGTCTTCATAATTCCCTGATGATGAAAGCCCATGCGGAGCCATTGGAAGCAAGCTACACTGTAAACATGACCATCAACGGCACGGAATATGCTGTCAAGGTACAGCCGGAGCGGCACAATAAAATGGCGGTATTGCAGGCATTACGCATCTATCGGGGAGAGTGCGGCCCTAACTTTGAACTGATAACCAAAGGAAATTTACTATTCTCATTTCTTGAAATCCTGATTTATCAAGGGGTGGAGCAATGAATGTCATTGGATGATGTCCAGCAATTTGAAGAAATGGAAAGCCTGTATCCTTACCCGCAATTAACTTCCTTTTACGCCTGCGATTGTTTTAGGTGCCTTTCTCATGGATGAGGTTTTTACAGGGGAAGAATAACAAGCAGGACAAAATCGGCAATCCGCCCCTTTCCGGCCCCGGGCTGCCGGTTTTCGTTTCTATTTGATTTCCTGCTCCAGATTGCGGAAAATTTCCGTATCGAAGAAATCGGGAAGCGCGATCTCCAGCCCGTCGCAGATTTTTTTGATCGTGACGATCCCGGGGTTCCGGCTTTCGTCGTTCAGGATGCTTTTGATGGTCGACTGCGGCACCGCCGCGCGGTAGCTCAGCGCGTTCGGGGTGATGTTCCGCTCTTTGCACAGCTCCGCGATCCGTTCGGCCACCGCCTGCCTGGTATCCATTTTGAACACCTCCCAGTATTTTATCACTAAAAGCATACAGGAAAAAGAAAAGTATTTCCAGTGGTATGATACTAAATTATGTCGAAAGGGATAAAAAACGATTTGCCCGTGGATCCAAAATCACCGATGTGTGGCTTATCTTTTCCACCGCCAGAAGTCAGAATGTGGAAAATCAGCATGAAAAAGAGGGACCCCGTTTTTCAGGGTCCCTCTCGCTGTTTTGAAAAATTTTTACGGCTTCAGGGATGTTTCGTCGATCTCGGCTTCGATTTCATGTTCAGCTTCCTCCATATCTTCTTTCAGGTCCTCTTTCAAGCCTTTGCCCTTCCTCAGCCTGAAACCGGGAATCAGCGAAATGGCGGAGCCGACCAGCATCAGAACGATGCCGGCGCCCATGTTGAGCGTGATCGTTTCGTGCAGGATCAGGAAAGCGAGCGCCGGCGCGAGCGCGGGCTTGATGAAGAACACCAGGGAAGCGGTCGCGGCGGAGGTTTCCTCCATGGCGAGAAAATAAAACGCAAAGCCGAGGCCGGTGACGAAAATCCCGGCGTAGATCAGGCTGGGCAGCGTGCCGAGCGAAATCCCGCGCACGATGGGGATCCGGACGAAATTGTCCATCCCGGATTTCTGGAAAAAGGCCGCGACGCCGTCTAGCCTTGTCAGCAGCATCAGCACCAGCAGCTCGGCGCTGCCGAACAGGAAGCTGAAGCAGGTGAGCGCGGTGCCGCCGAAATTCGAGCTGCGCGTGCGCCCCACGATATTATAAAGGGCGAAAGTGACGGCGGAAAGAATGGACAGAATGATGCCGGCCGGCTTCCCGTTGATGTGGAACGGGTTCATGATGAACAGGATGCCGACGATGGTGACGACGAGCGACGCGATCGTATAGCGGTAGATTTTTTCATGAAGCATCAGAAATGCGAACAGGATCACGAACACCGGGTTGCAGCAGAACAGCACCGCGACGACCGACGCCTTGGCGTAGACGATCGCCATCTGGTAAAGGATCATGCTGACGACCACGCAGAGAAAGCCCGTCAGGGCAAAAAAAGCGAAATCGGCCGATTTCAGGCGGTAATTCCTGCTTTTGATCCCTTTCAGGGCAATGGGCAGCAGCACGATGGAGCCGATGAAAAATCGAAGGAACGTGAGCTGGATGGGATTGAAGACCCCCGTGGCCATTTTCAGCGCGATTTCCGCAGTGCTGAAAAAAATAGTGGAAAATAAAATGTAAATGTACCCTTTTTTCAAGAAATATTCCCTCTTCTCAGATGATAAACGCCCGGTCGAGGCTTTTTGCGACAGCCGACGTTCTTATTATAACAGAAATATCACCGCTTTCAATATAAAAACGGAGAAACCGAAAACGGGAGGCTTCAAATTTCTGCGGAAAGGTTTTTGTTGACAACGCGAATGATTCATAATAACATAGAAAATATATAGGGAATTATAAGTTTTTAACGGGAGGACGCTGTTTCATTTGTATATCAGCCATCTTTATCAGAAAAATGCCACCGTGCTTTCCTTTGAGGTTTTTCCGCCCAAAAAGGATTCGGATATCGAATCCATCGACGGCGTCCTGAAGGATTTCGCAGACCTTCATCCCGATTTTATGAGTGTGACCTACGGCGCGGGGGGATCGGCCCAGACGGTTTCGCGCTCTAAAAAACTGGCCGACAAAATAGAAAATACGTTCCATCTTCCAGCCCTGTTCCACCTGACCTGCATCGGCGCGGACAAAAAGCGGCTCGGGGAGCTCCTTCTGCAGCTCAGGCAGATGAAGATCCAGAACATTCTGGCGCTGCGCGGGGATTTTCCCGGGGATGGAAGCGGGACCGGCGACTACACCCATGCCTGCGACCTGATCCGGCAGATCAAGGAAGAAGGCGGGTTCTGCGTCGGCGCGGCCTGCTATCCCGAAGGGCACATCGACTGCGAATCGCCGGAGCTCGACAGGGAATACCTGAAAAGGAAGCAGGAGGCCGGCGCGGATTTCTTCATCAGCCAGCTTTTCTTTGAGAACCGGTACTTTTTCCGCTTCCTGAACGACGCCCGGAAAAGCGGCATCACGGTTCCCATCTCGGCGGGCATCATGCCGATTCTGAGCAGAAATCAGATCGAGCGCATGATCTTTATGTGCGGGGCTTCCCTTCCGGGCAGCATCGTGAAGCTTCTGCACCGGTACGGCGACAATCCCGCCGACCTGCGCAAGGCGGGGATCGAATACGCCTTGCACCAGGCAGAGGACCTGATCGCGAACGGGGCGGACGGCGTCCATCTTTACACCATGAACCATCCGGATATCGCCCAGAGCGCGATGTGGCGGTTCCGCAGGGAGAAAACGGCAAACCATGAATAGGGCATTCGTACGGCTGACCCGGGATGAGCTCTCCCGGCAGGAGATCCTCCGCTATCTGGGGTACCGCGGGCAGGAGGTCGGCCCGGAGCTTTCCGAGCGCTTCGACCGCGCGATCGACGGCTGCCTTGCCCATATTCGGCCCGTGTATGTGTGGCGGGAATTCCCGCTGGAGTTTCAGCCGGATGGGGTGCTGGTTTCCGGCACGAACGTCAGGCTGACGGGAAACGGCATCCTCCGCCACCTGAACGGGGCGAAGATGGCGGCTCTTCTCGCCGCCACGCTCGGCGCGGAAGCGGAGCGGTACCTTCGCGCGCTGGAGCACACGGATATGACCGGCGCGCTGATTGCGGACGCGGTATGCACGGAATGCGTGGAAAAGACCTGCGACAGGGCCGGGGAGGAGATCCGGGCGTTCGCCGTTCGGGGCGGATATTCGGTGAACTCCCGGTTCAGCCCGGGCTACGGCGACCTTCCGCTGGAAATCCAGCCGGAATTTCTGAGCGCCCTGGACAGCATGAAGGCGATCGGGCTCACCTGCAGCAGCAGCTTTCTGCTGATTCCGCGCAAGTCCGTCACCGCCGTCATCGGATTTTTCTCCGGGGAGCGGGAAACGGAAAAGGAGCCGCCGTGCGCTTCCTGCAATCTGCGGCAGAATTGCATCTATCGAAAGGCAGGCACAAGCTGTGGACATCAAGAAACTGACCGATAAGGGCATCCTCCTGTTCGACGGGGCCATGGGGACGATGCTTCAGAAAAGGGGCCTCCTCACGGGCGGCCTGCCCGAGCTTTACAATCTTTCCCACCCGCAGGTGGTCACCGAGATCCACCGCGAGTACGTGCGGGCGGGGGCGCGGGTCGTCACGACGAACACGTTTCAGGCGAATCCGCTCAAAATCCCGGAGGAATCCGGCGTGGAAGCGGTCATCGACGCGGGCGTCAGGCTTGCGGCCGCTTCGGGCGCCCCGTTCGTCGCGCTGGACGTCGGCCCGCTGGGGCAGCTTATGGCGCCGATGGGTACGGTCAGCTTCGAGCAGGCCTACGAAATTTTCCGCCGGCAGGCGGTGCAGGGGGAAAAATCCGGCGCCGACTGCATCATTATGGAGACATTCTCCGACCTTCTGGAAATCAAGACCGCGGTTCTGGCGGCAAAGGAAAACACCGGCCTTCCGGTTCTGTGCACCATGACCTATCAGGAGGACCTGCGGACCTTCCTCGGGACCGACCCCGTCACCGCCACGCTGACGCTGCAAAGCCTGGGTGTCGACGCGGTGGGGGTGAACTGCTCGCTCGGGCCGGATGAGCTGATGCCCGTGGTGGAGCGGATTTTGGCCTATGCAAAGATCCCGGTGATCGTGCAGCCGAACGCCGGCCTGCCGCAGCTGGTGGACGGGGAGACCGTCTATGCCGTCACGCCGGAGCATTTCTGCGGCTCGGTGGAAAAGATGGTCGAAAAGGGCGTGCGCATCGTGGGCGGCTGCTGCGGAACGACGCCGGAGTTTACCCGCCTGCTCGGAGAGATGATAAAAGGAAGGCTTCCCGCCCAAACGCATCCCGCCGCGGTGACCGCCGCCTGCTCCGGCATGAGAACGGTGATCTTCGACGGCAACGTCACCGTCATCGGAGAGCGCATCAACCCCACCGGGAAAAAACGCCTGCAGCAGGCACTGCGCGGCGGGCAGATGGACTACATCGTCGGCGAGGCGATCGACCAGGCCGAGGCGGGCAGCGATCTGCTCGACATCAACGTCGGTCTGCCCGACATTGACGAGCCGAAAATGATCCGCGACGTCATCCGCGAGGTGCAGAGCGTCGTGCCGCTTCCGCTTCAGCTCGACAGCTCCGACGTGCGCGCGATCGAGGCGGGCGCGCGCTGCTACAACGGAAGGCCGGTGATCAACTCGGCGAACGGAAAGCGGGAAAGCATGGATGCCGTTTTCCCGATCGTGAAAAAATACGGCGCGCTCGTCGTCTGCCTGGCTTTGGATGAGAACGGGATCCCTCCCACGGCGGAGGGCCGGTACGCGATCGCGGAAAAGCTGCTGGAAAACGCGCTGCGGCACGGGATCCCGAAAGAGGACATCCTGATCGACTGCCTGGTGCTCACCGCGTCGGCGCAGCAGGCGCAGGTGAAGGAGACCCTGCGGGCGATCCAGATGGTGAAAAGCCGGCTGGGGCTGAAGACCGTTCTGGGCGTCAGCAACGTTTCGTTCGGGCTTCCCGCCCGGCAGATCCTGAACGCCACGTTTCTCGCGGCCGCGTTCGGGGCGGGGCTGGACGCGCCGATCCTGAACCCCCTTTCCGCCGCTTATATGCAGGCGGTGGATGCCTACCGCGTTCTGGCAAATTTCGACAGGGACGCCGGCGCTTTCGTGAAAAAGTACGCTTCGGCGGTGCCCGCCGCGGCCGTATCGGTGAAAAGAACGGCCCCGGCGTCCACGGAATCCGCGGGGAACAGCCTTTCCCAGATGATCGTCCAGGGCAGGAAGGATGAAACCGCCCCCAGGGTGAAGAGCCTGCTGGAAGAGGGGAAAAAGCCGCTGGAGCTGATCGACGGGGAGTTTATTCCGGCGCTGAACGCGGTCGGTCAAAAATTTGAGAAGAAGGAGCTCTTTCTTCCCCAGCTGATGCAGGCGGCGGAGGCGGTGAAGAACGGGTTTGCCGTCATCAGGGAATTTATGGAAAAATCGGGCGGCGCGGAGCAGACGAAAGGGGATATCCTTTTGGCTACCGTGCAGGGGGACATCCACGACATCGGGAAGAATATCGTCAAGATGCTTCTGGAAAATTACGGGTACCATGTGATCGATCTCGGCCGCGACGTCCCGATCCAGACCGTGGTCGACACGATCCGGGAAAAGCATATCCGCCTGGCGGGGCTCAGCGCGCTGATGACGACGACCGTAAAAAGCATGAAGGACACGATCTCCGCCGTGAGGGCGGCTGGGCTTTCGTGCGTGTTCCTGGTCGGCGGGGCCGTTCTGAACGAGGATTACCGCGAATTTGTCGGCGCGGATTATTACGCGAAGGATGCGATGGAAAGCGTGGAAATCGCAAACCGGTTTTTCGGGTACACAAAATAGCGGACCGCGGCCTTTATTTTTCGACAAAGGTCAGCCCGGAAGAACGCTCACAGCGTCTTTCCGGGCTGATCTTTTATACACCACACCCTTTTGCGGCAGTTCCATCCTTCTTGACAGACGCGGGGAAAAGCGATACGCTTAATATGCCATATGGGGGCATATCGCATATAAGGGAGGAGCCTTTCCATGAATCGACTGAAGACGGATGAATCGTTCCGGACGCTCTGCCTGACCGCTTTTTCCGGGGCTTTTCTGGCGGCGGATTTTTTTCGCTGGCTTCCCGGGCTGCCGTTTTCCCCGGCGTGGGTCGCCGTGCTGCTCTGCGGGGCGCCGATCGTGTTCGGCGCGGTGCGCGGGCTGGTGACGGAGTTCGACGTGACGGCCGACGTTCTGGTGGCCATCGCGCTGGCGGCGGCCCTGCTGCTGGGGCAGTATTTCGCCGCGGGGGAGGTTGCGTTCATCATGCAGCTCGGCAAAGTGCTGGAGGATGAGACGGCCGCGAAATCCCACAAAAGCCTTCAGGCGCTGATCCGCCTGACCCCGCAGACGGCCTGTGTGCGCACGCCGGAGGGGGAGAAGATCATCGCGGCGGACGACGTAAAACCCGGGGATATCCTGCTCGTGCGCCCGGGGCAGACGGTTCCGGCTGATGGAACAATCCGGAACGGAACCGCGCTGATCGACCAGTCGGTGATGACCGGGGAATCCATCCCTGTGACGAAAGGCGTGGGAGACGAGGTGTATCAGGGAACCGTGAACCAGCAGGGAGCGGTGGAGGTGGAAGCCGTTGGGGCCGGGGACGATTCCTCGCTGAAGAAGATGGTGCGCCTGGTCAGGGAAGCGGAGGAGAAGAAAGCGCCGATCGTTCGGCTCGCGGACCGCTGGGCAAGGATCCTGGTGCCCGTCGCGCTGGGTTGTGCGGCGCTGATTTTGCTGATGACCCGGAACATGACCCGCGCGGTGACGGCGCTCGTCGTGTTCTGCCCCTGCTCGCTGATTCTGGCTGCGCCGACGGCTGTGATGGCGGCGATCGGGAACGCCACGAAGCGCGGGGTGCTGATCAAATCCGGCGAAGCCGTGGAAGCGGCGGCATCGCTTGACACGCTCGCCATGGATAAAACGGGGACGCTGACCGAGGGAAAGCCGCAGGTGAGCGAAATCCGCTTTCTGGACCGGGACATGGATGAAAAAGAGCTGCTGCCTCTGATTGCGGGCGCGGAGAAATTCAGCGAGCATCCCCTCGGCAGGGCGGTTCTGGAATACTGCCGGAAGCGGGGCGCGGACGCGCCCGACCCGCGGGAGTTCGACGCGCGTGCCGGAATGGGGGTTTCCGCCCTCGTCCTCGGGCGGCGTGTGCTGATCGGGGAGAAGATGACGGGTTCCGGGCCGCAGGAAGGCCTCGCGGAGGAAGAGGCCGCCCGGATGCGCGGGCGGGGCGTCACGGTTCTGCCCGTTTCGGTGGACGGGAGCCTCCGCGTGCTTGTGGGCGTGGCGGATGTCCTGCGCGAAAACGCGGGGGATGTGGTGCGGGAGCTGAAAAGCTGCGGAATCTCCCGCATCGTCATGATGACCGGCGACAGCCCGGAGACTGCCCGTTCCATCGCGCGGCAGGCCGGAATCGGGGAGGTGCGGGCCGCGTGCCTGCCCGCAGATAAGGCAGAGCGGATCCGGGAGCTTCAGGAAGAGGGGCGCTCGGTGGGGATGATCGGAGACGGCGTCAACGACGCGCCCGCGCTGGCCGCCGCCCGGCTCGGGATCGCCATGGGGGCGATCGGCTCCGACCTCGCGGTCGAGACCTCGGACATCGCGCTGATGAGCGACGACCTTGGCCGCCTGCCGTTTCTCTTCCGCCTGTGCCGCAAGACGAAAAAGCGCATCCAGTTCAACATTGCATTTTCCATGACGCTGAATTTCGCCGCGATCCTCCTTTCGGGCTTCGGGATGCTCAACCCGGTGACCGCCGCGCTGGTACATAACTGCGGCTCGGTATTTGTGGTGTTAAATTCGGCTTTGCTGTTGACTTACCGGGATAAGACGGGGTATGATGGAAGAAAACGGGGGAAGGGATAGCGATGGCCACTCATCAGCACCACGACGTGGAAAACCTCTGCCGGCGGATCAGCAGGGTGGAGGGCCAGCTCGGCGGCATCAGCCGGATGCTTCAGGAGGACAAGCCCTGCGACGAGATCATCATTCAGCTGAACTCGGCGAAGGCGGCCCTGCAGAAGATCAGCCAGATTGTGCTGGAGGATCATCTGGAGCACTGTGTGCTCGACGCGATGCGGGAGGGCAGGGGAGACGCCCAGGTGGAAAGCCTGAAGCGGGCGCTCAGCCAATATACGAAAATGATATGAAGGAACCTTAAAAAAGCAGCCGTGCGGTAAAAAGATGCCGCACGGCTGCTTTTTGTAAGAATGGAAATGACTGGAAATTTTTTCGAAAGAGGAAACAAACCTACGATTTTGTTGCATTTCGACCGATTACTACTTTTTTCGCCAACGATTTACTAATTTTGCATGATTCGACTTCATTATAATGAGTTGCCAGATTATTGTCAATTTAATTTCCATTTTGTGGGGAAACACTTTTTTAAAGCTGAACGATGGAATAAAGCTCGTCTTTCTGGTCCTGATTGATGCCGATGTAGCGGAGCGTAATGCTGGGAGAACTGTGGTTGAAGGTATCCATAATCAGGCCGATGTTGTATTTCGAGATCTTATAAGTCCAATAGCCCCATGTTTTTCTCAAGCTGTGCGTGCCGATATTTTCGATTCCAAGAGCGGCCGAAGCCTGTTTCATCACCTTGTAAACCTGCACTCTGCCCACATGGCCGCCCTTTTGGCTGTAAAACAAATAGTCCTCCCGGCCCAGCCGCTCCTGCCTGACATAAGCGGCAATACACTTGCGCAGCGTCTCGTTCAGCTTGATCCGTTTTTCCTTTGACGTTTTCTGCTCCAGAAGCGTAAGGTGTTCCCGGAACTGGCCGTGCTCGTTATAAATGTCCCGCACCTTCAGCGGGATGATGTCCCCGATCCGCAAGCCCGTATTGATCCCGAATTTAAAAATCAGTCCGTATTTGGGGTGAATTCCGTTCAGATAAAAATAAAGCTGTTTGATTTTTGATTTGTCCCTGATTGGCTCTACCGTCATTTTCAGCACTCCTTCAATGAAACTTTTTGATTCTATCAGACTAAAATGATTCTTTTAAAAATGCATTTTATTTTTAAAAGCAACTTCAATTTTAAAGCATCCCAATCAAAATGGGAGCTTTTAAAGATTCGAAATGCAACAAAATCGTAGAAATGTTTCTTTATTGCAGAAAAAACGTGAATTCAGAAAGGAAAGGGAGTCAGAATGAAGCAGATCGGGGCCAAAGGAAGGGCCGGCAAAAGCCATGGAGGCAAAACTCGTTCCATTCAGAAGGAATTGCTGCTGGTGCTGGTGCCGGCCATTTTCATTTCCATGATTGTGCTGTCGCTTTTGGGGTACAACGCGGCGAGCAGCATCATCCAGAACCGGATCAGCCGGGAAATGGAGCTGAATCTTTCCACCGGCGTGGAGAAAATCGAGAAATCCCTGACCAACAGCGGAAAAGTTTCCGAGGCGCTCGCCAAAACCACCGAGGCCGGCGCAAAGGTGATGACCTTATCGGAATACCGGAAGTTCCTGCCGTCCATCGTTGCGACGAACGGCGAAACGTTCGGCGGGGGAATCTGGTTCGAGCCTTACGCGCACAGCGCGTCGGAACAGTCCCTGTCCTATTACTGCATGCGGGAGAACGGAAAGGTCACGTTCAAGGACAACTACTCCCTGGGGGAAGGCGTTTCCTACCGGGATCAGGACTGGTATAAAAATGCCGAAAGCAGCAAAGGAAAAACGGTGTGGAGCGCCCCTTATTACGACGATTTTGCAAAGGTGGCGATGGTGACGTCCTCGTCGCCGTTCTACGGTGACGGGGGAAAGCTGATGGGCGTCGCGACCGCCGACATCGACCTGAGCGAGCTGCAGAAAATGGTGATAGGTCTGAAGGCCAATTCGGGCGACAAGGTATTTCTGGTCGACCAGAGCGGCACCTATATCGCGGATGAAGATTCTTCCAAGCTGCTGAAATCCAATGTCGCAAAAGAGGAAAACGCTTCGCTTGCTTCTCTGGGGAAAACAGCCCTTGCGGGCACGAGCGGTTCGGCCGGATTCGAGCAGAACGGGCAGGGATACCGGGCGTGGTATGCCAGCGTGCCGGAATGCGGTTGGAAACTTGTGATCGCAAGCCCGGAATCACAGCTTTTCGCCGAGGCGAACGCGCTCAGGCGAAACCTGTTCCTGCTGGGCGGCCTGTTCACCGTACTGCTGATCCTCGTCGTGCTCTTTTATACCCGCCGCGGCATCGTCCGGCCGCTGGAGCGGCTGTCCGGCGTGATGCGTCGCGTCGCTTCGGGCGATCTGGAGGTGGAGGTCGGTGCGGACGCCGGGAACAACGAAATCGGCGAAGCCCTCCGTTCCATGCAGGACATCACGGCGAGGCTGCGTCAGTATGTAGAATATATCGACGAGATGTCCGACGTGCTGAACCAGATTTCGGAAAACGATCTGGATTTCCGGCTGAAGCTTCAGTATGAAGGAAAATTTTCCAAGCTGAAGGATTCCATGGAGAGGATCCGCCTTTCCCTGACGGAGACGATCCGGCAGATCAGCCAGGCGTCCGGGCAGGTGAAAACCGGGGCTTCCGAGGTTTCCAACGCCGCGCAGTCTCTGGCGACGGGCGCCACGGAGCAGGCGGCCACGGTCGAGCAGCTTTCGGCCTCGATCACCAAAATTTCCGAAGAGGCGCACGAGAATACCGAAAACGTGCATCAGGCGGCCGATTACGTGAAACAGACCGGCGACAGCGTGGACAAGGGGAACCGCTTTATGGCGAACCTGACCGCGGCGATGGACGACATCAGCGAAGCTTCCCAGAAGATCGGCAATATCACAAAGGTGATCGAGGACATCGCGTTCCAGACGAATATTCTGGCCTTGAACGCCGCGATCGAGGCGGCACGGGCGGGCAGCGCCGGCCGCGGCTTCTCCGTCGTGGCGGAACAGGTGCGTACCCTGGCGGGAAAATCCGCGGAGGCGGCCAAACAGACCGAGGGGCTGATCGTCCGCTCCGCCGATACGGTGAAAGAGGGCGAGCGCGTCAGCCAGGATACCGCCGGAATCCTGAAGGATGTGGCGGAGAAGTCCCGGCTGGTCAGCGAGATCATCCAGAAAATCGAGCGGGCGACTTCGGAGCAGGATTCCGCCATCAGCGAGGTGACGGCCGGGCTGGAGCAGGTGTCCTCCGTGGTTCAGACGACCGCGGCGACTGCCGAGGAAAGCTCCGCTTCCAGCGAGGAACTGAACACGCTCGCGAACCTGCTCCATTCGCAGGTCACGAAATTCAGGGTGGAGGAACAAAAAACGGAAGAACTTCCCGTCGTTGCGGAAACGGCGTAATACAATTTTTCTTATAAAAAGGCGGCGGTGCGCAGATTCTGCGCAC
>ENA-UOOK01005556-UOOK01005556.1-fermentation-metagenome-genome-assembly--contig:-NODE-5556-length-12605-cov-24.168446_pt1 | contig 12605 bp, 9 predicted proteins | sample MGYA00245777_ERZ724023 | MGnify/ENA primary metagenome ERZ724023 (study PRJEB28704, sample SAMN03018312) | fermentation metagenome | biome: anthropogenic terrestrial biome; feature: soil; material... | reverse complement strand
TCCGGCTGGCGGTGGAAATCAGTATGATGATGCATCTGCTGGCGACCACACTCAATATCACGGACGAGGAACTGCACCGGCTTCGCGGGCGCTGCGTTGCCGAGGTCAAAAAGACCAGGGGTAAAATCCGCCTGGACGATGCGGTGGAGTTTCAGAGCAGCCCTGAGATTGAAGAATAATGGCTCGTATTATTCTTAAGTGCCCTTATCTTAAGGGCAGCGAAAAAACTGCCGTCCATTTGAATAACCTCGTCAAATATATCGCTACCCGTGACGGTGTGGAAAAAATAAAAAGTGGACGTGAGCTTTGGCACTCTACCAAAAAACAAAAGGAACTGATTACACAGATACTCAAAGAGTTTCCTGACACCAAAGATTTATTTGAATATGAGGATTACTGTGAAAATTCGAACCGGGAGCACGCCTCTGAGTTTATCGCCATTGCTCTGGAGCAGCATCTTAATAAGATTGGCGACCGGGAAAAGTATCTGGATTATATTGCAAACCGCCCCCGTGTTGAAAAGTTTGATACCCACGGCCTATTCACGGCCGGAGATGAGCCGCTGATTCTCAATCAGGTTGCGGATGAGATATCCGCATATACCGGAAATGTGTGGACGCCGATTATTTCCCTGCGCCGTGAGGATGCAGCACGGATGGGATATGACAATGCACTTGCATGGAAGGCTCTGCTTTCCGAAAAGGCTATAGAGATTGCGGAGAACCTGAAAATTCATCCTGATCATCTGAAATGGTATGCGGCATTCCACAATGAATCCCACCATCCCCATGTCCATATGATCTGCTACAGCAACGACCCAAGAAAGGGTTACCTCACCCGGCAAGGCATCAAAAAAATGAAATCCTCACTGGCAAATGAAATTTTCCGTCAGGAGCTCATCCCGCTGTATGCGAAAAAGTATCAGCAGCGGGATGATCTGAAGGAACAGGCTGCCCAGTCTATGCTAAAGCTAATCCGGCAGATAAAAAGCGGAACTTTAGTAAGTGACCGCATGGAGCAGCTCATTACTCATCTGGCTGAACGGCTGCAGAATACCTCCGGCAAAAAGCAGTACGGCTACCTCAAGGCAGACCTTAAAAACATGGTGGACGAAATCGTGGATGAGCTTGGAAAGGACAGCCGGATTGCAGAGGCTTACCGCCTGTGGTGGGAAACCAGAGGCAGGATTGAATCCATCTATACGGAAACAGCATCTGATCCGCCGCCCCTTTCCCGCTGTGATGACTTTAAGGCCATCCGCAACATGGTTATTCAGGAAGCCCTTCAAATTGGCAGCGGCACCATGACCTTTGAGGAATCGGCATCTGTAGAAACCGCTCTGCCGGAAGACACCACTGCCGATGATATTCCCATGGAGCATAAAGCCGCAGAACAGATGCATGATACCTCGGCTAAAGAGATCTTTGACAAAGCCGGATCCCATGGCAACCTATATGATTATTATCAGGCTGCGAGGCGAATCCTTTCCAAAGTAAGCCCCGCCCCGGCGGAAATAAAGAACGCCCTCGGCTATCTCAGGCAGGCTGTGGATGGTCAAAACTCCTATGCCGCATATTTTCTCGGAAGACTCTATGAAAAGGGACGGTACCTTCCGCAGAATACTGCTGAAGCAGTACGGCTCTTTCGCCTGTCGGCCGAGCTGGATAATGGGTATGCGGCATATCGGCTCGGAAAGCTCTACCTTGGGGGCGAGGGTGTCCTCAAGGATGTGGAGGAAGCCCTGCGATGGCTAAATTTTGCCGCAAACAAAAAGAATCGGTTTGCGGAATACGCCCTTGGCATCCTCTATTTCAAAGGAGAAGATGTTACAAGGGATATTCCCAAAGCCCTGGAATACTTAAAACGATCCGCTGCACAGAGCAATCAGTTTGCACAGTACCGGCTGGGCAAGATTTATCTCATGGACGAGGATGCACCAAAGGATGTGCCAGCAGCTCTGCAATATCTGAATGCCTCCGCGAAACAAGGAAATCAATATGCTCAGTATGTTCTCGGCAAGCTGTATCTGATGGGAAAGGATGTTCAAAAGGACAAGGATACTGCCGGCCGCTGGTTTACCCTCGCGGCGGCTCAGGGCAATATTTACGCTCAGTTTTTTCTCGACCACATGGACAGCTTCAAAGACCCCTCTGTCCTGCTGGCGGTCACACGGCTTCTGCATCACATGAGCCGTGTCTTTGTAGACAACGCCCCGCCGATAAAACCCTTCGCTCCTCAGATGGACCGCAAACGGCGGCTCAAACTCAATGAGAAAAAGCGGGCAGCAGGTCATGCCAGAGGCGACCATGAACAGACCATGTCATTATAGCGATTGGAGGATATCATGAAAAAACAAAAACAAAAAATCAAGCGGCAGCAAATAAAAAAGAACGAACCAGAATCAGCACCGGGCAGAAAAACGCCCGGTGCTTTTTTATCGAATCGGCTGCCGCCACAAATAGGAGGTGTTCCCATGGGTGCATATATTCACTTTACGGATGATCAAAAGTACCGTGCCAACAATGTAGACCTTGTGGATTTTCTCCAAAGACAAGGTGAAAAGCTTCTCCCCAGCGGCCGTGAGAAGCGATTGGACTCTGACCGCAGCATCACCGTCCGAGGCAATCGGTGGTATGATCATTCTGCGGAAAGCGGAGGATTTGCCATTGATTTCGTGCGGCAGTTCTATGGGCTGTCTTATCCTGAAGCCGTGACCATTCTGCTGGGTGGCGAACAGGGTGAAATCTACAGACCGGCCAAGGCAAAGAAAGAGGAACCCAAAAAACCTTTTGCACTTCCGCCGGCGCATACGGATATGCGGCGTGTCTATGCCTATTTAGTTAAAACCCGTCTCATCGACCGGGAGGTGGTCAGTTTTTTTGCAAAACAAAAGTTGCTGTATGAATCCTGCGAGAAATCCAAGGACGGCACTAAGAAGTATCACAATGGAGTCTTTGTAGGTGTGGATGAAAAGGGCGTTGCCAGGCACGCTCATAAGAGAGGGCTCTATACCGAAGGAGTCGGCTTCAAGGGAAATGTGGATGGCTGCGATCCTCGGTACAGCTTTCACTGGATTGGCCAAAGCGATGTACTGTATGTTTTTGAAGCTCCGGTGGATATGCTCTCGTACATCACGCTCTACCCAAGAAAGTGGCAGCAACACAGCTATGTAGCGCTCTGCGGTGTCGGAGGGCAGGCAATGCTGTGGATGCTGCAACAATACCCGCGGCTACGAAAGGGTGCTCTTTGTCTCGACAACGATGAAGCCGGACATAAGGCAAGTGAACGGCTGGAAACTCAGCTTTTCGAAAAAGGATATGCATCAGAGCGTATTCCCTCACAGGACAAGGACTGGAATGACGATTTGGTGGCAGCAGCCCAGCATAAGCAGGGTGGATTTGAAATGAAGATGGCATGAAAAAAGGGTATAGCGGTCAATTTACTGACTGCTACGCCTCAGCTCGTTAAATCGTTTTTATATCGTATTACCGGTAGTTGCTTCATCTTTTTGCCCACAGTGTGGCGCTCAAGTGCGAAAATCATGTCAGATGTTCTTTCAAAATAACCAACATCTTTTTTCCAGCTCATACCACATTTACAATGCTGTAAGCCAATAAATTGTTGTTTCATCTTTTTGCCACAGCTTGGGCAGACCTTGTTGCTATTACCCATTTACCAGCACCTCATATTTATATTATCACAAAGAAATCACATTTGAAAGGAGTTCCACATGCCATCCCAAGTCTATATTTTAATCGCCGCAGCCGCCGTGATGTTTTGTGTCATCGGCGGCCTTTCTCTTTTAGCGCACTATTATACCTTAAACGGAATCAGATCCCGCACAGTAGGCGACGGTCAGCATGGTACCGCACGCTTTTCCACCAAGCAAGAAATCAAAGCCATCTATAAGCACATCCCGTTCCGACCGGAACTGTGGCGGCAGGGGCAGTACCTTCCGGCTACAGATGAACAAGGCATCATTCTCGGCAGCACAGGAGGCAAGAACAAGGTTACGGCACTGGTAGATACCGACGATGTCCACTGTCTTATGATCGGTGCCTCCGGCGTAGGTAAGACGGCATTCTTTTTATACCCCAACCTGGAATATGCCTGCGCATCCGGCATGAGTTTTTTGACCACCGACACCAAGGGAGACTTATACAGAAATTATGGTGCCATTGCCCGTGATTATTACGGCTACCATGTGGCGGTCATCGATCTTCGTAACCCCACCCGATCGGACGGCAATAATATGCTCCACTTGGTCAACACCTATATGGATCAGTACCTTGCCGATGAAAACGACCTTGTATCAAAGGCAAAAGCGGAAAAGTACGCAAAGATTATCTCCAAAACCATCATCAATGCCAGCGGCGAGAACTACGGACAAAACCAATTTTTCTACGATGCCGCCGAAGGACTGCTGTCCTCAGTCATCCTACTAATTTCCGAATATCTGCCGCCCACCAAGGTAGATGGGAAAATGGTAGACTGCCGTCACATCATCAGCGTATTCAAGTTGGTACAGGATTTATTAGCACCCAGCAAAGTAAAGGGCAAAAGCCAGTTCCAGCTTCTCATGGACAAACTGCCCTCCGACCACAAGGCCCGCTGGTTTGCGGGAGCCGCTCTCAACTCGGCGGAGCAGGCCATGGCGTCGGTGCTCTCTACCGTACTGTCCCGTCTGAATTCCTTTCTCGACTCCGAGATGGAACAGATACTCTGCTTTGAAACAGCTATTGATGCGGAAAAATTCTGTAATGAAAAATCAGCGCTATTCATTGTGCTACCCGAAGAAGATTTGACCAAGTATTTTATGGTGTCGCTGATGATCCAGCAGCTCTACCGGGAAATCCTCGCTGTGGCTGATGAAAACGGCGGCAAGCTGAAAAACCGTGTGATGTTTTACTGCGATGAGTTGGGAACGCTGCCTGCCATTGAATCACTTGAATTAATCTTCAGCGCTTCACGCTCCCGCCGCCTTTCCATAGTGCCCATTATACAGAGTTTCGGGCAGCTTCAAAAAAATTATGGCAAGGAGGGTTCAGAGATCATCATAGACAACTGCCAGGACACCATCTTCGGCGGCTTCGCCCCAAACAGCCAGACGGCCGAAGTGTTAAGTAAAGCATTGGGCAGCCGCACTGTCATGAGCGGCAGCGTAAGCCGGGGAAAGAATGATCCCAGTCAGTCCCTACAGATGATGGAACGTCCCCTCATGACACCGGACGAACTGAAATCCATTCCAAAGGGTAACTTTGTCGTCATGAAAACCGGTACCCATCCTATGAGGACAAAGCTGAGGCTGTTCCTTTATTGGGGCATTACCTTCGGAAAGCACTATACAGTGGAGGAAAAAGCCCACCGAAAGGTGGTCTATGCCGATAAACAGACACTGGAGGAAAACATTGTTCGCAAGCACATGGCGTGCATCGTGGCGGACGAAGATACCGGAGAGATTTTAGAGCCGTCAGCCGGAACAGGAACCCTTCATACCCCGGTAGCAGAATCTGCTGGAAACACCATGCGCCGCCGCTCTGTACTCAAAACTTAAAGGGGGGATATCCATGAGTTATTTCAACCATCTGTATTCCGCCTCACCCGATGAGCTGCCCCATCGGGCGAGAGCTGTCTATATGTACCTTTCCGACCGGGCGGGTAAGGGAGCTGACTGCTGGCCTGCTGTAAAAACCATAGCCGCCGACTTGCAGTTCTCCCGCAGCACCGTCAAGCGCGCCCTCCATGATCTGGTGAGTGCGGGACTCATTGAAAAAGAACCCCGCTTTCGGGAAAATGGGAGCAATACCAGCAACAGGCTCATTTTAAGAAAATAGCCGCATGAAGAAAATATTCAATCTCCCGCCAGGGGGAAGAACCGCCTTTAGCTGAACCCAGGTGCGGTTCACCATGGACCCACCCGAATCTCTCACTCTAAGAAAGGCTTATTACAGAAAAAGAATAATCTATCGGAGTTTAGATGCTGCTGGGAGAAGAGGCGTATTCTTCTCCACTATTGGCCCCTTAGAGTATCGGGAAAACCCTTGCACCGGATTGGCTCATATCGTTGAACTACCGGGTAAATTATGGTATCCTTCAGATATATAAACAAGCCTTTTCTTAAAAGGCACTAAGGAATCGGAAGGATGAATTTCTTGAAGGGAGGGCGGTGTGATGCAAAAACCAAGTGGCAAATCTTTGCGCAAGGGGGCTGCCCTGCTGCTTATTATTCTCTTAGGGGTTGCGCTGGGCTATCTCTACAGACAAAGCCCGATCCCCCTTCTCAACCGGGCCGCGGGCCATTTGCGGGCCCTTATCTACTTCGGCCTGATTATCACCTGGGCTTTATCGGTGTCGAGGCGTATTATGCAAAAGCAGGTTCGTTTTTATCTGCTCTTTATCTCTGCTTTGATGCTGTACTGGCAGCTGGCACGCACGATGCGATACCTTTTTGTCATAGAAAACCCAAACCTTTATCACTTTCTTTGGTATTCCTACTACATCCCCATCGTATTGATTCCGCTTATCGGCCTGTTTGTATCTCTCTATCTGGGCAAAACGGAAAATTACAGGCTTTCTAAGTGGATGAGAATTTTATACATACCGGCCATATTTTTAATCGGTCTTGTTCTTACGAATGAGCTTCACCAGCAAGTATTCTTTTTTGTAGAAGGAGAGGCTGCATTAAAAACGAACTATCAGTACAGGTTCGGTTATTGGCTGGCCTTTGCCTGGATGTCTGGTTTTGCCGCGGCCATGCTGGGAATCCTGATTGCGAAAAGCCGGGTACCGCGAAGTAAAAAAATTCTTTGTCTGCCTTTTGCCCCTTTCTTTGCCTATCTTGTCTACGCTATTTTATACGCCATACGAGTGCCACTCATCCATTCTTTGATCGGCGATATGACGGTGGTTTTCTGCCTTTTGATTATGGGCATTTTTGAAAGCTGCATTCAGGTGGGGCTGATCCGTTCTAATACAAACTATGGGGGCCTTCTTTATGCCTCCGGCATTGCGGCACAGATCGTAGATCAAGATTATCAGGTGCGCTATCGGGCGGCCACGGCGCGGGAATTGCCGGAAGAGACCATGCGGCAAGCGGAGCATGGCCCCATAGACTTGGATGAATCCACCCGACTGTCGAGTGTCTCCATCACCGGCGGTCACGCTCTGTGGCTGGAGGATGTCTCGGAAATGAACCGCATGCTGGCCGAGCTGGGAGAGGTGCGCCAGCGCCTGTCGGAAAATAACGACCTCTTGCAGGCCGAGGTGGAGCTAAAAGAACGCCAAACTGCGGTAGATGTAAAAACCCGTCTCTACGACAGGCTGACAAAGGAGGCGGCGCCCCAGCTGCAAAGGCTGGATGAGCTGCTTTCCGATGACAGGCAGAGCGCTCTGCCCACCCGGGAAAAACTGGTCTGGCTTTGCATTTTAGGAACCTTTATCAAGCGGCGCTCCAACCTGATTATTTTAAGCGAGGACAGCCGGACCCTCCCGGCAAAAGAGCTGGAATACTGCCTGCTGGAATCGGCGGAGGCCATCTCCTCCGGCGGCATTGACTGCACCTTAAAGCGCCGGTGTGACGGCATTTTGTCCACCGACGATACCCTGCTTCTTTATGATTTGTTCGAGGAAATTGTGGAGACGGCGCTGCCCGGTCTTTCGGCCCTGTTTATTTCCGCTTTTATAAAGAAAGGTACCGCCGAGATCAAATTGCAGTTAAATTGTGCCAAAGGAGAGATGTTTGGGGAAGAACTCAAAAATCTTTCCCGGCTGACAAAGCGCGGCGGGCAGCTTTCAAAAACATGGGAGGATGGCACGCTGCACATGACCATCCATCTCCCCAAAGGAGGTGGGGGAAAATGACAGCCTTTATTGCCCTTAACACCTTTGTCCGCACCGGCCTTTTGCTGCTGTTTTTACTGCTTCAGCTTTCAAGCCTTGGGGTCGGGATTATGTCCCTCAACGGAACACGAAAAAAGGCAATTTTCCATGGGGCCTTTGCTCTGACCTCACTCTGCTTTTTCATGCTGACGGCGCTGACCGCCCCTTTGTATGAGCGAAATGCAGGCCTTTTGCCGAAGCCGTTTACCGCGTTTTTCGCGGGGCTGCCTGTGGGCTTCTATCTTCTCATTCTCCTGCTTGGGGGCGCTGCCGCCCTTTTCATGCTCCATCAAGAATGGGCGCATCGCCGCGGCATGATTACAAGGGCAGCCATCAAGGAGAGTGCCGACAACCTGCCCGCGGGCCTGTGCTTCGGGGCAAGCAGCGGCCTTGTGCTCCTTGCCAACCGGACGATGGAAGGCCTGTGCCATAGCCTGACAGGCTTTGACCTGCAGGATGCCGCCGCCTTTTGGGATATCATAGCCACAGGGGAGCTAAAGGAAGGGGCAAAGCGCCTGCCGGGTACTGAAAACCCCATTATCCGGCTGGCAAGCGGCCGCACATGGAGCTTTGACCGCCGCATGATTCAGGCGGACGGCCAACCTGTCCTTCAAATTACCGCCACCGATACCACGGATTTGGATATCCTGCGCCTGCGCCTGACCGAAGGGAATGCCGAGCTTGCCAAAATGAACGCCCGGCTGCGGCGCTTTAGCGAAACCATTGTGGAAGTCACCGCCAAGGAGGAACGCCTTGCCACCAAGACTCGCCTGCATAACGAGCTGGGGCATACCCTCCTCACCACAAGGCATATTCTTTCTAAGGAGATGGATGAAAAGCAGGCACTGCCCATCCTTGATTTGTGGAAGCGGAATATAGCCGTTTTGCGCACCGGGGCCGAGGCCAGAGATGTGACCCTGCTTGAGCATCTGACAGAGGCCGCCGCCGATGTGGGCATCACCCTGAAGATAAAGGGAGCCTTGCCCAAAGGAAGGCAAAACATCCAGCGGCTGATCATCACAGCCGGGAGCGAGGCGCTCAATAACGCCGTGCGCCACGCGGCGGCGACCGAGCTTTACATGGAAGTTTTAGAATCGGAGGGCGGCCATATCGCCATGTTTTCAAATAATGGGAAGATACCGGATACGGAAGTCGTCGAAGGGGGCGGTCTGTCGGCTTTGCGCACCAGAATCGAAAGGCAGGGCGGCACCATGACGCTGCAAAGTCAGCCTGTCTTTAAGCTGACCGTCACCCTGCCCGAAGGAAAGGGGGAATAGCCAATGATTAAAGTATTGATTGTGGAAGACGACCCCATGGCAAGGGAGCTGATGGAGATTTTTGTGCGGGGCAGCGGGCGCTATGAGGTTTCCCGCTCTATTAAAAGCGCTGCCTTTGCCGAAACCCACTGCCTGCATAATCCTGTGGATTTGATTTTAATGGATATTTGCACCGACCTTGGCGCAAGCGGGCTGGAGGTGGCGGCGAAAATCAAGAAAACCATGCCCCATATCAAGATTATTATTGTGACCAGCCAGCCCGAATGCAATTTTATTGATAGAGCCAAGTCCGGCGGGGTGGACAGCTTTTGGTATAAGACCCCTGTCGCCGATGAGATGCTGGAGCTGATTGACCGCACCATGGCCGGGGAATCCATCTTCCCCGACAGCACGCCCCATTTGCAGCTGGGGCTTGCCCTAAGCGGGGAATTTACCCCAAGGCAGCTGGAGGTGCTGCGGGAGCTGACCAGCGGCGATACCAATGCGGAGATTGCGGGGCGGCTTGGCATGTCCCCCATCACCGTGCGCAACCATATCCAGAAAATGCTGGAGATGACCGGCTTTGAAAGCCGCACCAGCCTTGCTGTGGCGGCGGATAAAAGCGGCCTTGTCAACCGGAATTTTTAGATTAAGATAATCAAACAGCATAAAAGCTTTTTTGCCCCATGGGAAACCATGGGGCTTATTGTGTATACAACAAGGTTCCCGGGAGCCGCCCGCAATCTTTGATTGCGTTAAGCGGGTGGGGTTCTTATTTTTCCTAAAATAAAGTTGCCCGTATGGTTCATTTGAACCATGTGCTTTACAAAAGTTTCCGCTACAATGGGTGCAGGATAGGATTTTTCTGCATTTCCCTATTTCCCCAATGCAATAAGGAGGTGATGTTATGCGTGTGATTGTCATCAGCATGGAAAACGGGCTGCTGTCCAGGGCGATTGAGAAATATTTGCGGGAGCGGGGCGAGCTGATGCCCGAGACGGTCACGGACTTTAAGAAAAAAGACGAACCCTACGCCAGCTGCAAGGCCCTAAGCGCCGATATTCTGCTGATGGACGTTGCAAAAATGCCCCACAACACGCTGGAACGCCGGCTGGAAACGGCGCAGCGGGTGAAAGAAACGCTCCCCGGCTGCAAAATTGCCCTGCTTTGCGACGACAACGCCGACCCCGACACGGCGGAGCGAGTGAAGGATGCGAAAAAGCTTGATTTGATTGACAGCTTCTTCCACAGCTCGGTCACAGGGGAATATTTGTCGGCGGCGCTGGACGCGCTGTAAGCCAATGAAACAAACAGCAACAAAGCCAAACAAACCCAAATAAAGGAGGAACCAAAATGCATAATATCAGACCAAGGCGCCTGCTGAGCGCACTGCTCACCCTATGCATGGTGCTGACCCTGCTGCCCATGACGGCGCTGCCGGTATATGCGGCGGATGCCACCCAGATCAAAATCTGGGACGGCACAGAAATGAAAACCTATACCCTGGGAACAGACACTCTGCCCACAGGTCTTTCCTGGAACAGCACCTATAACCGTCTGGAGCTGGACGGATATAACGGCGGCAGGATCGAACAAGCAACAAGCGGAGACGAGCTGACCTTCTATGTGGTAAATGACAGCATCATAGAAGGTGGTGAGGAAATCGCTCTGAAATATTCAAACCCCACCATCGATGGAGCAACCGGAAAAACCCTGACCTTAACCGGCACAAAAAGTAGTGTGATGAATATAGGAGGAAGCTGCACCATCAAAAACATCACGGTGAAGGTTGACCAGAAAGGCACCGTAAAGCCCAATGGCTATACCACCGCAACCAGCGGAAATATCTTTGTACGCGAAGGCGGCAGACTGGAGGTAGAGCTAAATAAAGAGACCGACAACCCTTACGCTGCCCAAGGAGTCAGTAATCTCTGGCTATATGACAACGGCTCGGCAAGTATTACGGTCACTGCTAACAACACCAGCACTACAGACGCCTATGGTGTAAGTGACCTATACTTATATGGCACGGGGGACTGTGATATTACAGTAACCAATAATGGAAGCGGTAACACTTGGGCAGTTCAATATGAACCTAACATTTACAGCTCCTATAATGTAACAGGTGCCTGGAACAGCCCGTCTGTCAGCTATACGGCAGTAGACCCGAATACCAATGCAGATCTGAGCGCATTAACATGTGATTTGGGTGCAGTCAGTCCCACATTTAAATCAAATGTAACCTCATATACGGGTCCTAATTATCCCTATAATAAAAATAAAGCGGGTATCACAGCTACTGTGGCAGAAACAGGAGCGTCCTTGAAAATCAATGGGGAAGCCGCTACTTCCGGAGTGTTAAAGTATGTCCCCATCGCAGTGGGAGCAAACGATATCCCCGTAGTAGTGACATCCAAGGACAGCTCCACCACAAAAACCTATACCCTTACGATAACCCGTCAAAGCGGAGGCAGTTACAATCTAACGGTTGTAAACGGCTCCAAAGATCCAGATACAGACACCGTGGAGGCAGGTGATACTGTCACAATCACTGCAAACACTCCTGATACAGGCAAGGTATTTGATAAGTGGACCAGCGAGGATGGCGTGACCTTCGCAGATGCGAGCAGTGCCACCACTACCTTTACCATGCCCACTGAGGCGGTAACAGTGACAGCAACCTACAAGACTGATCCGGATATGGACACCGAGCTAAGTGATATAAAAGTTCGTGCATCTAAAGGCGGCGACTGGGAAAACCCTGCACTGACCCCCGCCTTTGACAGGGAAACCAGAAGCTACTCGTTAAATCTAACCTCAGAGTATAAGTCGATTTACTTTTATCTCCCTGTACAAGTTGAAGGACAAACGATAACTGCAACCGTAGATGGAAATGCACTTGAAGTAAACACAGCGGTAAACGGATTTCAAACAGCCCAGCACACCCTTACCAAAGCTACGACAGTTTTCGTCTTTACCATAACAGCAAAAGACGGAAGCACAACCGGTACATACACCGTTACAGTGAACCGCGGGAGCGGCACTACCCACGCTGTTACGGTAACAGGGGGCACCACAACGACCCCAACCGCTACCGCAGGCGATACTGTCACCATCACAGCAAATGAACCTGCTCCAGGCAAGGTGTTTGACAAGTGGACGACAACGGATGGTGTAGCATTTGCAAATGCAAACAGTGCTACCACAACGTTTGTTATGCCAGATAAAGCTGTCACCGTTACAGCGACCTATAAAAATAACCCAGAGACGGACACTGAGCTAAGTAATATAAAAGTTAATGCATATAAAAGCGGCTGGCAAAACCCTGCACTGACCCCCGCCTTTGACAGGGAAACCAGAAGCTACGCGTTAAATCTAACCTCAGAGTATGATTCGATCTACTTTTATCTCGGTACACAAGTTGAAGGACAAACGATAACTGCAACCGTAGATGGAAATGCACTTGAAGTA
>ENA-UOOK01005555-UOOK01005555.1-fermentation-metagenome-genome-assembly--contig:-NODE-5555-length-12607-cov-6.933078_pt1 | contig 12607 bp, 22 predicted proteins | sample MGYA00245777_ERZ724023 | MGnify/ENA primary metagenome ERZ724023 (study PRJEB28704, sample SAMN03018312) | fermentation metagenome | biome: anthropogenic terrestrial biome; feature: soil; material... | reverse complement strand
AGGAATATTCAGGGAGCAGTTCGATAAGTACTTCCCGAAGTTCCAGAGTCTAGAGAACCCTGGAAAGAAGAAGGAGAAGAAGTAAATGGGTAAGAAAGATCAGATTGAGAACACACCTCTACATCTATTCACGGGAAGATATATGATATCTCTGGTTAATGGCACAACTTTCAACGTGAGGATAACAGGAGCGTTCAAAGACTCATGGATAGTGACAGACGACGAGGGCAGCGAGGGAATAATACCGTTCCACTCTGTAGTATTGGCCACTGAGGTACAAGAGAAAGAAGAAGAAGAGAGAGAGCATGAAGAAGAATGATGGAACTAAGAAAGAAACAGGAAAGAAGAAAGTGGCCGTGACGAAGACTGTAAAATCCTCTAAGAAGTCACCAAAGACTCAAAAAGACACTAAAAATACAAAGAATGGGTAATCATTCGTTGGAACACAGAAAGTGTCTCTACGGGGCTATGAGATAGGTTATAGGAGATTCGTGTCTCCCATAACCTATTCTATTTCTTCTCAGCAGCAGCCTTTTCCTTAGCAGCTATCTCCTTTGCAGTTAACCCAGTGACGGAGAAGTCAACCGTCCTGGTCTGTTCCTGTATGATATTATCTTTCGTAGCTTGAGGCAAAGCAGAAAGACAACGCCAACAGGCACGATCACTGAGACCTCGGAGCTGCTCGTTGATAGCTCCACAGATCTCACATTCAACAAGAACGTTACCTTCTGACTGCCATTCTTCGATGCGAGTGGATGATGGTTTCTCTTCCGCAATATAGTGAGGTCCAGGAGCAGCAACATGCTGAAGGAGTTGGTACATGTCACCTTGGCCCTGAACGCATGTGCGATTACGAATGATGAACTCAGTAAGTCGTCCTTCGCGGACGGCTTCGAAGCACTCATCGATGGTATAGGGCTTTGTCTCTCCGAAGAAGAATTTCAACCATTGCTCTTCCGAGCCGGATGGCTGAGTACCAGTTAATCCATTCTTCCAGCCACCATTAAGAATGTCAAGCAGATCATGCCATTCACTTGTCCATATCCACGGAGCATTGATGTGATAAAGCATGGCCCTGGTAATGAATGCTCTACATTCGAACTTCGCATTGAACGCAAGAATGACGTCGGGTTGTTGTTCTTCGATCCATTGGAAGAGAGCAACACAAAGTTCCTCTTCATCCCATCCGGCAAACGTGACCATATCAGCCTTCGGCACGTCAAGATCCCAGCAGGAACAGACAAGTATCTGATATTCCCAGGGATTCAGGCCGGTAGTCTCAACGTCAAGACTAATAACTTTCTTCCCGAGGGTAGCATGGACCTTTGGAATATTAGGCGTAGAGCTGATGAGAGAAATATCCTTTCCCAGGGCCTCGAGATAAATGGTATTGGCAGAAGGGTTTTCCTTTTCCAGTGTCATTAAGCTCTCGTTCTCTTCGAGTGGTACAGGTTGAAGTTCTGCCACATATGAATCACTAACATCAGATGGTATTAAGTCGGTCATACGGTCACCCCCGCTGCAATTGCAGCATTCTTAGCGGCATCATCCCAGAGAACAATATCGTTGACCCAGATAGGACGTTCCTGTAAGACATAGCCGGTTTTACTTATGCCAATAATATAATATCCATACTCAAGATCAAGATATCCGGGAGTCCATTGGCCGGTAGCAAGACCATCTAAGAGAATCTTAGCATCAGAAGGCACGCTGTTGATGTAGATCCTCTTCTTGCCGGGTTCTACAACAACAGGTTCTTCTTCTTCAGCAGGCAGATCCTCAAAGGCGGGTGAAACAGTGATGCTATCACCTTCTCCGACGTAGACCGTCTTGGACCAGGGCTTCTTACCAGCCTTTAACATCCGGATAGCATGGTAACCGGGAGAGATAGAATACTGTTCACCAAGAACGGGATATACTCTGATCTCATCCTGGTAGATCTCTGCTCCAGCGGCGGCCTGACCGTAATTGATCGTAGTGACCTTTACAGCAGGCGCATAACGGCTGTAGGAGTAGCCGCCGCCTCCGCCTCCGCCTCCGCCGCCACCTCCGCCGCCGCCACCATAAGATTGAAATTGCTTACTGTAATCAACCCATTCCTTTTCTTCAGGCACGGGAGTCATAACATGGTACATAGCAAGATAATTTGTTTCTCCGCCGCTAACAGAAACAGTCTTTTCTAGATCTTTCATACCTTCCTGACGGATGATCAGAGTGTGATCGCCGGAAAGAACAGGCTTAGCTCTTTCTGACGGATCTATCCTCTTGCCGTCCCAGTAGTATTCAGCACCGGGAATCATGTCCTGACCAAAGATTACCGTACCAGTATTAGCCTTGGGAGCTTGGCGTGTCTGCTCATATGGCTTATCAACCATAGGCATGCTCTCCAAGCCAGTAATGTACTTGCTTTGATATGGATCGTTGTTGGTGACTCGCGTATATCGAAGGTTTCCATCAGGGTCGAGGAAGACGACGTTAGTCGCTCCATCGCCCTTGATCTTCAAGTCGCCCGAACTCTTCCATTCCAAAGTATAAGGATCTTGGACTTGCCAACCGGGTTGCCATACGATATTATAATCTACTCCATCAGCATAAGCCGAAGCTTTCTCGGTGGTAGTGGTTTTGGTAGTACCCTTGAAGAACTCGGTTGCTGTAGGTGCATTTGCAGTTAGATCTTTCATCCTGGCTTTGGTGTCATTGTTGGCAATTCCGCCTTCAACCGTGCGGATATCGCCGTCCTTATCGACTTCTACAAAGAAGGAAGCAGGATCATATCCACTCCGGCCCCACTCAACCACGAACTCACCAGGAGGCAGTTCAAGGCTGTTTCCAGAGAAGTAACTCAGTGTTACTCCATTAACTCTTACCCAATCACTCTTAGGATCGAATCCAGACAGATCATATTTAGCGGAAGCAGTAGAGCCAGGAGAAGTACTGAGTCGCTGAGAAGCGGCCAGGTCATAATTCTCAACGATGTTACCACGGACTTCTTCAAGGATCCCAGCCTTCTGATAAGCAGCCCAGTTCTCGACAACATAATCCGAATAGTTGTCCTGAATCTCCATGATATTCCTGGCTTGCCGATCGGCTTCGGCAAGATCACCTCGCTTGAGTGCATCATTATAAGCTCTGGTTGCATCAGCATGGCGATCTCGGAAATCACCAATGTTCATAGAAGCATCTTTCGCTCCTGCAGCCTCGAGCTTTTTGATTGTGTTCTCAGCAAATACACTGGAATTAGAGAGATTGGGAAGTTCTGTACCAGCGAACACGCCCATAACTGCTCCACCAGCCAGACCAGCAAGTCCCTTAAGAGCCAGTCCCCCAGCTCCACCAGCAACGACACCAGCAGCAGTGAGATATAGCTGATTGGTCGGATCTCTCATCCAATCTCCAAGCTCTGCTCCGGGATCATCAAGCTTAAGGTGCATATTGGCGTTCTCTTTCAACCCGCCCTTCTCGATCCACTCCGACATCTTGCGTTTAGACTCAGTGTCCAGCCGATTGACATACTGAGCTACAAGAGCCTGAGCAGTGTCTTCAGAAGCACCAGCTTGTTTAGCTTTAGCTACCAGACGTCCAAGCCGATTCTCATCGTCGGTGGTAACCAGACCGACAGATTGGCCCTGCTCTTCAAGATCAGCAACGGATCGGAAGAACCAATCAACATCATTGAGATCAGCCTCTCCGGTCAGAAGAGCCATGGCAATATCAGGATATTTAGTAGCGAGATCAGATTTCCTCTGATCAGATAATTCTTGCTTAGAAAACTGAGCCAACCCCTCTTTGATCAACGCGGTGGTATCGATATTCCCCCGGAGCCGTTCAACTCCAATAGTCTTGCCACTGTAACTTTCAGACTGAATATGCAAAGGTCCAAGAGTGCCAAGGACTTCTTCATACCGAGCCTGAGCTATGAGAGGCTTAAACTTCTCTTCACTGAAGACCCTCTTGACCTCAGCAGCGATCTTGGTAGGATCGCCAGAGGCAATTATGTCAGAGTCCAGTTCGAGGGCCCCTATAGCGGCCTCAAGGCTCTTGTCGAGGATCTTTAGGCCAGGGTTACGAGCCACCATCGTTACCTGAGCAGCGATGTTTATGGGATCGAGATCTTTTGTACCACCAACATATCCAGCTTCTCCAGGGAGAGGAGCTGCTGGAATAAATGTGGTCATGTCAATAGTCTCAGTGTCACCAGTACGTATCTTCTCAATCACATCAGTTCTGACGGTAGTACCACCAAGAGGCTTGAGATCAGGATTACGAGCTATGAGCATCTCGTTGGCTGTGGGAATGATCTTTGCCGTTACCGGTCCAGTCGGAACCAGCACCGGCGATCCGGCAGCTTGGTAACTAGGAACTTGCGAGATCACACGAGCACTGGCAGCAGCATACTGAGAAACCGGAACTTCAGAAGGCGAAATAGTCCTGGACGGAGATATTGGAACAAGAGAAGGGCTACGCTCAATCATGCGTTCCTGGATGGTACCACTACCACCACCACCACTTAACGAAGTAGGAACAGCGGCAGGAGTCGGAGTAGTCTTAATGGACTTCAAAGACGGAGAACGAGAAATCATCCTATCCTGGATACTTCTGCCATCGTCATCACCACTACCATAGAACGACAGGGTAGTAGTGGTCTTGGTAGGTCGAATCGTACGATTCTTGTCAGCAAGACCAGGACGATCGAATATAGACATATCTATTCTTCTCCTTTATATTCTTGCATTTCTTTCTTACGACGATCAATCTCAGCATCCCAGGCTTTACGGTCCTGGACTCTAGGGGCGCGCTCTTCGGACAGTATCAAGATCTGATTCATGACGGGGATTCCTCCTTGACAACACCATTAGAGCAACAGTTATGGTCTTCATCATATTTTAGAGCATGCTTAAGGCAGTCCATGAGAAAGCGATTAAGCTCGCAATTCTTATGCAACAATGCTTTCCTTTCTCGGCTGCTCTGGATGATCATCCAAGCAAGCATCACAGCTACAAGTCCTTGAGTCTCAACCAGACTGGTGACGAAAGTTAATGAATCCATATTAAACCTCCTTTATAAATACACGAATGGACCAGGTGTGATAACGGCAGTTGTTTGACCTGTGATAATGGTACCCCAGGCCCTTGTCAAATAAACATATCGGAATACCATTGTTTTAAAAGCCGTATTAGTGATAGTGAGAATATCAAGCAAGATAGTTTGAGCAACATCAGAATAGATACTAAGAGACACCGTGTCACTACCGGATGGATGATGCATCTTGAAATAAAGGGGAGTGCCATCTACAGGAATATCGACATATTCATCCTGAATAGCACCCGAGGGGAGATAGGCACGAAGCAGCAAGTTATTATGACCAGCAGTAGGTCTTATTTCAACTCCCACGCTCCCTATAGTCTCGTCAACTTCGCTACCAAGAGTATTACCAAATTTCATGAAACAATGACGAGAGCTAACTTGCATTAGTGTGGTTTGGAGCATGAACATGGCTATGAACCCATGGATTTCTCGGTAAATACAATCTACATTCACATAACCAGCATGATCGGCCGGGAATGTGGTAATAGTGACATTGGTATCCGTTTTAGTGATATGGCTATTAGGATCATATTCATTCCAGATAGAAGGAACGAGATTAGCATTACACACAACAGGAGATTGTTCTGCATACGTATCGTAACCATATGCATTAATGGCTTTAAGAAGTGGATAATAACTACCAGGAATCTTATAGACATGATAAGCATTCTGAGAAGTAGAATGAGAAGTGCCGTCTTGCCAGTTCCAATCCCAAGAAGTAGGAGAATAAGTCGAACCATCAGCAAAATATGATGGAACGAGAGAATCAACAATATGATATAGAGATGTGAAGTAAGCGCCAGGAACATGGCCAAAGGCAGCCGGGCGAGATATCTTAGTGCCATGTACCTTAACTAAGAACTGCCTGAGAGAGGCATCGTAATTGGTCACTTCTACGACGATAACATCTCCATATATGAGAAGCAGCGAAGGATTAACTCTCATAGGGATATGAGCAAACCCGATGCAACCCTCGGCAACATAAGGGATGCTGTTTATGAAAACTCTAACTCCAAACTCAGTGTAGGATTGAGGAGAAACATTAACAACGTCGATATAATAAATGCTATCAGGATCAGTGATGGTTATGGTATAAGTGCTGTAGTTGCCAGCAGCAATATTAAGAGTCTCACCCATGTACCAAGGACGAGCAAATCCACTCTCAAGATCTACGGTATGACCAGGAAGCAACCTCCTGAAGCCATCGGGATAATCATTAGCCATTTAATTATCATCTCCATCAGTTATAGGGCTCACGCCAGAAGTCCATTTGCCAGTAAACGGTATAAGTTGTTGCATATTGATAGACCAGAGTAATGTCAAGATAATCAGGATTAGTAACCTTAAAGGCAGAAGGAACTCCCGGAGTCCATCGGATATTATAGCCGTGATACTCTCCCCAAATGATAGCGCCGTTAAGCTCTATTTGGAACATTAGGAAGATTATATTATTTGCGAAGCATGAGAAGTTAACTATGCTCCATACCATGTCGTCCGGAGGAATGGTATAGCGCCAGGTGTAGGCCTGGGGAGTAGAGAGAGTAACCTGATCGAGGATAGAGAATACCGGAGCTTGAGGGACAGGGATGCTAACTCCTTGGACCGAGGAATGGCTATAATCTCTTTTCTCGAATCCCACAAACCTTAACCTCCTTGATCTTATGAGTTGCTTCTAGGAATGACTGTGGTCCTCTAGAAATCATCTTATCGAGCACCGAGCACATAAGTAAGGGTCTAGATTCAAAGACCGTTCTAGGCCATTTGGTGCAATCCTTGGGCATCTTAGAACACGCTCCTCATGAGGTCGATAAGACGATCCATGGTATCTCTAAAGCGTTCCATGATGTTATAAACATCTGGCTCATCTACGCCTTTCACGTCTATGAGAACATTGAGAGTATGGGCATATACTCCACCAACATTCCAGGCTACTAAATAGAAGAGATTAGTGGTATCGTCCATATTATGCCAGAGAGAAGCATCTACAGCAGCACCATCAAGAGAATAATAGCCATCGGGGTTAGTAGGAGCAAGCTGTTTCCCTTCACTCACGAAGATACAGCGAGTGCAAAGGCCAGTACCTTCAGGAAAGAAGATCTGTAAGCGAGTTATAGTTCCAGCACCAAGCCTAATCTCGTAAGTAAGAGGATCAGAAACTACATCAGAAGGATCAACTGTAATAGCGTAGCTATAATGCATCCCAGGAGCACCCCAGGGAGCTAAGATAGGCCTGTTCTGAAGTATTGAAAGAATCCTCTTTACCAGGAGTACCTACCAGGTTATGCCAATCTTCTTCAGAGATTACAGAGACATCTACAGAGTCGTCAACAGGAAGATAGGTTACGTCGGTGAGAGATCGATGCATGACAGAAGCACGACCACCAATGATTAAGATATCTCTGCTCATTTCTTAGACCTCTTGTCAGTTACCTTAAGAGCAGATATCAGAGACTTCTCGTCTTTACAGTTATCAGCAAGCTTCTTCCACATTTTAACAGAGAAAGAAGATTCGCCTGGCTTAAGAACGCCAGTAGGATCGTCTATCAAATCTTGGATATGGATCTTAACACGAGACATTTAAGCCACTCCTGTTGCTGTAACGGTCCAAGCATGGCCGGTATTGTTTCTCATGATCCAGATAGCAGCCATGCCTGTTAGAGCTTTGTGTTTCCCTGCGCCAGCATCCCATTGCCAATCTGTATCTGAATTACCAGATCCAGGGGTGGTGAGAGGATCAGTTGTAGCCGCAGCAGGAGTACCACCAGGAGAAGCGTTAGTTCCACCTATTTGAAGAGACGGAGTGGCATAGGTAAAATGATTGACATTAGCATGGATAGCATCGCTGACACTAAGGAGAACGGTATCAACAGAGGCAGCATTCCAACCAATACTATATAGGCGGATGTCACGAATGACAGACAACGATGCAATAGAACCAGCAGTAAGTCGAGGATCAGAACGGAAAGATGCATACGTCAAGCCAATAGGTAGAGTAGCTATATCTCCGGTGAGGAGAGGATCAGAATAGAAAGATGCATACGTCAAGCCAATAGGCAAATCGGTAAGCTTCATGACAAGAGATGCATTAGTATAAGCAATCATAGATGTTGCAGATCGTAGTAATGAGACATCAATATGAACTAGTTTGTCTTCACGCATATCAAATGTTCTGATGCTGGCAAGACCAATTCCACAATAGATATGCCAGGTACGAGGGCCCTCCGCAGGGACCGTGTAACTAATATTATGAGTCGTGCCTGTAGTAACCGCAGTATAGCCGTCACTTGAAGCCCATATTACGGTAGTAGGAACAAGCGTAGTAAGAGTAGGATCGAATACCTCACCGGCTAGATTATTCTCTATGACAGTGAAGTACCCACGCTGAGAACCACGACGACGACGAGACGAGAACAGCATGAGACTATTCTCCTATCTCACCATTTCGCCCCATAGCTTGATATGGAAATTCTCGGTGCTGATAGGCGTATATGCTGCCGTAGAGACCAGGACTCCATAGAGTGATGTAGAACCAGGAGCAAGACGAGCATATAAGTGACCGAACGACGCCAGGTGATATACTGAACTTATAGCATTAACGTTATAGCTATCGAAACAGACAACACCAAGCAACTCAAGGATATCAGAATTAGAAGGGGAGTAAGCAGAATTATCAGTAGCCAGATCCTGTGGGGAATCAAAGAGAAGAAGCTCGAATGCACCAGGAGAAGCAGCAGGATTAGAGCTTATCATTATAGCATTAAGGATATCAATGGCGGCGCCTGGGACAGGAGAAAAGTTAGGAAACTCCATCGCTTTCTTAACGCCATCGGTCATTACATCTTTAGCAGAATAGGCCGTGGTGTTAGCGGGACGAGTAAAACCAGAAGTACTAAAGACACTAGCCACCAATCTAGGATCATAGATATCATCCTCACGCCATAGGTCTATCAGCCGGAATCTATCATTATCAGGGATCATAAAAACTCCTGAAGGGCTATTGCCCTTCAGTATGCATATAGCTCTTCCACGATTAAGCCAATAGTACCACCAGCGGCAGCCTGAGTAAGCTTAATCTCAGCAGTTCGAAGATCGGCGGGCAGGAGAGCACCGCTAAGATCTTCAGGGTCAGCCAGAGGGAAGCGAAGCATGCCGCCAACATCACCTATCAGGGTAACATCAACTTCCTTATCTGCCATGACAGCGGCAGCTACAGTTGCCGCAGCCACGGCAGTCGTCAGAGTGTGACCCTGGATAGTGAACCTGTTACCTGCGATGGTGGTAACATCAGGGTGAGTATATGCGCCTGCGGTAGTCATTTACTTTTTCACCTCCACATCCTCAAGCTATTGCAGTCGTCACGGCTCTACATTTGGCCGTAGCGCTCCTGATATTGTTCATGTGGCTATCGGTAGTCTGTGCATCATCAGCAAAGAGCTTGAAGATCTCTTCACGGACAGTTAGCTCGTGGTTCTGCATCCTCTGGAAGTTGTACCACTTACCATCTATCCAGACAGTAGAGAACTGGTTATTGCCTACTTTGATATCCGTGATATCGGTAGCGTCGGCAATAGCATCCTCGATACACATTACTCCGAGAGCGAGGATAGGATTGGCAGAGGGAAGATCCTGGACAAGGTCGCCGGAGGCAAGAGTAGTGCCACTGTAGAAGTTCCGAGTGCCGATCATGCCCCTGAACGCGGGCCTGCTTCCGTAGGGGAACTGATGAGCTATGATGCTGATAGCGAACGTGCCAGTTGTCCACGTAGTAACGGCAGCTGCGCCCATGAGAGTACAGTCATAGTCAACCTGGATTTGAGCATTGTTAAACCGGCTCAGATCAAGGCCAAAGTCCTTGTCACCAAGGAACCTACCGAAGTCCATCCTAAACCAAACTTCCTGAACACCAGAGGCAGACTGAGTCCAGGTGTAGAACATGGGCTTACCGTACTTCATCCACTGATATCTGAAGAACTCGTGACCACTCAGATGATAACGATAATCGTTACCATTAAGGACAAGCGAGATATGCTTGAGAGCGTCCAGCAAGTCGATGCCCTGAGCAGAGGTAGCACCATTGGTAATCCTGATACCTATATCAATGGCCGAATAGTGACCTGCTTTAGGAAGGTTCTTCCTGAATACCGCAGTATCCGAGGTCTGAGCCTCCCTGTCCATGATTATAGCCTGTTCGAGTCTAACCATAGACTTTCACCTCTACCTACCGCGAGATGCATCCACAGCAGCGCGAACAATGGGCTTTACACGGTTATCGATGTTGGTCATAGCATCAGCAGTCCGAGGCGGAAGAGACACACCACGAATGGCTTCAGCGATTGGCTCATAGTTGTCAACTTGCTTACCAGCGCTCGCCTGCATGCCGGAAGCTATGCGAGACGATCCAATAGTAGAAGCCCTGGTCTTCCAATCACCCTCATTGACCTTCTCAAGAGAACGAGCTCTCTTACCCAGAACCTCGGGATCTCTCATCTTCTCTTCATAGAGCTGCTGACCAGCTATAGCGGCAGCCTTCCACCCTTGCGTAGCGTCGATACCAGCTTTATAGGCGCCAGGAACATTCGGAATTGCACGCTCGTAAGCAGCTCTTCGAGCCGCCTTATCCTTTACAAATACCATTTACGGGAACCTCCATTTCTACAATAATAAAACGTGAGATGTATAAAAAATGATAGATCGATGTGATGTATTATTCTACTATAAGATTTATTACAATGGCGTTATAACGGTATAACATGGCCTATGATAAAACAGAAGGAGAAATTTAAATGGCGATGAGCAATGTAAACGCAGATGTTCTATCAGAGCTATCTAAAAGCGTGGTGGCAGAGCTAATAACGGCTGGAATGATAAGTCAGCCAAGGCAGAAGAGGAAAAGAGTAGATTGGGAAAGACTTCTCGTCTATGAATACGTGCAGACCTATTATTTGGATGTGCCACATTGGTTTAGAGAAGAAGTCGGGCCTCTCCCGCAGGGAGAAAACCCAATGCTCTACGCGAAAACAAGACGATGGGCAGATGCAATTGTACACTTGCCGGACAAGACTTTATTGATCGAAGGTAAGATGAAAGCAGAGCCTTCAGTAATTGGCCAATTACTGAATTACCGCAACCTGTTGCCACAAACTCCACTGTTCTATAAGTATCGCGAAATACCTATAGAAATGCAATTGGTGTGCGCAAAGATAGATGAAGACACTGAAGAACTAGTGAAACAAGCAGGCATCAACGTTATAATATTCAAGCCATCGAATTATGACACTTGGGAAGAGGTGATAACAAAAAGAAAAGGATCAAGCAGCAGTTAATATATGCTGCCAATGATCGCAGTACCGTTTACGAAATGGACGGGCTTATCAAAGCCCGATCCATCAAAATAAAAGGTATGAGGTGCCCAAATGCTCCTTATCTCACCGCATGAGTCCTTGTAGGTGATATCTATTTTAGGGTAATGAGCCTCAGCAAAGACAGGGACAGAGAGGAGAACCAGGCACAAAGCCAAACAAACAAGCTTCATACCTTAATACCACCACTGTGCTGTGCACGGTATTCTTTCACTGCGGCCCAAGCTGGCTCAGGATCGATCCCCCACTTGGCGATATACTCTTTTTGAGAGAGCCAAGCGCCGCCACCATCTACCCAACGAATTGCTCCGGCAATTGGCCGAATAACGCCAAGAGGGATAGCTTCGACGTACTCGGGCAAGAGAAGACATCCAAGCCACTCTTCTTTAGTTGTAGGGACTGGCATAGAATACCTCATGCGTTGTTATCAGGCGGAGTGAGAACCTGAATTGCGAGCTCAGACTGCTCATAGTTCTTGGTGGTCGCGTTACCTATGATACCGGACAAAGAACCAGATTCGCCGTAATTGCAAGCGAAATCCTCACCCACAAGAGTTGCGATGTCGGTTACGAGATCTGACTTAATGGCATCGAGATCTTGGAGAGTGTCACGAAGCATAGGATTGACGAGACGACCCGCGTACTTCTTGGCTTCATTGGCCTGAAATCCACTGCCAACCCTATTAGACATTCCCTCTTGGACCTCGATATCAAGATCCTTCGCTTCTTCTTCGAATCTGGAAATCTCGCGTTCCATGCTCTCGCGGAAAGCGAGAGTGATATCTACGATTCTACGCCTGAGCTTATTTACGTCGGTGTTATCTCGAACGACTTCTACCATTTTCTACACACCTCTTAAGGAATTAGTTCATCGATATTCTTCTTCACGAACTCAACGAGCTTGCCAATGGAAAGCTCGTCTAAAGGCTGTTCCATATGAAAGAGCCGGTGGCTCTTTTCATCTTCATCTACGTATCCGAAACTTAGGTATAACTTCATTAAGCACACCTCATATCGTTTTGTCTGTTCCAATATTCTTTGTCCACTTACGCGGGATTCTACGCGGCGGGTTATCCAGAGATTTGATAACCGAGATCATATCATCGTGATCTATTGAATATTTCCCTCCGGACTTATAAATGGTTGGACAGGATGTAATCACCG
>ENA-UOOK01005554-UOOK01005554.1-fermentation-metagenome-genome-assembly--contig:-NODE-5554-length-12607-cov-12.894598_pt1 | contig 12607 bp, 11 predicted proteins | sample MGYA00245777_ERZ724023 | MGnify/ENA primary metagenome ERZ724023 (study PRJEB28704, sample SAMN03018312) | fermentation metagenome | biome: anthropogenic terrestrial biome; feature: soil... | reverse complement strand
TTGTGAAAATTTGTGAATCAACTTCTTTTCAATAACTTTGATGGGCAATAACGGCGAATAAAACACTAAGATGTTATGGCCAATGTTAACAGACGGCTGTAAAGTGATAATTTAAGACAAAAATGGAAAGACGACCAAGAATAAATATTGAGATGACAACAACCGACAAAATAGTTGAGATTATCGGTTGGCTTGCATTGTTGACAGTCTGGGCTCTGACAATTACAAATTATTCAGACTTGCCAGACACAATACCGACACATTACAACGGAGCAGGAGAAATTGATGGATTTGGGAGTAAAGTTAATATTCTGATTTTACCTTTAATTGCGACATTTTTTTTCGTTGGAATAACAATACTTAATAAGTTTCCCCACATCTTTAATTATCCGAAAAAAATTAACAAGGACAATGCACTGAGACAGTATACAAATATGACAAAAATGAATCGATACTTAAAGCTTGTTTTTGTCATAGTTTTTGGACTTTTAGCCTATAAGACGATACAAAACACTGGTGGACTTGGCTCATGGTTTTTACCTTTAACAATGGGACTGTTTGTTATTCCCATGACATATTTTGTAGTCAAATCATTTATGACAAAATCATAATAAACGCAAGAAACACAGGCCATAACATAAACTATATGTCAATTGCCGTTTCCGTGCTGACAACACGCCGTTTAGCCCGCAAAAGCAGCGGTGCGGCTCGACAGAAAAGAAGCCCGCAGTCGGCAACTGCATATAGTTCCGACCGTTACTACCAATGCTAAAAAGTCAAACACCAGCAGGTAATAAACAGTTTGGTATCGGTATATGATGAAAGCTTTAAACTTCTGAAGAAATTATCGGCAAACAAGTTATTGTAGTTGTATGTTAAAAGACGGTTGCAGAAAATCCTACTCCACCGGGGTAATCCAATGATTTTCATTGCTTTATTTGTGTAGTTGAGATTAGACGGGTATTTACGGGCAATAGTATGTCGTTATTCTTACCCCCAGGCTCCGTAAGAGCCTTATTGCTAAGAGCCTTTCATTCCTTGACCTCCTGATTTGAATTTTGCGGATTTGTCGTGAAGATCAAAAAAAAGCGCTATAGTGTTTCGTGCCCGTTAAATTCTGTTATGTATCCATAGGTCTTAGTTTTTAAAATTTGACATTTATTTGCTCATGGGTCAAAGAAAACGAAATATAACCGAACATATACAAAGAACACCATTGTTAATTATCATTTTTGCATTGATAGTTATCAATACCTCCGCTTTTTTGTCTATATTTGTGGTAATAAAATAATATCCAGACAGATATATGGAAACCAAAGAACAAAAATTAAAAAACACCCATCACGGGCACGCTATCAAGCGTTTCCGTCATACACTGGGCATAAAGCAGGAAGCCCTCGCCGCTGAAATGGGGCTTAGCCAGGCACTGATTTCCACCTACGAACAGCGAAAGATCCTCAACGACGATGTAATCGAACGTTTTGCCAAAGCGTTGAACGTGGCTCCCGAACTGATCAAGGAATTGGAAGAAGATCCGGTAACTTTCATCGTCGAAAACAATACATTTGAAAATGGAAGTATAGGCAATATAACGTCTGGCAGCGAAAATTTTGGTAACATATACAATCCGCTCGAACAGATTTTGGAACTGAACAAAGAGAAAACTGCCCTCTACGAACGGATGCTCGAACTGGAGAAAGAAAAGAGTGCTCTTCTGGAGAAATTGTTAGAGGACAGGAAGTAAAAATATCCTGTTTCCTCTTTAAAATGGACAAGGTGACTTCTTTTGCGAAAGGGAAAGAAATATGCTTCCGAGGCTGAATTTCTTTCCACCATTGCCACTATCGAAAAGACTCATAACTTTTTAACAATACCTTTTTTTTATCCAAATAATCGTTATATTTGCGATTCAAAATACTGATACTTATGCTAAACACCTGTTTCCACCAATATTTATTCGAATTCAACAAACTTTCGTAAACAACACATTAGCGAGCATTATAAAAACCAAACTACATGAAATATTTAGCATTAGATGTTGAAACCGCAAATGCAGATTATTCTAGTATCTGTCAAATAGGAATTGCAGAATTTGAAAATGGGAAAGTCATTGAAAAATGGAGCACATTGATAAATCCGGAATCATATTTTGACCCGTTTAATATTTCTATTCACAGTATAAGCGAGTCTGATGTAAAAAACTCTCCGACCTTTGATAAAATCTACGAAGAAATTAAAAACCGACTTGAAGAAAAAATAACTGTTCATCACATGCCATTCGACAGAGTCGCATTAAGCAGAGTGTGTGAAGAATATCAACTGTCGCCAATTAAAACAAAATGGTTGGATTCTGCTAAAGTAACAAGACGAACCTGGGAGCAATTTGCATATAAAGGTTACGGGCTAAAAAACATTGCCGACTTTTTAGAAATTAAATTCGCCCACCACGATGCACTCCAAGATGCCATTGCAGCAGGTTTAATAGTTGCAAATGCGTGCATAATTAAAGAAATGTCTATTGAAGATTGGTTCCAAAGAATTGGAACACCAATAAATCAAAAGGCTTCCAAATCTGACTATTTAGCATCCATCAAACAGGACGGAAATCCTGAAGGTTCTCTTTTCGGTGAAAATTTGGTATTTACAGGTGCATTATCACTACCAAGAAAAGAAGCTGCAGTAATTGCTGCAAAAATTGGGTGTAATGTTTTAGATTCAGTTACTCAAAAAACAACAATATTAGTTGTAGGAACTCAAGATTCAACAAAACTAGCTGGCTATGAGAAAAGTTCGAAGCATAGAAAAGCAGAAGAATTAATTGAAAAAGGGAATCAAATAAAGATATTAACGGAGAAGGATTTCATAAAAATGTGCAATGACGAAGACAAAGAATTGAATCTTGGAATTCCAAAATCTGAGCCGATTGAAAAACATATAAAACAAGCACACCCAAAAAATCAATCCTTAACAATCGAGATAAATCTTACAGAGACTGTAGCAAAGGCTTTTAATGGATTATCAAAAGAACAGAAAGAACTGTTAATTCAAGCAAGCAAAAAGAAACAAGAGTTTCTGGATAGTATTACAGAATTTAGTCATGACGAGAAAAGAATTTTTGCAAATAATTTTCAAACCCAACTGGAAAAGATAGAAACAGCTTTAGACGGTTTTGAGATTGAATCTTACGAAGATGATGACTTAGGAATATTATTCACAATAGAATCTGAGATAGACCAGTTGACAGAAATGAATTTCGATTTAATGAAAAATAAAATCACAATTAGCAAATTTTACGAACAACTTGACAGTTCGGTAGATTTTATTGAATCTGATTTGGAAGAAGATGATTATCCGAATAAGGTAAAAGAGTATGTAAGAACAATAATAAACGAATTAAATAAAGCAAAAGAAAGAATAACAACTCGCCAACATCATGTATAAAACATTTGGGTTTAGGTGGTTATTCAAAGTGTTCTACCACCGCATCGGTGTTTGTTGTTAACGGCAGACAGGAACGAAGCCCGCAATCCCCAACGTTTCATACATGTAACCGTTAGCATTCATGCTGAATGACAACTGAGAATTGAAATTATCAAATACATTAACTTTTAAAATTAAGAATCATGACAAAGAAAGAAGAAAAATTCAAAATTTTGGTTGACCAAAAACCTTTTGAAGTTGAGGAACAATTTATTACTGGTTTGCAAATCAAATCGTTGATTGGTGCTCCAGCAAATTATGGTGTTTGGCTTAAAGTAAATGGACCTAATCCAGACAAAGAGATTGCAGATAATGAACAAGTTGATTTATCACAACCTGGAAGAGACCATTTTTTTACTGGAGCAAAGACAACAACTGAAGGCTAATGTTTCTACCTGAATTTGACAGAGAATATTTGCTTGAAAAGGAGTATGTTTTTGAAGAAAAAACTGATGCTAATCGAAATGGATTGATAATTAGGAATTGGATTCTACCCGTAGGAAAGTATAACTTCGAGAAATCAAATTTGTTGATAATATTGCCAAATGGATATCCTGAAGTTCGACCCGACATGTGGTATTTCAATCCTGCTTTACTATTAGTCCCTTCAAATAGTCTTGCAAAACAAACACAAGCAAATATTAATTTTGAGGGTAAAATATGGCAAAGATGGTCAAGACATTACCCTGCTAATGAATGGAGGTGTGGTATTGATGGAATTCATACATATTTAAAGAAAGTGCAAACAGCTTTAGAAAATGCAACATGAAGTATTCCATTACTATACAAAGTAAACATTTTGAAACGCTTAAAGAAAATCTTATTCGACCTGATAAGAAAGAACGAGTAGCTTTTGTTATTTGCGGTCGTTCAATAATTAAAGATGTTGAGGAAAGGTTTTTAAGTAAAGAAGTTCATTTTATTCCAGAAGATAAACTTATTACTTCTGAATACAATCAAGTAAGTTGGCATAATAAATATTTTATTGATGTTTTAAAAAAAGCAGAAGTTAAAAATCTTGCAATCATTTTGATTCATAATCATCCTGATGGAGTAAATAGATTTTCAGAAATTGATGATGATGTTGAGTATCATCTTTTTAAGTTAGCATTTAATAGAAATGTAGGCGCCAATTCTCACGCTAGTCTAATTCTCTTAACTGAAGGTAATTTTGTTGGTCGAGTATGGAAGCATGATTTATCGACAGAACCAATTTCAATGATTAGAATAATTGGAGACAGAATTAAATTAAATTATCCTAATCAAACAGATGAATATGAGTCTCCAGAGATTTTTAATAGACAGCAATTGGCTTTTGGACGTTCATTAATTCAGGATTTGTCAAATTTAAAAATATCGATAATTGGAGCAGGGGCAACTGGTTCAGCAACTGCTCTTCTATTAACAAGATTAGGTGTTGGAGAATTGTGTATAATAGATAAAGACACAATTGAAGAATCTAACTTAAATCGCTTACATGGTGCAACAATCTTAGATGTCGGCAAATTCAAAGTAGATGTACTTCAAAAATACATTTATAATATTGGCCTTGGCACTAAGGTGAATGTAGTTAAAGAATGGGTCTCAAATCAAAAATGTATTGAGCAATTAAAAACTAGCGATATTATATTTGGATGTACAGATGACCATGCTGGCAGAATCATGCTTAATCGGTTTGCATATTTTTATTTAACTCCAGTTTTTGATATGGGATTAGTGATTTCTGTAAAGAAACACTCTCTTGAATTAGAAAATTTACAAGGACGTATTTCATATCTGTTTCCAGGAAGTGATTGTCTTGTTACCAAAGGAAATATTAATATTGATATCGCATATTCTGAGAATTTGAGAAGAAATGAACCTGAAAATTTTATAAAGTTAAAGGATGAAGCCTATGTAATTGGAGAAGGTAATCCGTCTCCAGCCGTAGTAACGTTTACAACTCAAATTGCAACTATGGCTGTTAATGAGTTTTTAAATAGAATTCAAGGATTCAATCCTCAAGCTTTGAATTCTCAGCACAAAATATTCTTCTTTCATCATGGTATTGAAATATTTCCTGAGAATGTCTCTGAAAATGAATGTCGCATTTGTGGCAAAAGTAATTACTGGGGCAGAGGTGATATGGAACCATTTTTAGATATGGTTATATAAATGAAAAAACTTAGTTTTTTAAAAGATAAAATTAGAGATATGCTATGGTTATATAAGCAATTTCAATATAAAATTGAAATTATTCCTGATAATCCCAATCCAGATTCTCTTAAGGAAAATATTGTATATGTGGTTGGTAACAAAAACTATTCAAAGTGGGGTTATATGAAATGCCCATGCGGTTGTGGGGATTTGATAATGCTATCTTTAAATAAAGATTCTTTTCCATCATGGACAATAAAGCAGGACAAATTAGGTAGAGCAACAATTTCTCCTTCAATAAATAGATTAGACGGATGTAAAAGTCATTATTTTATACGAAAGGGAAAACTAATATGGGCGGCATTTAATAATTGCTATGAATAACAAAGCACGAAACGCTAACAAAGTATAAATGTCATAAGGATTTCAGAAGTATGCGAAGGTCATAATTTCACATAGACTTTTCGTGTAACTTGATAGGAAATAACCCGCATTCCCTTACGGCACACTTTGTTAGTAGTAACCCTTGGAGAGCGGTGCAGACACGAAAAGACAATATTTAATAAAATTGATAAAATAATGGACGACTTAATTTCACCCAAATATCAAATGCAACTTATTGCCTCAGTTGAGAAGGCAATTTGGGATGAGTATAAATCGTACAAACAAGTCCGTTTGTATATAGAGAAATGGTACCAAAACAATTATGAGCCGTATGGTTTTAATAATGACTTTTGGGAGAATTTTAAAATAGTCGAGAAATCAAACAAAGACATTGATTTAACCTTGACACTACATAGTATGAGCGGTTCAGACATCCTCAAAATTGCTATTGACTTGGGTGTTGACACGCCAGACTTTATTCCTTCTATTCCCACATTTAAAAACGAATTAAAATCTGACTCCAAAACGGCTTACGACACTTTTACAAAAGCATATAAACAAATTGAAAACGACCCAAGTACTGCTGTCGGATTAGCTAATTCAGCTCTTGAAAGCATAATAAAAGAAATCCTTAAAGATGAAAGAATAAGTTGCAAAATAAGTGGAGGAGAAACACTATACAAACTGACCTCAATAATCCTAAAGGAGTTCAATATAACCAACAAAGAACATCCAATAGAAATTAAAACAATAGGCAGTTCACTTTTAGCAATTAATCAAGCCATTGAGAAATTGAGAAGTGAGAAAACAGATTTTCACGGAAAGACTGATGATGACTATTTAATATCCGACACAATTTATACCTACTTTATTATAAATTCAGTAGCGACAGTTGGACTATTTCTTAATTCATATTACAAGACAAAATTTCCAAAACCTGAGCCAATAATTGACACAAATGATGAATTACCATTTTGACGAAAATAAAGGGCGAACCGCTAACAAAAACTATATGTCAACTGCCCTTTCCATGCTGACAGCAAGCCGTGTAGCCCGCAACAACTGCATATAGTTCCGTCCGTTACCAGCAAGCGTATTTCGACAGTGGTATAATAAAAGAGCATACAAACCCTTGAATCCTAAGTTCTAAAACAAATATTTATTTTAATTTTACCAACCATAATTCTGACTTAGAATTGAATTAGAAATAAAAAATGGCAAAAAAGAAAGAAGATAAAACATTCAACGCAAGGAAGTATATGGAAATGTCTATTCAGATAATGAATAAGTCTATTCAAGAGCCTAGACAAGATAAAGTTAGCCCTAAGGTAGGTGCTGTTTTAATTAAGCCTGATGGCACAGAAGAAACAGCATTTAGAGGAGAACTTCGACACGGTGATCACGCAGAATTCACTTTGCTCGAAAGAAAAAACCGCAGTAATCATTTAGATAATTCTATTTTATTTGCGACACTAGAACCTTGTGCCCCAGGAGCAAGAAAACATCCTAAATTGGGCTGTGCTGAGCGGATTGTAAATGCTCGTATAAAGAAAGTTTGGATTGGCATAGAGGACCCAGACCCAACTGTTGACCGAAAAGGCATTAAATATCTTTTGGATAATGGTGTGGAAGTAGAAATGTTTGATGTTGACCTTCAAAAACAAATTCGAGAGGCTAACAAACAATTTATCAAGGAAGCAGAAGAAAGAGCTAAAATAGCAAATGATGAAGAATTACCAATTGTATTATCTGAAAAGGAGCGAACTGAACCAAAAGCCGAATTAGACGATTTGTCGAGAACTCATTTAAATTCTTTCATCAAAAAAGCGAAACTAAATGTAGAGTGGAATACACCTAAGTTTTATAGAATTCTCACACAATTGGGCATATTGGAATCCAAAGACGAAAAGTTTACACCTACAGGCTTGGGATTGCTTTTGTTTGGAGAGCGTCCACAGCTAATCTATCAAAATGCCTTGATAAGAGCCACTTTCAAAACCAAAGGCAGAGGAGAAGATATCGACACTATTGAGGGACCACTTATTTCGCAAGCTGATAAAATTCAACAATGGTATGAAAACCATATTGGCAAACAAATTGACCGTTCATCTGCTGAACGTAAAGTTACTTATGATTACCCTTTGGTTGTTATCCGTGAAGCAATAATTAACGCAATTGTGCACAGGGATTACGACATTGAAGGTGCTCCTATTTACTTTGAAATTAACGATGATGTAATAATCATTAAAAGTCCAGGAGAACCTGTTAAACCAATTACACTAGAACAAATCAAGCGGTTCAATGCTCCATCTCTAAGTCGTAATCCCAAGATAATGTATGTATTTGACCAATTGGACTTAGTTGAGCAAAGAGGTTTAGGTTTTCAAACTATTAAAGACTTACCTACTAAGCATAATTTACCACTACCTCTAGTTTCTTATGAGGCTCCATATATGGTTTTAACATTTCCAAGAAGTATTGAAGCTGTCAAAAAGGTTTCTGATAAACCAAACGTTTCAAAACTTAAAGATGCTCAATTGAAAGGTTACGAATGGCTAAAATCAGTAGGTGAAGCAAGCACAAGAGAATATTCTGCTCATTTTGGTATTGGTTATAAAACTGCCCAAAGACATCTTGCTGCTATGAAAGAACTTAGTTTAATACGAGATAACGGAGAAGATGCTAATTCTCCTAATTATAAATATGTTGTTAATGAGTGAGATAGACAGCTTGGACAAGAAGTTGGACATAATGTCCAAGTTAGAGATAATAAAGATGCTTTAAACATTGGAGTTGGACAAGAAGTTGGACATAGTGTCCAAGTAGATAAAATAAATAGTGAACCTGATGCTATTTTAAGATAAAGAGAGGTATAAAAGTTGAATAAACCAGTAAGACAGAAAAAGTAATATTGAAAGCCGAACTTTATGAATTATTGATACAGAGAATTAGAACGCCAGCTGGTAACAAGCGTTTGGTTAAATGGCGGGTGAAGTGGTTAATTGAACATTCTACCTCGCATCAACCTTTGTGGTGTATTGACAGTTTGGTGCTCCGAAATCCGTCACTGCGCCAAGCGCTAAACGTTACCAGCTATATTAAAGACAGACACAAACAATGATAAACAAAGAAACATTTTCAAAACGACAAGGACTTTTCTCTCTTAAGGAGAAAGAAATTACAGTACGTGAGGACGCACCAGAAGGACTTCGTGGCTTTATAAAAATGGCTTTTTACGACCTTAATAAAAATCCATCTGACTTAAGAGCAATAACATCAAGAGTTTTGAAAATTGCACCTGACAGAAATAATTGGTCTGAATATCCAAATATTGACTGGGAGGTTGGTCAACATTTAGAAAATTGTGAATGGTACATAGTTTATGACATAATTGAAGTAATCATTCAAAAACTTGATCCAAAAGACAAAGAAATATTTATACGCGAAATCAATGAATATTTTATAGCTAATGGTATAGGTTGGAAAATTGTAAATGGACAAATTGAAACTCGTGGAGACAAAGTATTTGAAACTGCGGTCAAGACGGTAGTCTCGGTTCTTGAAACCGCCAAACTGCAGACAGCTAAGACAGAAATAAGAGAAGCACTTAATGATCTGTCAAGAAGACCAACGCCAGACATAACTGGTGCAATTCAGCACTCTTTAGCTTGCTTGGAATGTGTGACAAGAGAAATTACTGGTGATACAAAATCAACACTTGGAGACTTAATGAAAAAATACCCAGGAGTTATACCAACACCACTTGACCAAGCAGTAACCAAGATTTGGGGTTTTACTTCAGAACAAGGTCGACATTTAAGAGAAGGTAAAGCTCCTGAATATTTAGAAGCTGAATTAGTGGTTGAAGTAACTTCGGCGATTGCGACCTATTTGGGTAAAAAATTGGCGGAACAATTTTGACAATACAGACAGATGACCTATCATTTTGAATTAGAAATACAGCTGGCAACATCGCATATAAAACATTGGTGTTTAATTTGTTATATCAACACTCCTGCCCCGCATCAACTTTTGTGTCGGCGGATAGGTACGTAGCCCGCAATCCCCAACGATTTCATACCGCCGACCGTTGTAGGCAATGCGCGGAGACAGTGCAGTAGAAACTTGAAAATAGAACAGAAATTAAACCGTTCTGACAAGAACATTATAATTTTCAGAAATGAAAAAAGGAATTCAATTTATCGTTTTAACTTGTCTTGTGAGTTGGACAATAGCAGGAGTGGCAATTGGACTTGGTTTACACGAAGCGAAAGGATTATCGTATACAGTCTTTGCTGCAACTTATATGCTACTGCCCGCTATTTGTGTAATAATTCTTCAAAAACTTCATAAGGAAAAACTGTTTAGCAATCTTAATATTTCTTTTCGGTTCAACCGTTGGTTTCTTGTGGCAGGAGTAATCCCTATTCTCTATGCGTTTATAACATTAGGGATAAATTTATTCTTTCCGAATGTTTCTTTTTCGGTTAACTACGAAGGGCTTCTTTCGAGTTTACCTGCTGAACAAGCAACACTTGTTGCAGAACGGTTATCAAAATTTCCGCCTGTTGTTTTTTTATTGATAAACCTTGTACAAGTAATTATTGCAGGCTGCACAATAAATGCTTTTTTTGCCTTTGGTGAAGAACTCGGTTGGCGTGGTTATCTGCTTAAAGCATTAAAAGGCACGAAATTTTTTTCTGTTTCATTGATTACAGGATTTATATGGGGCTTGTGGCATTTTCCACTCATTCTTATTGGACACAATTATCCGCAACACCCCATAACAGGCGTTGGAATGATGACTATTTGGTGTATTCTGCTTTCGCCTGTAATAACTTACATTGTAATAAAATCGAAATCAGTAATTACAGCAGCGATTTATCACGGAACTCTGAATGCCATTGCAGGAATTGGCGTTTTGTATCTTGTTGGAGGCAATGACCTTACAAATGGGGTGACAGGAATTGCAGGATTTATAACTTTACTATTAATAAATATTGCTTTCTTCTTCTACGACAGATATATTACAAAAGAAAATATTTTCACAAAAGAGATTGGCGAATTTTGAAAAATGTTCTTAAATGCAACGACAGAAACATAAAATGCACTGCCTACAACAAGGTATTGCCAAAAGCGGGGCTGAACGGCTTCGATTGGACAGTTGTGCGAGGTTCAGCTTTCGTTCTTCGATTGAATTTTTGTGCTAAAAATCCCCGCCTTCGGCAATACCCGAACCGTTAGAGCCAATGCAAAGAAAAAAAGACACGCAGACAGATTTTGAGACAACGACATACTTTGACGTAGGCTTGACATATTTTTGAATTTTGAAAATAGGGAAGCCGAAAACTAATCAGAGTAGGCAAAAAACATAAAAACTAACGAAATGGCAGAATTTTATTGTAAAAATTGCGGTTACAAAGCATCAAGTGTTTCCAGTCTTACAAGTCATACTTGTAGCAGACACCCACTTGGACCCAACAAAGGAAAATGCGAATTGTATGAAGGAAGTGTAAAAAGCAAATATACCTGCAAATATTGTGGTTATAGTGCTTCAAGCATTTCAAGTTTGACAAGTCATACTTGTTCAAAACATCCAAGTGGAGCAAATAAAGGAAAATGTTCACCAGCAATGTAACAAACAAATAATTGGCAGGGCAAGCCCTGCCAATTATTGTTTTAATTTTTAAATTTTTATGGAAGCATCAACAACGGTAAATAAAATGTTAGCAGGGAACAAAATATTTGTTCCGACTTATCAAAGGGCATATTCTTGGGATACGGAATTTGACAAAAGTAAAACTCAAAAACATGTGAATGTGTTTTTAACAGATTTAGAAGATTATAATAAAAGTTCGGCTTCAACACCCTATTATTTTGGTCATTTTCTGTTTGAAGAAAAATCCGAAAGCAATTTTGGAGTTATAGACGGACAGCAAAGACTAACAACAATTGTTATTTTTCTTTCTGCTTTATTTTCAAAGTTAAAGTCAATTCGGTCTTTAACCGAAAATGAAGAAGTGCTTTTTGAAAATATGATTAAGCGTAAATCAAATTACATTTTTTCAACCGTTGATTATGACAATCAGTTATTTAAAGATTATGTAATTGACCAAACTAAAAAAAATAAAAATGGTTTGGAAACCGAATCAGCAAGACGAATAGTTAATGCGTTTGACTTCTTCACAAAAGCCTTGACCGACAAGGACGAAGTTTATTTGTCTAAAATGCTAAAAACAGTAAATGAAGCATCTTGCTCGACACATCCAGTTAAAAATGAATCCGAAGCAATTCAAATGTTCATTTTTCAAAACAATCGTGGCAAAAAGCCTTCTAACTTGGAAATTATTAAAGCCCAGTTTATGTTTAATGTTCACCTATACGGTGGAGAAGAAAAAGACAGTTTGATTGAAGAAATAAAAAACCGCTTTGAAAAAATTTATAAATCAATATCTTCGATTGAATACAAAATAGACGAAGATGATGTTTTAGTTTACACTTTACGGGTTCATTTCAATTCTCTTTGGGAATCAAATGCAATCGACAAAATCAATAAACTATTGTCTGAAAACAATCCAATTCCTTTTATCAAATCATTTACAAATTC
>ENA-UOOK01005553-UOOK01005553.1-fermentation-metagenome-genome-assembly--contig:-NODE-5553-length-12607-cov-27.036966_pt1 | contig 12607 bp, 10 predicted proteins | sample MGYA00245777_ERZ724023 | MGnify/ENA primary metagenome ERZ724023 (study PRJEB28704, sample SAMN03018312) | fermentation metagenome | biome: anthropogenic terrestrial biome; feature: soil... | reverse complement strand
AGGTAATAAATTCTTCCGATAAGTTTACCCTTTCTTTTGAAATAATAGGTGAGTGGAATCAGGTGGATGTTGTAATCAGTTCGGAAATTTTGCCAGTTCCAAAATCTGAAGTTATTACCTCTGCTAATGTAGAGATTCCTAAAACAATGGATACAAGCAAGGTAGAGATAGTTGTCTCGGATTATGTTGGAAACTCATCAACCTTGGATGTATCTGAATATTTCAAAGAGAAGGAACAGGAAGATATTAAAATTATTCCAACGATGGGACTAAGTGTGAAGGATGGAATAAATATTGGAATTGTATTATTTGTCTTTTTACTCCTTTGTGCTCAAGTTGTTTGGTATACAAAAAGGGGAAGAATTAAGGATTCGGTTGGAGAATTATTTACTGTTGGAGTTTGGTGGCTTGTTATTGCAGTTGCAATTTTCAACGGTTTCTCTGGTGTAGTAACATAAGATAGAATACTGCCTATGAAAAATGAAAAAATAGAAATAAAAAATGAATTACTGTACCTTTTTCTACTTGTGTTAATTACTGAGATTTTTTTTGATTCTGTTTTTTCTGCTAAACTTTCAACCTCTATAATAATTGGTTTGGTAGGTTTTCTTCTTTTAGAAGTTTGGTTCGCTGTAACTTTTGACCAATATTCCAAAAAGAAAATTTCAAAATACAGCAATGTTCTTATGAAGATATCACTTAAAAGGAGGTTCTTCTCATATTTTATTCTTCCAGGAATATTCTATCTTTCACTTCTTGTCTTTCTTTTTTACAACAGAAATATCCCTCTTGGGCATTTTGTTTTAGGTATGTGTATGATTCTTCTCTTAGTTCTTTTTCTAAATGTAAAAAGCTCCATGAGGAAATTTTACACAATACATATTGCTACGAAAGCGATATTTGATTTTATGTGTATTACAACTCTATACCTTTTGTTAAACGCTTTCCTTCGAATAGGTTTCTCGATGATAGAGTTTTTACTACTTAGTTTCACTTCATCCTTTATCTTGTATCTTTTTGTTCTGAAATTACACGATAGGTTTGGAGGTTTAGAAATCCTCTTTGCCTTTGCAAGTTCTATTTTTGTATCAGCATCATTGGTGCCTTTTTGGAATAGAAGCATATTTATGTTGCCAGCAGTAGGAGCTTTGTCTTTCTATTTAATTATTTCTTTGTGGAATATTAGGTTCTCAGGAAAAGTTAAATTGTCTGATTACTTGGCACCTGTTCTTTATGTACTTTTCGCTCTGGCACTTATTTTTACTATTTAACGCAATGGATAAAAGAGATGTAGTATTAAAAATTGGGGGATCAGTTCTATATCAAGAGAATCAGGATATTAATTTTGGGATTATGGGTAAACTAAAAAGCTGGTATGTTGAGAATAGGGGGCAATTTGAGAAAGTTGTATTTATCACTGGAGGGGGGGCAATGTCTAGGCATCTCCAAGAAAGGATGCAAGGTAATATCCAAAATCAGTTAGCTTTGCATAATATTGCAATGTCTGTAACTCAAACGAGTGCAGAGCTTCTAGCAGGCTATTTAGGAGACAGTAGCATATTGATACCCAAGACATTAGGGGATGCATATGAACACCTTGTTAAAGAGGGCCCAGGGACGATTGTAAGCGGTGGTTTGAAGTCGGGTTGGAGTACAGATATGGATTCAGTTGTTTTTGCAGATATTCTTCAAGAAAAAAGGGTATACAAGATATCTAACATTGATTATATCTATGATGAAGACCCAGACAAAAATCCCAATGCTAAATCATTTAAAGATATGAGCTGGGATGATTATTTTGACCTATTCTCTATTACAGAAAATGATTCGCATGAAGCAAATGGCAGTATTCCAATTGATAGAGGCTGTGCGAACTTTTGTAAGAATAAGGGGATTTCCTTTTTTATCTGTGGAGGAGAAAATATCACTAAGAAACAATCTATTGCAGAACTTTTCTCTGATGGTACATTAGTTCATCCTTAGCCTATTGAAACAATTTTGTAAGATATGCTCCCCTTTGGGGTCTCAATCTGAATCTTCTCTCCAATCTTCTTTCCCATTACAGATTTCCCAATGGGTGAGAGATAGGAAATTTTGCCTTCTAAAGGGTTCGTTTCTTCTTCACTTACCAGTTGATACTCAAGCTTCTTTTCGCCTTCCAAAACAACAGTATCTCCGACTCCTACCGTATCTTTCCCTCTATCTTTAACAACTTTTGCATTCTTTATCTTCAACCTTATTTCAAGAATCCTCTCCTCATTAATATGTTGTTCTTCAATTGCCATTGAATACGCATCGTTTTCTCTCAAATCTCCTTGATTTCTCATTTCATCAAGGGTATTTGCAATATGTTTTCTTACCTTGCCCTCTCTCTCTTTGAGTTCAGTCTCAAGTTTTTCTAAACCTTCTTTTGTTATCAAGAAATCTCCAGTACTATCCATTTCGTAAATGCTAACTTAAATGCGACTGATAATATACACTGAGGATTTTGTTGTCAAGACCATATGACAAAAAGAGTAGAAAAATAGTATAATTAACATCTTTGTTGTGTAGTATGATAGAATTACTTGGTTAAGTAATGCCGCTATCGTCTAACGGTTAGGACATAGGATTCTCAATCCTACAATCGGGGTTCGATTCCCCGTAGCGGTACCATTACAAGATTCCCCTCATTGGGAAATGTGGATTAAGCGTAATTTGGTAGATGAAATTTGTTGATAGAAAATATATAATACCCATATGATTAAGTTTGATATAGTAACAATATTCCCCAATATAGTTGAGGAATATATTAATACTGGGATTCTTAGAATTGCCAAGAAGAAGGGTCTTGTTGAAATCAATGTACATGATTTGAGGAAATGGACTGATGATAGGCATAAAACAGTGGATGACACACCGTATGGTGGTGGACCTGGAATGATAATGAAAGTAGAACCAATCTATAGGGCAATTAAAGAATTGAAAAAGAAAAATACTATCGTTGCAATAACTACGCCAAAAGGTGAGAAATTAGTTCAAAAAAAAGTATTGAGTTTCTCAAACAAAAAGGATTTGCATATGATTATTCTTTGTGGAAGGTATGAGGGGTTTGATCAAAGAATTCATGATAACTTAGTCAATTACGAATTTTCTGTTGGAGAGTATGTTCTTTCAGGAGGGGAGTTGCCAGCACTAATCCTTGTGGATAGTATTACTAGACTTCTTCCAGGAGTATTAGGAAATGAGCAATCACTGGAAACAGAGAGTTTTACAAATGATTTATATGACTTCCCGCAATATACCAAACCAGAAGAATTTAATGGCTGGAAGGTTCCAGAAGTACTTCTTTCAGGGAATCATAAAGAGATTGAAAAATTTCGAAAGAATAGTCAAAAAATGGTATAATCCTTAGTTATCAAATAAGTAATTTTCTCATAGTATTTTATTTGTTTTTGATGTTAATATGAAAAAGAACAATGATATTATTATTTCTCAAGATATGTATCTTGAGCTAAAGGAGAAGCTTTTAAAGCTTAAAAAGACAAAGAAAGAATTCGTTAAGAATCTTGAGCAGGCGAGATTAAGCGATGTTAGTGAAGATACTGATGCAATCAATGCAGTTACTTCAGAGATACAAAATATTGATGAAGAGATTAGTGAGACTAAAGAAATGATTTCAAATGCCAAAATAATAAAGAAAACTTCTTGTAAGAGTAAAATACAGATTGGCTCAGAAGTGAAGGCTAGAGCAAATGGGAAGGTAGTAACATATACAATTGTATCAAATGTTGAGGCAGATCCCTTGAAGAACAAGATTTCTGATAATTCTCCAGTTGGGAGGGCTTTTATAAAAGCAAAAAAGGGAGATATAGTTGAAATAGAGGTCGGTGAGAAGAAGATTAAGTACGAGATACTGGACGTTTGCTAACTAATTACTTCATCTAAATCTTCTATCTTTACTCTTTGTTGTTTCATTGTGTCTCTGTCTCTGACAGTAACAGTATTGTTCTCTAGAGTTTCGTAATCAATGGTAATGCAGTATGGAGTTCCAATTTCGTCTTGGTATCTGTATCTTTTTCCAATATTTCCTCTTCCATCCCAAACTACTTTGTATGAGTCTGTAAGCATTCCAAATATATCTCTGGCTTTGTTCACTATTTCCTCCTTGTTCCCAACAAGTGGGAATATTGCTGCTTTGTAAGCGGCAATATCCTTATGAATTTTGAGTACTACTCGAGTATTTCCATTCCCCAAATCTTCTTCCTCATATGCATCCAAAAGAAGGTAGAGAAATGTTCTTGTTAGCCCTCCAGATGTTTCAACAATATTTGGTATAAAGCTTTCATTTGTAATCGGGTCTCTGTATGTCAAATCAACGCCAGAGAACTTCATATGTTGTGATAAATCATAATCACCTCTCCAATGGATTCCTTCATTCTCTGCCCAGCCCCAAGGAGCAAGGTATTCAATATCGTATGCATCTTCAGCATAGAAGGCCAACTTCTCCTTTGGATGCTGATAGAATCTGAGATTCTCTTTTTTGTTGTAAAGAGATTTGTAGAATTTCATCCTTTCTTCTTTCCAATACTCAAACCATTTGGTCATTTCTTTTGGATTAACAAAGAATTGTAAGTCCCACTGTTCGAATTCCCTAGTTCTAAATGTGAATTTCCCTGGAGTGACTTCATTTCTAAAAGCTTTCCCTATTTGTGCAATACCAAAGGGTAATTGCTGTCTTGTACTATCTAATACGTTTTTGTAATCAAGATAGATATTTTGGCATGCTTCTCCCCTTAAATATGTTTTCATCTTTGATCCATCTATTACTCCAATTTCAGTTTGAAAAAGAAGATTGTAAGATCTTGGTTCTGTAAACTCAGTACCACCACAGTTTGGACACTTTTTATCAATATCTTCTGGCCTAAATCTTTGATGACATTTTTTACACTCGACAACTTCGTCTCCAAAATTCTGTACATGCCCTGATGCCTCCCAAACTTTGGGATGTGTAATTATTGAACCATCAATTCCTACAACATTTTCTCTTTTATCCACAATATCTTTCCACCAGTATCTTTTGAGATTGTTTAACATTTCAACACCAACGGGTCCGTAATCGTAGAAACCGCCTATTCCACCATAGATTTCTGAATTTTGATATATTATTCCTCTTCTTTTAGAAAGAGCTACTACATTTTCTAGTAATTTTTGATTTCCCATGTTTTGATTATATATGAATATTTAGAGTTTGGGTATTAGTAGGTTTTAGAGAGTCTGTATAGGTCAGATTGATTATTAAAGGCAAATCCGAGTCTTCCTTCTCGAGAATCGTATGATAGGTAATGTATTGTCTCGTGTATGCCAATACCAGCGATGGTTGCATACTCTTTTTTCTTTTCTTCCTCATATTGTTGAATTTCTTCCCTTTCTCTTTTTGCTTCCTTCCAGGCGAAATTCAATCTGGCAAGCTTAAGGCTTACTTTTGAGATGTTTACTATTTTCCAGCACAAAGATAAATTCTCTTGATATAATGGGTTGATGTATATTTTCCCCTCATAGGGATAAAAACTCCCTACCACGACAGATTTGTCCTTCTCATTTTGTTGGGATAGATAAATCTTGTCTTTTATTTTTGCATCTAAATATGAGAGGACCTGATAAAGGGATATATGGTAGTTTTCTTTTAAGAATCTATTCGTTTGTCTAAAATCACCACTTAGCATAGCAACTTGCATATGTTGAATAAGTTCAAATGTTGTGTTGTTTCTCCCAAAATCGGAGAGGAAAGGCTCAAACAGATTCTCAATATATGGAGTATTAGTCTTTGTAAAATCGTTAATTTCTGTAAGTATAGATAAAGTAAGACTCTCGGCGAGTATCTCGTTAAGATGGTGGGCTCCTCGATAATAGGGAATAAATCTATCCAGGTAGAGTAATTCCCTTCCCCCCTTATTCGATTCTTTCGTTGTCACAGGGATATCAGGATGTTCTCTCTTAAGTCTTTCTTTAAGGTAATTAGGAAAGTAATATGGTAGTGCATCAACAACTCTTTCAACGTATCCAGGTTGAAAAAACTCTGGGATTTCTTCTATCTCTTGATATTCATTTGATTCTAAACTGGTATCTTCCATTTATGATTCTTTTCTGAGGCATGTGAACTATTCTGCCATTATATCAAGGTTCTCGCGAATTATCTATTTAAAAGATTGCCATATTCAATTAATTCTAATATATTTATATATATGCAAGAACAAAATCAAAAAAACGAATTTGTTATTCCCTCTTGGTTGCTATTTGCTGTTCTAGGAATATGGATAATTGCTATCCCTGTAATAGTACTAACCTATGGCAAAACTAAGACTCCTGTATCAACAAGCGAAATACTTGGAGTTCAAACAGAAGAGGTTAAAGTAGAAGAGAAAACAGAAATTGATACAGTTTTGGAAGAAGAGAAAAGTGCAGAGCAAGAAGTTAAGGGCGTCTCAAAACTGGCTATTGGTTCTCCTGTGTATACGATAAATATATGCAAAGACAAACTTTGTTACTATATCTACGATGAAGAGGTTCAGCCAATGATTGAAAAAGGTGCTTTAGACAAGGAAAGATTTGGAAAGTATCTAGAGGAGAAGATTAAACCCTTTTTTCAAGAAAAATATGGACAAACAGTTGTTGTAAAAAGCAGTAAAGGTGAGTTTGTATCCAAATTAGCTGATGAAGAAATTAACTACTCCAATATTTATGACAAAGTAAACAGCTCGTTTATAAGTAATTTTAACAACATTTGGATTGATTTAGATTATAAAATTACTGCTGGTACAGATGGTAAATATGCACAAAAATATATTGAAGTAGATAACTCTCAACAGAGATTGTATGTCTGGAAGGGTGGAAAAATTGAGAAGGAAATATTACTTTCTGGTCCTAAGTATGGTTGGCAAGTATATGGAGTGTTCCCGATCGTTGATAAAGGAATGGAACCAATTGCTCCGGGAGGAAAATATATGCCGTACTGGATGGCTTTTTACTACAGTAAAAAGCAAAATTCCTGGTATGGACTACACGGTTTGATTTGGATGAAAACTGAAGATGGAGGAAGATGGATAGAGCCAGAAACAAATATCGGACAAAGGAAAAGTACAGGATGTATTAGAATGGTAGTTGCAGATGCGAAGTACCTTTATGAGAATTTCGAAAAAGGAGATATAGTCCTTATTCATGAGTAGAGAGTTATTCAAACTGTTTGTGATATAATCATGTAACTTTAATATCATTACTATCCTTATGGAAGAGAAGGTAACTAGCGATCTTGTTGGTCAAAGAGATTTAAGAATTCAAAAATTACAACAGCTTGTTAAACTTGGAATTAATCCATATCCATCAAAGTCCTTTCGAAAAGATAGCATAGGGGATATTTTAGAGGATTTTGAGAAATTTGATGGGGATGAAACAGTATTGGCCGGAAGATTAATTGCTTGGAGAGAGCATGGAAAGCTAATTTTTGCAAATATCCTTGAACAAACTGGAAGTATCCAATTGATGATTAGAAAAGATGATTTAGTTAAGGATTTGAAAAATGGATATTTAGGTTGGGATAATCTTCAATTGTTAGACATTGGAGATTTTATAGAAGCATACGGAGTAGTTGGTAAAACGAAGACTGGGCAGATTTCATTAATGGTAAAAAGTGTTAGGTTGCTAACTAAGGCAATCCGCCCAATACCAAGAGAGTTGGAAAATAAGGAGCAAAGGTACAGAAGAAGGTATTTAGATTTGGTTATTCATCCCGAATCTGTAAGGATGTTTGAAAGAAAATCGAAATTTTGGCAAGTACAAAGGGAATTTTTAAAAAAGGAAGGCTTTATGGAAGTGGAAGTACCTATCATGGAAGCAGTAACTGGTGGGGCAGATGCAAAGCCTTTTATCACACATCATAATGCTTTGGATCAAGATTTCTATCTTAGAATTTCTACTGAACTATACCAGAAGAGATTAATTGGTGGAGGATTTGAGAAGATATATACCTTCGGACCACATTTCCGAAATGAGGGTATGGACGACGAGCATCTTCAAGAATTCTATGATATTGAGTGGTATTGGGCATATGCGGATTACAAAGACAATATGAAATTAGTTAAAAATTTGTTTTTAGAGATTGCAAGAAAAGTCTATGGAAAAACTGATTTTGAAACAAGAGGACATAAGTATGATTTGGCAGATGAATGGGAAGAGCTAGATTACTCTAATTTGATGAAGGAGCATTTTGATATTGATATCTTTAATGATAGTGATGAGAAGATATTAAAAGTAATTAAGGAAAAGAATATTGAAATGGGTGGTGAGGTGAACAGAAATAGGATGATAGATACTCTTTGGAAAAGTATAAGGGCGACAATATCAGGGCCGGCCTTTTTAGTTAATCAACCAAAATTCATTTCCCCCTTAGCAAAATCCCATGAAGATAATAAGGAATTGACACAGAGATTTCAGGTAATTATTGCAGGAAGTGAATTGGGTAATGGATACTCTGAGATTAATGACCCACAGGATCAATTGGAAAGATTTTTAGACCAGCAGAAACTTAGAGAGGGAGGAGATGATGAGGCACATATGTTAGATATTGATTTTGTAGAAATGTTGGAATACGGTATGCCTCCCGTAAGTGGATATGGGCATAGCGAAAGAGTATTTTGGTTTATGGAGAATGTTACAGCTAGAGAGGGTACATTCTTTCCACAGATGAGACTTGAGACAGAGAAATCTACAAAGGAGATTTACAAGGGTAAGGTGAAATTTGGAAATGCAAAGAAGAAGTAGGTAGGGCAAACCAGATACTCTTTTCTGAAAAGCCTTTTCACCATTTCTACCTATTGACCTGTCCTCTATTTCGATGTAAAATCAGAGTAGGGATACTCGGGATACCCCTATTAAGTTCTTAGAAAATTTTGCAAATGAAAAAGAAATCTTTAAATAGATTATCTGCCTTTTTCAATATTTTGTTAGTGGTTTTTCTCCTCCTTCCTAATTTCCTAGTATCAGCAAGTGTTTTTGCTGCAAATCCTGTTCCTTCTCTTCCAATTAGTGGAATAGTTGGTTCTACAACTGCAGATCCATCTGCCACATTCGCAAGTTCTTATCTGCGATATGTTGGTAATCCTGCCCCTTCTGGATTTTCTCATGCATACCAATGGGAAGATCCATATTATGTCTGTGATCCAAATAGCAACCCAGTTGTTTTTACTGGAACAATTAATGTATCGTCAATGAATTTAGGGGGTGTAGCTTTTCTTGGTTTAATAGATAAAGGACTTTTAGAAAGTGGTAAAGCTGGTTATCAAAGTGGAGCCTATGCTTACATTTATAAAAATTCTCCTTCCACATTGAGAATAGGTCCTACGGATGGGAATTTAGGTGGGGAAATAGTTCAAATATTTAAGGATTATCCTATTCCAGCAGATGGAATAATTAATTTGCAAATTACTATATATAATGGAAAGGTTGCTTTACAAGTAAATGGCGATACTGTTTTGTCAGATGATTATGGAATTGTGAAGACACGAAATAATGATGGTGCTTACTCTTGGAACGAGTTTGAATTTGGAGCAGTACCAGGTTGGGATAATACAGCAAGTGGTAATATGCCTTACAATTTTTCATTAACGGGTTGTCAAGAAATCTTACCACCAGATACTACAGCTCCCATTGTAGGATTAATCTTACCAAGTGATAATTATTTTACTAAACTTACAAGTGTATTACAGACTTGGGAGTCTGATGATACAGATATAGATTATTATGAATATGAAAGTTGTAGTAATGATCCTGATGTAGATGGTTTTTGTACTAGAATATACAGTGTAATAACTGAAAATACATCTAGAACTGTCAATAACAATAATATTGCTTTTTGGTGGAGAGTAAGGGCTGTTGATTTAGCAGAAAATATTGGCAGTTGGACAGAAGCAAGAAAAATTACAATAGATACCATCCTCCCTACCAAACCAGTATTCACAGCACCAGAGAATAATTTAATGAGCACTGTTAATTCGATTAGGTTAACCTGGACAGGTGGAGATGACACTGGTTCTGGTATTAAGAATCATATATTTGGATATACATTTACATCTGCACAAAGTGGTAATATCTCGTTTTGGAATACAGGGTTACTTCTTGGCAATCCGTATCTTAGAACTGGGAGTTATGGTCATGGAGAAGGAAAATATGAATTCTATGTTAAAACAATAGACAATGCAGGAAACGAAAGTCCTCAAAGTGACATATTAACTGTTTACTTTGATGGAACTGCACCTGCAATGCCAGCGGGCTTGTATTGGATGGATTTAGACAACAACAAGCAGATAATGTGTGGAGGATATAGTAATACACATCACACTAATGAATATTGGGATGCAATAATGGGTGATGTATCTTTTAGTCATTATGAATATTCCTCATTTAATGCCCCTAATGGTTCTGCTGGACTAGTAGAAAAAAGATTTGACACTAATTTTTTTAATAGCTCATGGTGGAATATTCCTACCGAAGGTACTTACGGATTTAGAGTAAGAAGTGTTGATACTTTTGGAAATAAATCAAACTGGGCACTAACAGACCCTATTGGTTTTGAAGGTAGTTGTAAGATTACTATTGATTGGACAGCACCAGTTGTAGAGATTACAAACCCAAGTAACAATACGTATGTAAAGGGTACGGTATCCTTTAAAGGAAGTGTGGCAGATGAGAATCTTTTACGATATTACTATTACATTGGAGGTGTTGTTGGTAATACAGTTGTTACAGATTTAGCTTTTACAGATAAAGAAGTATACTCTTGGAATACTACTAGTAACCCAGATGGATTGTACATAATGCGATTAGAAGCTAGAGACAAGGCAAACAACAAAACAGCTGCATCAGTTCATGAAATAAAAGTTACAGTTGATAATGCTTTGCCAACTGGAGAAATAACGGGTATTAGATATCTCACAGAGGATTCAACTAACTTTGTTACAAATGATAAGAGCCCTCTAATATTTGGAACATCTGATGATAACTACGAAGTTGATTCCGTAGAAGTAAAAATAGGGGATGTCTTAGGAATAGTAACTTTAGACAATGATGATTGGATTGCCCAATTCCCTACGCTATCTGATGGTACATATACAATTTCATTAAAAATTACAGATAAAGCAGGAAATATAACTGAAGTTACCAAAAATATAACAATAGATTCAGTAGCTCCTTCTGCAGTTTACACCCACTACATTAAGGGTGAACTCTTTGTAGGAGATATAGCAGAAGTTAAAAATCTCAGTGATTTGTCTTTCACTGGGGCATATACAGACCCAAATCCATCTAGTGGATTGAAATATGACTCCTATGTAATATTCCAAGCACAAGATGACGGATCATTTGGATTTGCTGCAAATGGAAAACAATCTTACTGCTCATGGAGAACATCTCCAAATCTTGTTGATTTAACTACATACAACCTTACAGACCAAATTCCATTTACAAATTGTATTGCAACCTTGCCAGATGGAGAATACTACATGACACACCAGGTATATGACAATGCAGTAAGATATGATATCCCAACGATTTTTCAGTTTAGAGATGTCTTAGGTCTTCACTTTAAAATTAACAACACACCAGTAGTAACAATAACGACACCATTTACAGAAGTAGTACAGGGAACTGCCTTGTTTACAGTTCAGGCAGATGCAGTAAATGGTAATTCACCACTCACATATTTGTGGACAGGAAGTAATGGATTTTCAAGCACAGAAAAATCCTTCATCTTTAATCCAGTTACAGCAGGAGTGTATTCATATACAGTTAGAGTTACAGATGCAGATGGAGACTCTGATGAAGAGATTGTAACAATTACAGTTAAAGCTCCGGTAGTACAGCCAGCAATAGAGACACCAGAAGTTCTAGGTACTACTACAACGAACACAATCACACCTGTAGTCACTAGAAGACCTCTAGTTGCTTCAAATGTCTTAGGAACAAGCACTGAGTTTGTACAGGAGGATACAGAAGAAGTTCCAGAAGTTCTTGGTGAAGAAGATACAACCTGTACAGCAGAGTCGGTCTCAGGACATGTATATATGGACAAGGATGAGAACAATATTTGGGATCAAGCTGATGAATCTTTCTCAGGTATAAAGATAAAAATTACTACAAAGGAAAATGATGAAGAAAAAATTGTTGAAGAATTTCTAACAGATGAGCAAGGAGCCTGGAAGACAACTCTTTGTGCCGGAACATATTATATCAGTATAGACACAACGAGTATCCCTGATGGTTACAAACTAAATGGAGATTCTACAATACAGATAGATGTTTTAGAAGGTGATACAAAGGGAGTAGAGCAATCATTTCTGCTCACTGAATCGAAAACATTCTTACAAAAATATTGGTGGATTCTCCTTCTTGCAATTCTAGTAGTGACAAGTATTGTAATCGCAGGATCAAAGAAAGACGAAAAACAATCTTCTTAATAAAGAGATATTAATTATAGATAGAGAATCTAATACTTTTGATGTTATACTCATGGTATGGACTCAGTAAAGGATATTCTCTCTCAGTTAAAAACAAATATTCCCCAAGAAAAAAAGAAAGA
>ENA-UOOK01005552-UOOK01005552.1-fermentation-metagenome-genome-assembly--contig:-NODE-5552-length-12608-cov-5.944475_pt1 | contig 12608 bp, 15 predicted proteins | sample MGYA00245777_ERZ724023 | MGnify/ENA primary metagenome ERZ724023 (study PRJEB28704, sample SAMN03018312) | fermentation metagenome | biome: anthropogenic terrestrial biome; feature: soil; material... | reverse complement strand
GATCTCCACCGGCGATATCATTCGTGAAGCGCTGAAAAGCGGCACGGAGATGGGCTTGAAGGCGAAAGTTTACGCCGACGCGGGCAAGCTTGTTCCGGATGAGATTGTGATCGGCATCATCCGCGAACGCCTGAGCAAAGCCGACTGCAAAAAGGGCTTTATTCTGGACGGCTTCCCGCGCACCATTCCCCAGGCCGAGGCGCTGGATAAGATGGTTCGGATCGACAAGGTCGTTGAGCTCGACACCTCCGAGGCCGTGATCCTGAAACGTCTGTCCGGACGCCGTGTCTGCAGCAAGTGCGGCGCAACCTACAACGTGGACACCATGCCGTCGAAGGTTGCGGGTATCTGCGACAAATGCGCAGGCACCCTGATCCAGCGCAAGGATGACATGCCGGAAACCGTGAAAGAACGGCTGAAGGTTTACCACACCCAGACGGAACCGCTTGTCGGCTTCTACAGGAAGCAGGGCAAGCTGACCGTTGTCGACGGCGGGAAAGAACTTGCCGCAACGCAGAGCGATATTCTGAAAGCTCTCGAGGTGTAACGGATGATTGTTCTGAAAACATCCCGAGAGTTGAAGATCATGCGCGAAGCGGGCAGGATAGCCGCCGGTGCGCTGAAAGCCGCCGGAGCCGCGGTGCAGCCGGGCGTTTCCACCTGGGAGATCGACCGCGTTGCCCGCCGCTACATCGAGGGGAAGGGCGCGAAACCCACCTTCCTCGGGTACGGCGGCTTTCCGGCCAGCGCCTGCGTTTCCGTCAACAATGTTGTCATCCATGGCATACCCAGCAAGCGGCACATCCTCCGGGAGGGGGATATCGTCAGCATCGACGTCGGCGCGACCTATGAGGGCTTTGTGGGCGACAACGCCTATACGTTCCCCTGCGGGAAGGTAAGCCCCGAGGCGCAGCGCCTCATGGATACGACGAGGGAAAGCCTTGCGGAAGGGATCCGCGCGGCCGTCGTGGGAGGAAGACTCGGCGACATCGGCAGCGCGGTCCAGAAGTATGCCGAAGCTCGCGGTTACTCGGTGGTACGCGATTATGTCGGCCACGGAGTAGGCGCGAAGATGCATGAAGATCCCAGTGTTCCCAATTACGGCACGCCCGGCAGGGGCGTGCGCCTGTTGCCCGGCATGACCATCGCCATCGAGCCGATGATCAACGAGGGTGTGAAGGAAGTAAAAACGCTGGAGGATGGCTGGACGACGGTCACCGCCGACGGAAAACTTTCCGCACACTTTGAGAATTCCATAGCGATTACCCCGGACGGGCCGGTCATTTTGACGGACGCGGATTAGGGGAGGTCGGTCGATGGATTTCGTCAGAGGGCTGGTGGTCCGGTCGCGCGCGGGACGCGATAAAGGCGGTTTTCTGGTCGTCCTCAGCGCGGGGGAGCGCGGCGCCGTGGTCTGCGACGGAAAGCGCCGCAGCCTCGGGCATGCGAAAACAAAGAACCTGAAGCATCTCTCCCCGACTGCTACCGTTCTGCCCGAAAACCGGCTGCAGACTGACCGCGAAATTCGCCTGGCCCTGGCGCCGTTTCAAAACGCGGGGTCGCTTTCCAGACGAGGAGGCTGATTCAATGTCGAAACAGGACGTAATTGAAACCGAAGGAATCGTAACCGAGGCTCTGCCGAACGCGATGTTCATGGTGGAGCTTCCGAATCACCACACGATTCTCGCGCATATCTCCGGCAAGCTGCGCATGAATTTCATCCGTATCCTGCCCGGCGATAAAGTGACGATTGAGCTTTCGCCCTATGATCTCACGCGCGGGCGTATCACGTGGCGTTCCAAATAGAGAAAACCAGGCGCCGGGAAAGCCGGCACGGCTGACAAGAGGGAGGGCACTCACGATGAAAGTCAGACCTTCTGTGAAAAAGATGTGCGAGAAATGCAAAATTATCAAGCGCAAGGGTAAAGTCATGGTGATCTGTGAAAACCCGAAGCACAAACAGCGCCAGGGCTAACGGCGCGGACCGGAATTATTGGAGGTGCAAAAACCATGGCGCGTATATCAGGTATCGATCTGCCGCGTGACAAGCGAATCGAAATCGCTCTTACTTATATCTATGGGATCGGCCGCAGAACCGCGCAGAACATCTGCACGGCGACGGGCGTCAACCCCGATATTCGAGTGAGAGACCTCACCGAGGACGACGCGGCGAAACTCAGGGAATATATCGACCATAACTGCCGCGTGGAGGGCGACCTCCGCCGCGAAAACGCGTTCAGCATCAAGCGGCTGGTGGAGATCAACTGCTACCGCGGCATTCGCCACCGCAAGGGCCTGCCGGTCAGGGGCCAGCGCACAAAGACCAACGCGCGCACGCGCAAAGGCCCAAGGCGTACGATGGCCAACAAAAAGAAGTAATCTGGGAGGGATTTTGAAAATATGGCAGCTCAAAAAACAGCGGCGGCGAAACCCGCTGCGGCCCGGAAGCGCAGAGAGCGCAAAAATATCGACCGCGGCTCCGCCCATATTCAGTCCACCTTCAACAACACCATCGTAACGATCACGGACGTGCAGGGCAACGCGGTTTCCTGGGCCAGCTCCGGCGAGCTCGGTTTCCGCGGTTCCAGAAAATCCACGCCGTTCGCCGCCCAGACCGCAGCCGAAACCGCTGCGAAAGCGGCGATGGAGCACGGCATGAAATCCGTCGACGTCTATGTGAAGGGACCGGGCTCCGGCCGCGAGGCGGCCATCCGTGCGCTTCAGGGCGCCGGCCTTGAGGTCAGCATGATCAAGGACGTTACCCCGATTCCGCATAACGGCTGCCGTCCGCCGAAAAGAAGACGTGTGTAGTTTTTAGGAGGTGTAAGCAAAATATGGCAAGATATACGGGGTCCGTTTGCAAGCAGTGCCGCCGCGAAGGGCAGAAGCTGTTTCTCAAAGGGCAAAGGTGCTACACGGACAAATGCGCGGTTGGCCGCAGAGCCTACGCCCCCGGTCAGCATGGCCAGGGCCGTAAAAAGACTTCAGAGTACGGCCTGCAGATGCGTGCGAAGCAGATGACGCGCCGCTATTACGGCGTGTTGGAGACGCAGTTCCGCAAATATTACGACACGGCAGCCAGAAAGCGCGGCAAGACCGGCGAAGAAATGCTTATCCTGTTGGAGTGCCGCCTGGACAACGTCGTTTTTCGTCTGGGCTGGGCGGATTCCCGCCCGCAGGCGCGTCAGGTTGTCACCCACGGCCATATCGCCGTGAACGGGAAACGCGTCGACATTCCCTCTTATCTGATCAAAGTCGGCGACGAGATTTCCGTCATGGAAAAGTACCGCAAGAGCGACAGCTTCAAGGCAATCCTGGAAACGAACGCGGGTCGCCCGATCCCAAAATGGCTCGTGGGGAACCGCGAGAACGTGACGGGTAAAGTTGCCGCCCTGCCTACCCGCGAGGAGATCGACCTTCCTGTCGATGAGACTCTCATCGTTGAATATTACTCGAAGTAACGCATTCCCCTTCACGGGGGAACGTTGCGGCAGACTGATTCATCCGCTTATACGGTAAGGAGGGTCGCTGATGATCGAGTTTGAGAAGCCAAAGATCGAGACGAATACGCTTTCGGAAGACGGCAGATACGGGAAGTTCGTCGTGGAGCCGCTGGAGCGCGGCTTCGGCACGACGCTGGGCAACAGCCTGCGCCGCGTGCTGCTTTCTTCGCTGCAGGGCGTTGCCGTGACTTCCGTCAAGATCGACGGCGTTCTTCATGAATTTTCCACTATTCCCGGCGTGAAAGAGGATGTCACCGAGATCATTCTGAATATCAAGGGCCTGACGGCCAAGCTGCACTGCGACGGCCCGAAAACGGTGGAAATCTGCGCCGAGGGCCCGTGCGAGGTGACGGCCGACTCCATCAAGTGCGACAGCGAGGTGGAGATCCTCAACCCGGAAATGCATATCGCCACCCTGGGCGACGGCGCCAAGCTCTTCATGGAGCTGACGCTGGACAAGGGCCGCGGCTATGTGCCCGCCGAGCGCAACAAGCAGAATATGAGTGCAAACGTGATCGGCGTGCTGCCCGTGGACTCCATCTACACTCCGGTATACAAGGTGAACTACCAGGTCGAGCCCACCCGCGTCGGGCAGAATATCGACTACGACAAGCTGACGCTGGAGGTTTGGACAAACGGCGTGATCGGCGCGCAGGAGGCCGTCTCGCTGGCGGCGAAAGTGCTTACCGAGCACTTGAACCTGTTCGTCGACCTCTCCGACAAGGGGAGCAATGCGGAAGTCATGGTGGAAAAGGACGACAAGAGCAAGGAAAAGATCCTGGACATGACGATCGAGGAGCTGGACCTTTCCGTCCGTTCGTTCAACTGCCTGAAACGCGCCGGTATCAATACGGTTGGGGATATCATCAGCAAGTCCGAAGAGGACATGATGAAGGTCCGCAATCTTGGACGCAAATCCCTTGAAGAGGTTGTCTGGAAGATGGCCTCGCTCGGTTTTAACCTCCGTAAGGACGACGAATAACCGCCCCCAAACCATGGGAAAGGAGTGAAATACGATGCCCGGAACCAGAAAGCTCGGAAGGGCCACCGACCAGAGAACGGCAATGCTCCGCGCGATGGTTACTTTTCTTTTAGAAAACGGAAAAATCGAAACGACCGTTACCCGTGCCAAGGAGGTTCGCTCCCTGGCGGAGAAGATGGTCACGATCGCGAAGCAGGATACGCTTGCGAATAAACGCCTCGTTTTCGGTTTCATCACCAAGGAGAATGTCGCGCATAAGCTTTTCGCTGAGATTGCGCCGAAGTATGCCGACCGCAACGGCGGCTATACCCGCATCACAAAGATCGGGCCTCGCCGCGGCGACGCTGCCGAGATGGCGATCATAGAACTGATCTGAACAAGTTACGCGCTGTTTTTCAGCCGCAGCGGTGCAGGAACCTTCTGCACCGCCGCTTTTTTTTTCCCCGGAACGCACCGCCCGTTTGCCCCCGGCATTCCAACCGGCCCCGGCCCGCCGAAAGAAAAGGGCGAAACCGGAATATTCTTCTTCCGTTGGAAATACAAATGAAACGGATGAAAGTGCGGGAGGGAGAACGGCAATGAGAATATTGAGAGAGGGTTCCACAGGAAGCGACGTGATGGAACTCCAATCCGTTCTACGGAAAATGGGGTACTACGGCAGCACGCCGGACGGTGCTTTCGGACCGGACACGGCCCGCGCCGTGCGGGAGTTCCAGACGTGGCGCGGTCTCACGGCCGACAGCGTCGTCGGACCGGCGACCTGGAACGCGCTGCATCCGTTCCTGCTCGGTTACGACGTCTATGCAATCCGGCAGGGCGACACGTTTTTCGGCGTCGGACAAAAATACGGCACGGACCCAGCGCTGATCGCTGCGGCGAATCCGGGAAGGGATCCGGACCGCCTCATGATCGGCACGCGCATCATCGTGCCGTTTTCCTACGACGTTGTTTCCACGGACACCGCCTATACCTATGAGGTCCTGACGCGCAACATCCAGGGCCTGAAAGCGCGCTACCCGGCGCTGATGGTGGGCTCGGCCGGTTTCAGCGTCCTCGGGCACACGCTGTTTGCCCTCCGCCTCGGCACGGGACCGACACGCGTCGCCTACAACGCTTCCCACCACGCGCTGGAGTGGATCACGACACCCGTCCTGATGAAATTCGCGGAGGATTATCTGAAATCGCGCGCGCTCGGCAAACTGCTCAGCGGCTACGACACGCGGAAGCTCTGGACGGAGTCTTCCATATGGCTTGTGCCGATGGTCAACCCGGACGGCGTCAATCTCGTCATCAACGGGCTGAGTCCCGACAATCCCTATTATTCCAACCTGATCCGCTGGAACGGCGGGAGCACCGACTTTTCCGGCACGTGGGAAGCGAATATCCGCGGCGTCGATCTGAACCACAACTACAACGCGGCGTGGGAGCAGTCGAAACAGGAGGAGGCCGCCCTCGGGATCACCGGCCCCGGTCCCACGCGCTATTCCGGTCCGTATCCGGTCTCTGAACCGGAAACACGCGCCATGGTCTCCTTCACGCGCAGCCGCAACATCGGCCTCGTGATGGCTTACCATTCGCAGGGGCGCGTGATTTACTGGAACTTCATGAATCTTGCCTCCCCGCAGGCGGAGGAGATCGGCAGGGCCCTCTCGCGCATCAGCGGCTATGCGCTGGACGAGGCGACCGGCCCGGCCTCCTACGCCGGCTACAAGGATTGGTTCATTCAGGATTTCCGCCGCCCCGGCTATACCATCGAGGTGGGGAGCGGGCAGAACCCGCTGCCGCTCTCGCAGTTTCCGCAGATCTACGCCGAAAATCTCGGGATGCTTCTGTACGCGGCGCAGGCGACCTGAAAGCCGGCGCCCCTCTCCGTTTTTCCCATTCTGTCAAACGAGCCCGTCCGGTACGAAAGTGCGGGACGGGTCCGCTGTTTCTCCGGTTATACGAAATGTTTGTCTAAAAAGAATGAACATCTGATTACAAATTTGGACTTTCATACTATACTTAACTGCAGAGATGAAAATTAGAGTTCTCATTTTGCCCGACAAAGCGGGATCGTGTTTCAATGGCAGCAGTCAATTACCTATCGGATCAGATGAAATTTCAAAGTCCAGCTTCGAGTGAGGTGAGGCAAAATGGCACGAAAATCTTTTTTCATCCGTTTGGGTTCGGGAAAAAAGGGGCGGGGCGTGTTTCGCTTCTGCCTGCTCGTTCTGGCCGCGCTTGTGCTCGCCGGCGCCGCCGTTTGGTATATTCCGGGCGGAGGGATTACCACGGTCGGTGCGGTTCTCGATATTCCGGCGGAGCAAATCGACCGGATCGATGCGAGCAACGGAGACAATCCCCAACTGAAAATAACGGATCAGAACGATATCCGTCAGCTGCTCGGCGCGTTTACGGGGATCAAAATCCACAGGGTTTCCGCCGTGAAGAACGCGGTTGTCAGCCGCCTAAGGCGGGAACGGGCGGGGAACGCGGGGCTGTACTTCGTCGTTTACAAAAACGGTTCGCCGTATGTCCACGTGGAGTATCTGAAACCCAAAACGTTCAACATCCACCCGCATGAAATGGCGGAAAGGGGTGAAGACATTTTTTATTCCGCGTCGGGAGCGGTGGATACCGCCCGCGTAAATGCAATCCTGACCAAGTATCATATCAATACGATATGACGTTTACAACGTTTGGGCGGGAAATGATTACAAAGAGAGTCCCACTTGGAGTTGGATTACCGCGAATATAAGCAATATGAACCCATTGTGCTTAAATGCGAGTGTCCTCAACTTTGAGGGTGACACACGCGATCTTGGACATTCCTTTTTCGCGATTGGTTTTCAGGAGACCTCGTCAGGGAACTACATTCGAGTGGTGGAAGAATGGCATGACGACGTGTCGCACTTTTATAATCAAACGGTGAATGGAGGCCGCATTACAAGCGCTTGGTATTATAGGTGGTAAAGCACATGCCCTAAAGATGCCGGGGATGATGAACGAAATTTCTGAGGCGCGAAATTTAGGAAATCGGCAAAAAAAGAGCAAAAGGCACCGCGAGAAGCGGCGCCTTTTGTCATATGCAGTTATATATTATATAAATAATACTATTTGTACGGGAAAACCACCCCTTTCGGGGATTCACGGCGCGGTCGGGCCGGAAGTGTGCGCCGGAACGTTTACAGATTTGATACTGTTTTTTCATATGGGGTATGTTATAATAAAATAAATATTCAAAATGGGATATTGTTTCGCGCAGGGCAGGGGGGTGAAGGGAATGAAACGGAAAACATGGATCGCGGCCTGGGCCGCGTCGATCGCCGTGTCGCTTTCCGGCTGCTCGTTCGCCGGGCTGGACGCCCAGACGCTGATGCACGCCCCCAAGCCGACCGGGGAGAATGAAGCGGATATCCAGGCGCTGCTGGACCAGACGGCCGGCGGCCAGATCACGCTGAAGTACCCGTCGGAGGGGGAATACCGCTCCGCCATCCTGAAGCACGACATCGGCGGCAGCGGCGCCGACGAGGCCATGGCGTTTTATCAGGAGACCGGCGAGCCGACGGCGACCAATCTCGTTTTTATGCAGAAGGCCGACGACAAATGGAAGGTGATCGGCATGTTCGGCAGCCAGGCCTCACAGGTGGACCGCGTCTGCTTCGGCGACCTCGACGGCGACGGGAAAGACGAGATCGTCGTCGGCTGGGGGAGCAACCTGAACAACAACGGTACGGCGTGCGCCTATTCCTGTAAAAATGGGAAGATGAGCGAAACGAAGCTGTATCAGAATTACAGCGAGCTGGCTGTGATGGACTTCGACGGCGACGGGCGCGACGAGATCTTCACCGCGAGCGTCACGGCGGGCGACCAGCCCGCGCAGGCCAACTTGCTGCGCGTGAAGGGCGAGAACATCGAGTCCGTCGGGAGGGCTCCCCTCGACACCGGCGTGACGCAATATGCCTCCATGAAGCTCGGCCTCGTCAACGAAAAGCAGAAGGGCGTCGTGCTCGACGGTGTGAAATCAACCAACACGATGGTGACGGAGCTGCTTTACTGGAACGCGAAAACAAAAAAACTGGAGGCGCCTTTTTACGACGCGGCTACAAAAACGGCCAAGAGCACGGTGCGGAACACCTCCGTCGTTTCCCGCGACATCAACGGCGACAAGATCATCGAGATCCCCCTCGTTTCGCTGATGCCCGGCTACAGCAGCGCGACGGCCGACGAAGCGGACTACCTGACGAATTGGCAGCGCTATGATACGCAGAGCAACACGTTCGTGCGCGTAATGAGCATGGTGGTGGATTACGCGGACGGCTACCTGCTGTCCATCCCGGATATGTGGCGCGGGAAAATCACGACCAGGATGGACCCCGCCACGCGTTCCTTTACGTTTTACCAGTGGATGCAGTCGCCGAACAACGCGGCGGGCGTCCTCGGCCCCCAGCTCCTGAAGGTCGAGGTCTTTACAAAAAAGGAATGGAACGCGAAAGCGGACACGGCGGGTTACTTTGAGCTTACGACAAAGGACAACCTCATTTTCGCCGCGCTGATCCCGTCGCCGAACAATTCGCTTTCCCTGACGGAGCGGGAAGTCAAAGAGGCTTTTCAACTGATTCCGCAGGAATAGAACAAATAGGGGGGACCTTTTTGAAAACGATCCTTGTCGCGGAGGATGAGCAGGCGATCCGGGAGTTTGTGGTGATCAACCTGAAGCGCGCGGGTTACGCCACGCTGGAGGCTTCCACCGGGGACGAAGCTCTCGCCGTCTATGACCGCGAGGGCCAGAATATCGACGTCGCCGTGCTGGACATCATGATGCCCGGCAAGAACGACGGTCTCGCCGTCTGTAAGGAAATCCGCCGGCGCAACGGCTCCATCGGCATCATTATGCTCACGGCGAAAACCCAGGAGATGGATAAGGTTGGGGGCCTGATGATGGGGGCCGACGACTATGTGACGAAGCCGTTCAGCCCGAGCGAGCTTGTGGCCCGCGTGGACGCCGTTTACCGCCGGGTGGCGCTGGAGGAGGCGCACGGGCGCGGCGGATTCCGCGAGGAGCTCCGCTCCGGCGACTTCGTGCTCAACCTGCGCAACCGCACCCTGCTGAAAAACGGGAGCCCCGTGGAGCTGACGCAGGTGGAATTCCAGATCATGGAGTATTTCTTTTCCAACCCCGGCACCGCCATCGACCGAACCGACATCCTGCGCCACGTCTGGGGGGAGTCGTACTACGGCGAGGAAAAGATCGTCGACGTGAATATCCGCCGCCTGCGCATGAAGGTGGAAGACGAGCCTTCCAACCCGAAGCACATCGTCACGGTTTGGGGGCTCGGCTATAAGTGGGAAGCGTGATCGCCGCCCCGCGGCGGGAAACAGGCGGCGCAGGCCGCGCGGCGGTAGAAATGCCCGGGAAAGGAGGGGGAAAAGCGGAATGAGGGGGAAAAGCGGGACGGCGGGCAAAGGGAGCCTCGCCCGCCGCTGGATCGCAAACAGCCTCGGCGTCACGGTGCTGGTCGTCGTCACGCTCATTACGACGCTTTCCGTCGCGGTGAAAGGGTATGTTTACAACGGCATCCAGTCCGCCCTGAACGGCCGATCCGACGAGCTGACGAACATTTTCTCCAGCTACGGGAGAAAATCCTCGAAGGAATTTCTGGCCGCCGCGCGCAGTTATGTGGAGGATTTCCCGAACAAGGAAAGCATGGAGCTGATGGTGATCAACCAGGGGGGGCACATCGTGACCACGTCCGTCGGCTTTGCGCCGGACGAGACGCAGGCGATGCCGGATTACAACAGCGCGCTCGCCAGCCCGGACGACTACGGCGCGTGGACGGGAAAGCTCAGGTCCGGCGAGCGGGTGATGGCGGTCACGCGTGTCATCCGCGACGAGACGGGCTCCCCCGTCGGGGCGGTCCGGTACGTCGTGTCCCTCGAGGAGGCCGACCGGCAGATTTTCACGATCGCCGCGGCTTCCATCATGGCCGGCGCGCTGGTCATCCTTTTCGTCCTGCTTTCCGGGCGCTATTTCATCCGCTCCATCCTCATGCCGATCCGCCAGATCGGCGCGACGGCGAAGCGGATCGCGCAGGGCGATTTCAAGGCCCGCATCCAGAAGCAGACGAACGACGAGATCGGCGACCTCTGCGACACCATCAACGATATGGCCAGCGAGCTGGGCCAGAGCGAAAAGATGAAGAACGACTTCATCTCGTCCGTCTCCCACGAGCTGCGCACGCCGCTGACCGCCATCAAGGGCTGGGCGGAAACAATCCAGTCCGGCGACACGGACCCGCAGACCTTCCGGCGCGGGATGGGGATCATCGTGAGCGAAACGGAGCGCCTTTCGGGCATCGTGGAGGAGCTTCTCGATTTTTCGCGGATGCAGAGCGGCCGCATGACGCTCACCATGGATAAAATCGACATTCTCGCGGAGCTGGGCGCGGCCGTTTACATGTTCAGCGAGCGGGCGCGCGGCGAGCAGAAGTATCTGATCTACGACGAGCCGGCCATGCTTCCCCCCGTCCTCGGCGACATCAACCGTCTGCGCCAGGTGTTCGTCAACGTGCTGGACAACGCGCTGAAATATACGCGGAAGGGCGGCACCATCAACGTCACCGCCGAAGAGGACGGCGGGTTCATCCGCGTCGTGATCGCCGACGACGGCTGCGGCATCCCTGCGGAGCACCTGCCGAACGTGAAGAAAAAATTTTACAAAGCGAACCAGACGGTCCGGGGCTCCGGGATCGGCCTCGCGCTGGCGGACGAGATCATGACGCTGCATTCCGGCAGCCTGGAGATCGACAGCCATGAGAACGTCGGGACGGCCGTGACGATCCGGATCCCGACGTTTCAGAAGCTTGAGAACGGGACGAGGGAAGCGGGCAAGGAGGAAAGGAAACCCCAATGAGCAGAGAACGTACAAAATGCATCACATCCATCGGGGGGCAGGCCCTTGTGGAGGGCGTCATGATGCGCGGCCCGAAAAAGACGGCCGTTTCCGTCCGCCTGCCGGACCACACGATTTCCACGAAAGAAGTTGCGGTTTCCGGCCTGCGCGGAAAATATAAAATTTTAAAGCTTCCGATCCTGCGCGGCGTCGCGGGGTTTATCGAGGCCCTGTCCGTCGGCTACAAGGCGCTGAGCTATTCCGCGGACCAGGCGGGGCTGGAGGAGGACGAGGAGCCCTCGAAATTTGACCGGTTCATGGAGCGCGTCTTCGGCGACAGGCTGATGAACGCCGTCATGGCGATCAGCGGGGTCTTGGGGGTCGCCATCGCGGTGGTCCTGTTCTTCTGGCTTCCCACCTGGCTGTTCAACGTGGGGCAGAGCCGCCTGTTCGGTGCGGGGATCGCTCCGTGGCGATCCGTTGTGGAAGGGATCATGCGCATTCTGATCTTCATCGGGTACATCGCCTTTTGCGCCAGCCTGCCGGATATCCGCCGGGTGTTCCAGTACCACGGCGCCGAACATAAAACGATTTTCTGCTATGAGAACGAAGAGGAGCTGACGGTGGAGAACGTGCGCCGCCACAAACGGTTCCACCCCCGCTGCGGCACCAGCTTCATGGTCATCATGCTGCTTCTCGGGATCATCGTCGGCTTTTTTATCCCGTTTACCAATCCGTTCGTGCGCACCGCCGCGAAAATCCTGTGCGTCCCGCTCATCGTGGGCGTCGGGTACGAGCTGATCCGCATCTGCGGAAAATACGACAATGTGTTCACGCGCATCCTTTCCGCGCCCGGCATGTGGGTGCAGCACATCACGACGAAGGAGCCGGACGACTCGATGATCGAGGTGGCGATCGCCGCGATGAAGGAAGTGATTCCCGAAAACGGGGAGGACAGGATCCGGAAATGACGTTTGACGAAGCGTACCGGAGAGGCAGGGACAGACTGAAGGAGGCGGGGATCGAAAGCCCGGCCTTCGACGCGGTCTGCCTGTTTCAGAAAGCGTTCGGCATGGACCGCGAGGCGCTGATCGTGAACGGCGCAAAGAAGGCGCCGCCCGAACAGGCGGAGCGCTTTTTCGAAATGGCCGCTCAGCGTGCCCGGCGGCGTCCGCTCCAGTACATTCTGGGCGAGTGGGAGTTTATGTCCATGAAGCTTCAGGTCGGCGAAGGGGGGCTGATCGCGCGG
>ENA-UOOK01005551-UOOK01005551.1-fermentation-metagenome-genome-assembly--contig:-NODE-5551-length-12609-cov-4.336068_pt1 | contig 12609 bp, 13 predicted proteins | sample MGYA00245777_ERZ724023 | MGnify/ENA primary metagenome ERZ724023 (study PRJEB28704, sample SAMN03018312) | fermentation metagenome | biome: anthropogenic terrestrial biome; feature: soil; material... | reverse complement strand
CTCTACATTTATTCGATCCCAATCGAGGCGGAATTTAATGAATATCCAAAGTGGCTTATTTTCAATTGTTTTAGAACACAAACTAAAATAATCGAGCCATTTAATATGGATACTTATAATGCAACGAAAAGTTGGGCATTGGATACAATCGAGGCTATCTCAAATGAAGAAAGGTGGAAGCCGAACATTGAGTGGTTTCGATGCAGATATCTGTGTGATGTATGCAGCGAATGCGAGTACTATCAAATGTTTGGCGACGAAAAATGATGTTACATTACAAAAGTGTCGGAGGTGATGCTCGATGAATGTATGTGAAATTAAAAACATTGAAAGTGAAGCCGGTATCATCGCATCCATTGTTATGAAGCCAGAACTCACATTTTATTCAGAACAACTCAAACCCAATCACTTTTCTGACTCACAGAATGCTTATATTTATTATGCTGTATGCGAGCTTGCAAAGCGTGGTATCGAAAAAGTAGATGCGTACAACATAACAAATATCTTAAATATGAAAGAATCTACTAAGAAGCAGACAGAAGTAATTACGATACAGGCATTAAACGATCTGCTTGAGGTGGCAAAAGTAATTGCACGAAACACCATTGAAGAATATAAGCTTTTGGTTGCCAATGTGTTAGATGCGGCTTTCAGACGAGACACATATAACAAGCTTGTTGAGTGCGAGAGACTTTGTTTCAGCAGTTCAGAAGCTGATATAGAGCAAAAGATTTACTCTGCACTTGATGATGTAATGATGGAGTTTTCAACAGCTACAGAGGTTCCTCAGTATAAAGATGTCGTTGATTCTCTATGGGGCGAAATCGAAGCGAGACAGGACAGCGGAATGGCTGGTGTTCCTTTTAAATTTGAAACGCTTAATGCTTATGCGACTATTGAGCGTGGAGAGTTGTTCATTTTTGCGGCTGAAGCAAAACAAGGAAAAAGTATGATGTTACTAAATTGTGCGGTTGACTTGTTAAAGAAAAATGTTGCCGTGTTATACATAGATAGCGAATTAAACTCACGAATGTTTACCTGTCGTCTTATATCACACTTAACTGGTATTGAGTTTAGCAGGATAAAAGCCGGTAGATATACCGATGATGAAAAAAGACGCATTGATAAAGCAATAACTTGGATTAAAACCAAGCAGTTTACACATCTTTATATGCCGATGTTTGATGCACAAAGCATTTATACAGCGGTAAAAAAAGTAAAGCATACGCAAGGGCTGGATGTTTTAATCGTTGATTACTTCAAAGGTAAGGGAGAAGGAGACGCCTTTGATTCCTATCAGGAACTTGGTAGGTTCGTAGATATGGTTAAAAATCAAATTTGCGGTGATATGAACATCGCAGGAATTGGTGCTGCACAAGCGACAGTAAACGGTAAGGTCGCAGATAGTGCAAAAATAGGTCGTAATGCATCTACTATTGCACTTATACAAGACAAGACTCCAGACGAAATTGAGGCTGATGGAATTGAATGTGGAAACAAGAAACTCCGTATTTGCTTGAATCGTAATGGAGCGCAGATGTCTCCAGATCAATACATAGACTTGCAGTTTAATGGCAACATTATCAGCTATGAGGAGGCAAAGCAACACATTCCTGTGACTCCATATTAAATTGGAGGTTTATATGGAAGTTGATGATATCTTAGAGCAGGTTGATATTTTGGAATACATTTCTCAATTCTGCGATTTTGAAGAAAAGTGCGGAGAGTATTGGGCGCTCTCCCCCTTCAAAGAAGAAAAAACGCCTTCATTCTCTGTGAATACTGAAAAGCAGAGGTTTTATGATTTTAGTTCTGGCGCAGGCGGAAATATTATTCATTTTATCAGACGATATAACGACTGTGGTTTTATTGAAGCTGTAAATATTCTAAAGAAATATGCAAACATCACTGACGATTGCGAAAAGTCGATTTGTCGTCTTGAAACAACAAATATTGCAAAAAGATATAGGAGAAGTCATTCTGCATCTAAAGAATCGAAATCTACTATACTGCCACAAAATTATATGGACAGATATGAGTTTAACGAAGAAAAACTTCAAACTTGGGTCGATGAAGGAATTGACTTTGAAACAATGAAGAAGTTTGGAGTTGGGTATGACTCATTCTCCGATAGAATAGTTTTCCCGATCAAGAATTATGATGGTGATATCATCAATGTGTGCGGACGAACCCTCGATAAAGATTTTAAGGAAAAGGGGTTAAGAAAATACACATATTTTAAGCCCCTCGGAATTCTTGATACGATCTTTGGTTTCTCTGATAATAAGCAGGAGATTTTGAAGAGTCGTGAAGTAATCATTTTTGAAGGTTCAAAATCCGTTATGCTCGCACATAGTTGGGGCATAAACAATACCTGTGCGATTTTAACATCGCACTTAAATCCACAGCAGCTATTATTTCTAATTAAGTTAGGCATAAGAGTTGTCTTTGCCTTGGATGAAGATATAGACATCAGAGATGATGTAAACATTTCAAAGCTAAAACGATATGTACGAATAGAATGGGTGAAAAATCGTGATAACTTACTAAGTTCAAAGATGGCTCCTGTCGATGCCGGTTTTGAAGTATGGCAAAACTTGTACGAAAGGAGAAAACCAATAAATTGAGTGATAATTATGTAGTTTACCACCTTCACTCAGACCTTAGCAATGGCGTTACTAATATAGATTCGGTCACAAAATTTCAAGAATATATAGATGCCGCAAAGGAATGTGGTATGAAAGCAATGGCTTTCTCTGAACACGGTTCAGTTTTTGAATGGTGGCACAAGAAATGTGCTATTGAGGAAGCCGGTATGAAATATATCCACGCCGTAGAAGCGTATTTGACAGAAACGCTCGATGAAAAAATAAGAGACAATTATCACTGTGTATTGATTGCAAGAAATCTTGAAGGTTTCAAAGAACTTAATAAGCTTGTTTCTGGTTCATTTAATCGTAAAGATAATCACTTTTATTATGTTCCGAGAATTTCGTTTGAAGAACTTTTTAACACAAGCGGAAACATCATCTTTACAACTGCCTGTATCGGCGGTGTGTTACATAAAGCAAATGATGAAACAAAGCAAAAATTCCTTAGTTTTATGTGTAACAATAAGGATAGATGTTTTTTAGAGATTGGTCATCACATTGATGATAAGCAGGTTAGGTATAACCAGTATTTAAAGAATCTATCCGAAAAATACGGCATTCCGATGATAGCAGGAACAGACACTCATGTGTTAAATGAGGTTCACGAAAAAGGAAGAACCATCCTACAGCGTTCAAAGAACATCTATTTTGAAGGCGAAGACAAGTGGGATTTGAAGTTTCACAGCTATGATGAGCTTGTAGACGCATACAGGACACAAGGTTCTTTATCCACAGAAGATTATTTGAAGGCAATTGACAACACAAATGCTCTTGCAGACATGATTGATGAATTCCATCTTGATAAGAGCACGAAATATCCACACATCTATAATAACCCCATTGAAACATTTAAGAAGAAAATTGATGAAGCAAGAGTTTCACATCCATACATAAATAAACGATATTCAAAAGAAGAAATTGATAAGGTTATCGAAGAAGAGTTTGCGGTATATGAGAAAACTCAGTCAATTGATTTTATGCTTCTTCAGACATATCTAAGAGAATGGGAAAATAAGAACGGAATACAGTGTGGGTACGGGAGAGGCTCTGTATCTGGAAGTATGATCGCCTATATATTAGGCATCACAAAAATGGATAGTATAAAGTTTAACTTGAATTTCTTCCGATTTATGAATCCTTCTCGTGTGACAAACGCTGATATTGATACTGATTATAGTAGTCACGACAGAGATACAGTAAAAGAGTTTTTATTACGCGACCACCTAAATCTCGATCAGATTAAATCGAGTGAGATTATTACATTTAACACAATCGCTTTGAAAGGTGCTATCCGAGATGTAGGACGAGCAATGGATATTCCTTTAGCGGATGTAAGTGAAATATGTAACCAGTGCATACACGAGGGAACAAAAGACATTGCCCCGGATGAACTGCGCAAAAAGTACAGTGAGATTTTTAAATATGTTGATATCGTAAACGGCACTATCGTATCAATTGGAACTCATCCAAGCGGATGTTTAGTTAGTGACCTACCGATAGATGAAATGGTAGGGTTATGCTCTATTTCAACATCTGAATATCCTGTTTCTATGATAAATATGAAAGAACTTGACGATTTGATGTATGTCAAGCTCGACATATTGGGATTAGATAATATCGGTGTTATAAATGACACCTGTAAGATTCTTGGTATTGATCGCCTCGATCCTGACAATGTTGATTTGGATGATGAGGAAGTATGGAAAAGCATAAGAGACGATACAACGCTAATATTCCAATGGGAATCAAACTCTGCGCAGGCATATTTAAAGAAGTTTATGTCAGATGCAACTGTTCAAATGGCAAGACAACGGATAAAAGAGTTTTCTTATATTAAATGGTTATCTTTTGGAAATGGACTTATTCGACCAGCGTGTGCAAGTTTTCGTGATAGTGTGGCGAATGGAGAGTTTTATGATAATGGGTTTGAAGAATTAAACCAGTTCCTCGCTTTAGAAGCCGGAAGAATTGCTATGCAAGAAACGATTATGCAGTTTCTTGTTAAATTCTGCGGATATTCAAACGCAGAGTCGGATAATGTGCGTAGAGCGATTGCAAAGAAGAAAGGAACGGAAAAACTTCTTCCTGAGATCGAAGAACGATTTGTTTCATTTTCATCTCAACATTATGATATCTCAGAAGATGAATGTTATAAGGTAATCAAGCCGTTTATCAAAGTCATCCTTGATGCAAGTGCATATGCGTTCTCTTGGAATCATAGTGATGCCTACAGTTTGATTGGATATATCTGTGGTTATCTAAGGTACTACTATCCTATTGAATTTATCACAGCAGCACTAAACATCTTTAAGGATAATGCAGAAAAGACAGCAGCAATAACAAAGTATGCGAAGAAAGTCGGAATTAAGATTACATCTCCTAAGTTTGGGTATTCAAAAGGAGATTATTTCTTTGTAAAAGAAGAAAATGTGATTGCGAAAGGTTTGTCGTCTGTAAAGTATATGTCTGCAAATATAGCAGACGAGCTGTATAGTCTCTCAAAAAAGAATACATATAAATATTTCGTTGATATGCTATACGACATCAATACTCAAACTGCTGTAAATTCGAGGCAGATAGACATTTTGATTAAGCTTGACTACTTCTCTGCCTTTGGGAACCAAAGAGAGTTGTTAAGAATATGTGATATTTTTGAACAGTTCAAAAAAGGTTCTGCAAAGCAAATTAAGAAGGATTCCGTAAAAGACTCTCCTATTGATAGCATAGTTAAAAAGTACTCAAACGATAAGACAAAAAGCGGTGCAGAATCTAAGAGCTACACGATGCTTGATACAGCATCAATTATGAGAGAATGCGAAGAAATGATAAAGGCGGCAAATATGTCAGATTTAAGCGATTTATTAAAGGTAAGAAACTTTGCTGACATAATGGGATATACAGGATATGTGTCAGGTAACGAAAATGACAGACGCAAGCTATATATCAAAGAGGTTTATCCGTTAAGACGAAAGAAAGACGGAGTTCAGTTCGGTTACAGTATTATTACGCAGTCAATTGGGAGCGGAGTAGAAAGCAGATTCACTGTTTTTAATCGTATTTTCAATAATGACCCTGTAAAAAAAGACGACATTATACTGTGCACTGGATACGAAAGAGACGGTTCTTATTTTACGCTCACATCTTACAGTCATATATACACATAATGGCTGTGAATATGTGATTATAAAACTAAGATTTTATAATTATTTAACGGAGGTTTTTACACTTGGATAAATGCAGTATGTGTGGTAAGGAATTTGATATGTGGGACGAGCAGGAGAATTTTCGCTTTGAACACAGAGTCGGATATGGATCAGTTCACGACGGCGAATACATAAAAATAAACTTATGCTGTGATTGTTTCGATAAAGTTATTGATATGGTTGCTCCGCTTTGTAAAACAAACCCGGTTAAAGAAAATCAGTGTGACTTTGAAATTACAAGCATTGATACTTTAACTGCATTTAACAGAGAAACAAATGAGCAATGCTTCACTATCGATCTACAAAGTGAAGTAATTGACACAAAAATTAATAACGGAGGATGAATATGAAAGTAAACACCGAAATGAAATTACGCAAAACATTCAACGAAGGGTTTAAATCAGCTCAGAGAAATGGTTTACTGCAAGGAGCAACAGCAATCTCAAAGGTTGTTTTAGACAAGGCTAATGACACAAGAAAGACGCCGGAACAGCGTCTTGAAGACATCGTAAGGTTCTGTGAGGTGTCATTGAAAAAGAAAAACTGAAAGCGAGGCACCCTAATAGTGATTAAAAAAGCATATCTTGTAGCTGTATTTATCGTTCTATTGGCAATTGTAACAATTGTTGCATTGGGCGCAAACGATACTAAAGATGAAAAAACCGATCAAACAATCGTTTATGCTACAACAAAAGATACTAATGAAACTTCTTCGGCAGATCCGGAGGAAATAACCGAGACTGAAACGGAAACAACAACATCTACCGATACTTCTAATGAAACAACGGTAGACACGATAACAACAGAAAGCTCGCAGGCGGATAGTATTAAAAAACAAACACCATATACAGACGACGATCTGTATTATTTGGCAGCCGCTGTTTGTAGAGAAGCTGGTGGTTCATCTGAGGAGATACAACTACTTGTTGCAAATGTTGTCATCAATAGGGTCAATTCATCGTTATACCCAGATACAATCTATGATGTTTTAACCGATTATAGACAATACGGAATGATGTGGAAATACGGAGTATCATTCCCTGATTGGGCAAAAAACGAGGAAAGCCAAAAGACAATCTCTCAATGCTATGCAGTAGCAAAAAGAGTATTGGATGGAGAAAGATTTTGCCCGGATAATGTGTTGTTCCAAGCGGAATTTAAACAAGGATCTGGCGTGTATAAACAATTTGATGGTTTTTACTTTTGCTACTACGAATAAAAGGAAATATTGAATTGAACAATAAAGAAAATATTAAGTTGTTCGATAATTACGGCATTCTTTTTGTAGAAAACACAGATGTATATTTTGATATTGAAGATCTTCCTATTATTAAAAGTAGAATCTGGGGCATCGATAAAGATGGGTACTTGGTACATAGCTATTTCTATTTCGGACAACTTCGTTTTGTGAGGTTCCACAGACTTATTATGGATGTAAAGCCAGCACAAATTGTAGACCACATTAACAGAAATAGAGCTGACAATAGAAAGAATAATTTGAGGGTTTGTGAGCGTACAGAGAACGACAGAAATAGAGGTCTGTACGCCACTAACACCTCCGGTATAACTGGTATCCATTACGATAAGAAAAGAAATAAATGGGTAGCCAGTATTACATATAATTGCAAAAGATTATTTATCGGGCGATTTGATTTTAAAGAGGAAGCCGTAAAAGCACGACTCATAAAAGAGGTTAAATTATTTAAGGACTTTGCTCCACAGAGAGCATTATTGGAGGCATATAATTGAAATTTGAAAACACCGAGGTATGGGGTTTTAAGCACGCATTGCGCGGTATGAGAAACCCAAAAAACAGTTGGAACAAAAGTGATAGTTACTTTGATTGTGAATCTTGTTTTTGTAATGACTGCGTAAACAAGGACAAAGAACAATGTGATCATAATGCATTGTATATCGGAGAAAGCGATATGAAGCTTGCTCAATCGCTAATTCGAGGAGGTTCAGAACATAGAAAATTCTTAAGACAGATATTTGTGTCTGTTGATATTACAGCGCCACTATATTGGTGGAAAGAATTTGATACATATAAAGTTGGCACGGTTGCTAATTCAACAAGCACTATGCACAGAATACAAAGCAACTCTATAACAATTGAATCTTTTGAAATTGATGATTATCAGCCGGATTTTTCTTTAGGTGACGATGGGGTTCATAAGCTTATTGCGTGGCTTGAAGGTTTAAGGTTAAAGTATATTGAAACAAAAGAAAAAGAATATTGGAAAGAACTTATCCGGTGGCTCCCTGAATCTTGGTTACAAACAAGAACTGTAACGCTGAGTTATGAAAACATATATGCGATTTGTAGCAAGGGACAACGAAGATTTCATAAGTTAAATGAATGGTCTGGTCAAGACAATCCAAAATTAACAAATTTCATTTCTTGGGCTCGTGAGCTACCTTATGCTCAGGAGTTCATTTTTATTGACGAAATGGAGAACGACAATGGCGAATAAAGACTGGACTGGTAATAACAACTCAATTTATAAAACACTTGGAGCAAGCAATCATACAGACGAAGATAGAGAGGTTAACGATTACTACGCCACAGAACCCAAAGCCGTTGAGCTATTGCTTAATATAGAATATTTTGATAAATCAATACCAGTATGGGAATGTGCGTGTGGGGAAGGTCATCTTTCTGAAGCTTTAAAAGGATGCGGATATGAGGTTTTATCGACAGATCTAATTGATAGAGGATATGGCGACGGGTCTATTGATTTCTTATCATTTAACGATACATATAACGGAAATATTATTACAAATCCTCCATACAAGTATGCAAAAGAATTTTGCGAGCACGCAATTGAGGTAGTTGAAGATGGATGTAAGATTGCGATGTTTTTGAAACTACAGTTTATGGAAGGTAAAGCTCGTAAAGAGCTATTTAAAAAGTACCTTCCTATGTGCATATATGTTTCAAGCAGTAGATTATTATGTGCCAAAAACGGAGACTTTAATAAAATGCGTGAGGGCGGCGGTTCTGCTGTGGCTTATGCTTGGTATATTTGGCAAAAAGGATACACAGGAGAAACGGTAGTAAGGTGGTTTAACTGATGTTTTTGATTGGACTTGCTGTAGGATTATTTATCGGCACATTTCTTGGAATTGCATTGGTTGCTATTTTATCAGCAAATGACAAAGGAGATTAATATATGAGTAATATTGAAGGAAAAATGAACGATGGCGGACAGCGTATTTCGTATGGCGAGAATATGGCTATAAGAGAGCCGTCAACAGGAAAAGGAAGATATGATTTGGTATCTCCATTTGCAATAAGACGGCTGGCAAAATGGTACGAACTTGGCGCTCGTAAGTATGCCGACCGCAATTGGGAAAAAGGCATCCCATTTTCAAGATACATAGATTCTGCAAAACGACACTTGGATAAATTTATTATGGGAATGGAAGACGAAGATCATCTTGCTGCTGCTGCTTGGAATGTGTTTGCCATTATGCATCATCAGGAACTTGGGCAGATAGAGCTTGATGATATGCCTCATTATCTAACGCCTAAAAATAATGACACATCTGAAAGTAATGAAGAATATGTTCAGATGACATTTGAAGATGTTATGAATGACAAAGATTCCTCCGCATCATCTGGGGAGTAATTATTATGGATAAAAGGGTTTTTACAATTCTCGTTGATATGGATGACACTATGATAGATTTGCTTGGTTGTTGGGTTCCTGAAATTAACAAGCGATATGGAACTACCGTAAACCAAGACGAAATATATGATTGGAACATAAGCCAATTCTTTCCCATCTTTGAAAATGATTTTTGGAACAGAATGAAACCAAAGAGCGGTGCTATTAAATACATCAAAGCTTTAAAAAATGATGGACATAAAGTTTATGTCTGTACAAATTCAAACTATAAGACAATAAAAAATAAGATGGACGCCGTGTTGTTTAAGTTTTTCGATTATATCTCTTGGAATGATGTGATAGTCACCACTCATAAGCAGATTATCAACGCAGATTATTTAATTGATGATGGTGTCCACAATCTTGTTGGCGGTAAGTATAAGGGTATCCTTATGGATGCTCCACATAACCGTAATTTTAATGAGAAAGACCACAACATCATTAGATTTGAGTCTTGGAAAGAGATATATGATTTCATAAGCGATATGGCAGGACAGGAGGTGTGTGTTTGACTGTTTTATATTCCACTGGATGTCCCCAGTGCATTGTACTAAAGGAAAAATTAAAAGCCGCAAATATCAATTATATCGAAGTTACTGATAAAGACACTATTCTTGCAAAAGGCATTACAAGAATTCCGGTTCTTGAAGTAGAAGGTATCAAAATGGAATTGTCAGCGGCAAATGAATGGATTAAGAGTAGGAGCAATACAGATGAATATACCGATTAAGATGAACAAAGACTTTGAAAAAAATATGGCTACGATGAGCGAAAAATATGGAGAAGACTTCGAGAGGTTAAATGGATTTCACGAAACTCAATTGAACTTCTCTGACTTTATCGACGGTTTTATTGATAAGAATGTTGCAGATGTTACAATCGACGCAAATGCAAATGCTTTTAGTAAAGATATTCGCAGCTTATTGAGCGAGAAAGGTAAATCTCACGATAAACTATTCGCATTTAATAAGATATTCTATGAAATGAAGAAAATGTATAATTTGCCAACTGCAAAAGAATGGCTCGAAACAGAGTACAACGGCGGATTTTACTTACACGATGCTCCTTCTGCTACATTTCTTCCATATTGTTATGCATATGACCTTACACGGCTTGCAACCGAAGGTCTTTTCTTTTTGAAAAATTACAATAATCAGCCACCAAAACATCTGACAACATTTATTGATGATGTAATTGAATACATAAGTTATATGAGTAATCGCAGTTCTGGAGCTGTTGGCATACCGAACATTTTAATCTGGACATATTACTTCTGGAAAATGGACTGTAAGACTGGTTATGTTATTAAGAACCCAGAGTACTACATTAAGCAGTCATTCCAGAAGCTCATTTATCGTCTTAACCAGCCATTTATGAGAATTGATCAGACTGCTTTTGTCAATGTTTCAATTTTTGACCGCAACTATGTAGAGTCTTTGTTCGGCGGAGTAAAATATCCAGATGGAACTTATGTTATTGATGAGGTCGATGAGATAATTGAGCATCAGAAGATATTTATGGATGTAGTATCAAAAGTCCGCAGCGAGAATATGTTTACATTCCCTGTTTTAACATACTCTCTTTTATATAAGGACGGAAAATTTGTTGACGAAGACTTTGCAAGATGGTGTTCAGACCATAATACAACTTGGAATGACAGTAACTTCTTCGTTAGCGGAGATGTTACGACACTTTCAAACTGTTGCCGATTATTATCTGACACATCAAAGCTGAACGCATTTATCAATTCTATCGGCGGTACGGCGTTATCGATTGGTTCCGTAAAAGTCAATACAATCAATCTAATGCGGATTGCCATTGAGACAGAGTGCGACGAGAAAAAATATCTTGCTTTTTTAAAGAAGAGAGCGTTGTTGTGTTGCAAAACTCTAAGTGTTATAAGGCACATCATTGCAAGAAATGTTGAAAAGGGACTATTGCCAAATTATCAAGATGGCGCAGTAGAAATGACAAAACAGTATTGCACGGTAGGCATTTTGGGATTGTATGAAGTTATTGAGGCATTTGGATTCACAAAAGTTGATGAGTTCGGATATACATATTACACAGAAGACGGAATTAACCTTGCAAGTAAGATTTTTGATGTTCTCAATGATGTAAAGGATAACTTCACAAACGAATATTCATTTAACATTGAGAGTGTTCCGGCAGAGAGAGCGGCTTGTATTTTATGCCAGAAGGACAACCTACTATACAACTTAAATGATAAGTTCATTTATTCAAACCAGTGGATTCCTCTTTCAACAAAGTGTACTGTGCAAGAAAAGCTTAAACTTTCATCAATTTTAGATGCAAAATGTTCAGGCGGAAGTATCGCACACATCAATCTTGATTCCAACTTCCCGAACACGGATATGGCGTGGGATATGCTAAATAGGATTGCTCAATCAGGAGTAATATACTTTGCTTTCAACACAAGAATTAACGAGTGTAAAAACCATCACGGATTTGTTGGTACAGACATTTGTCCTACTTGCGGCGAGCCTGTGTTTGATACATATCAAAGAATAGTTGGTTATCTTGTACCTACACGCTCGTATTCAAAAGATCGATTTAAGGAATTTACTACACGACAATGGTATGAGTATGCGGAGATGTTAAAAGAGTGATTTTAAAAGGACTTATAGACGAAGATTTTGTCAATTACAAAAAACCGAGTATGGTTTTATTTTTCCCGAATTGCACTTTTAAGTGCGAAAAAGAGTGTGGAGAGCGTGTGTGTCAGAACGGCACACTCGCCAACTCACCAAGCATAACAGTTAGTAACACAGATATTTGCACAAGATATATTTCAAATACAATATCAAAAGCTATTACTTGTGGAGGTCTTGAACCAATGGATAGTTTTGAAGATTTGATGGAGTTGATTGGCTTATTGAGAAATGACTATAAGTGCAGTGATGATATTGTGATTTACACAGGATATACAGAAAGCGAATGTCATCATAACAAATGGATTGAAAGGCTTTCTCCGTTCAAGAACATTGTTTTTAAATTTGGTCGTTTCGTACCTTATCAGAAACCACATTTTGATAGTGTACTTGGCATCAATTTAATAAGCGA
>ENA-UOOK01005548-UOOK01005548.1-fermentation-metagenome-genome-assembly--contig:-NODE-5548-length-12622-cov-3.789846_pt1 | contig 12622 bp, 5 predicted proteins | sample MGYA00245777_ERZ724023 | MGnify/ENA primary metagenome ERZ724023 (study PRJEB28704, sample SAMN03018312) | fermentation metagenome | biome: anthropogenic terrestrial biome; feature: soil; material... | reverse complement strand
AGTTGATCAGATTGCTTCTATAACGTTTGGTGGCATATTCATAGGCTATATTGGCACATCCTCCCAGCACTCTCTGGCAAGACGCCGCTTGTTCCCGCGCCGAACCGTCGCCAGGTTTTACCGCAAAAATCACGCTTCCGAAGCCGGTAGTCTCCGCTAACCGGTTTAGCTCTTCTTGGGTCGCTAATCCGGATTGGATCAAATTAATCAAGACCGGTTCAATAATAGTACCCGTAACTCCCGAATTTTTCGCCTCAAGATACAGTTTTCTCCGTTCTTCCTCCAATACCTGGACCGCTTTGGCTCGTCCCACATAACCCGGGTCCTTCCGCGATAAAGTAAACTCTGCCAGTTTTAACGGGTTCGAACGATAAGAGGAGGTTTCACCCGACGGAATTAACTCATCGGTAGTAGTCACCGGATCGGTGATGACTGATACCACCTTTAATAATAAATTTTGGGGTAGTGGTAACATTGTAGGCCAATCAGTGATATTCGGCCCAAATTTCAATTCCCACTTAGGATTGGGCTTGCCTGAACCCTGATAAACTCGGTTTTGATAAACCGAGTCGTTGAATAGATACTTTTCAGTCGAAACTCGCGGATTTAATTCGGTAGCGGCAGTCAACCGACCACCATTGATAGCCGTAGCAGCAATCGACCTGGCGTCCATTAACGCTACTGAAGCCAATTGGCCGCTTGCCGGTTTAGAACCTTCACGATTAGGGAAATTACGGGTAGTATGCCTAATACTAAGAGCATTATTGGCCGGTACATCACCCGCGCCGAAACAAGGTCCGCAAAAAGCGGTCCTAAAGGTAGCGCCCGTTGCCAGCAACCTTGCCAATACCCCATTATTGGCTAATTGAATATTAATCGGTTGGCTGGCAGGATAGACGCTTAACGAGAATTCACCCTGCCCGATTGATCGCCCCTTGAGGATTTCCGCCAGATCACAAACATTCTCGAAGGTACCTCCGGCGCACCCGGCAACAACTCCTTGATCAACCTTTAACCGGCCATTGTCTATTTTTTTACTAAGTTCCAAGCGGAGCTCAGGGTGGTCTAACTGTTTCCGACCTTCAGCTTCAACATGTTTGAGGATTTCTACAGCATTGCGGTTAAGTTCCTCAATGGTATAAGCATTGCTAGGATGGAACGGCAAAGCGATCATTGGTTCAACCTTGCCAAGATCAATCTTGACCAACCCATCGTAGTAGGCAATTGCTCCTGGTTCCAGTTGCCGGTAATCGGATAAACGGTTATGAATCCGGTAATAATCCTTTACCCGTTCATCGGTCCGCCAAATTGAACTTAAACAGGTGGTTTCAGTGGTCATAACGTCAATACCATTTCTAAAGTCCACCGACAAATTGTCTATTCCAGGGCCGACAAATTCTAAAACTTTATTCTTCACAAAACCGTTATTAAAAACAGCTTTAATTAATGCCAAGGCCACATCCTGCGGTCCAACTCCCGGACGGGGACTCCCTTCCAGATAGACGGCGATTATTTCCGGATACGATAAATCGTAAGTCTTTTTTAAAAGCTGTTTAACCAGTTCGGGGCCGCCTTCGCCGACGCCCATGGTACCCAAAGCCCCATAACGGGTATGGCTGTCGGATCCCAAAATCATCTTGCCGCAACCGGAGAGCATTTCCCTCATATATTGGTGAATCACCGCTTGATGGGCCGGCACATAGATACCGCCGTATTTTTGAGCTGCCGATAATCCGAAAACATGGTCGTCTTCATTGATAGTCCCACCTACCGCGCACAAACTATTGTGGCAGTTGGTCAGGACATATGGGACGGGAAATTCAGTCAAGCCACTAGCCCTGGCTGTTTGAATAATCCCTACATAGGTAATATCGTGAGAGGCCAAAGCGTCAAACCTGATCCGTAAATCACGCCAATCTCCGGTTTGATTATGGGAAGTCAAAATTTGATAGGCAATTGTACCGGCTAGGGCTTGCTCCCGATCAAGGTTATTAATGGATAATGGAGCGAGGCCGGATCGGGTTAATTGTCCATTAAGGGCAGCCAGCGTCCCTTCTTCGACATCTTCCTGAATTACCGTTCCTTTTCCAAGGTATACTCCTTTTTTCAATAACTCTACCACGTAATAATCCCCCATTTATTAAATGTATCTATTACCCATGCGTTCAAAGCATAAGTTTTACTTGATTAAAACCAATAGTAATCTCGGAAAATCTTCCCCATTTAATATTTCATTTATCATTAAAACATTCCTGATTAACAGTGTCAAGGCAATGACACAAAATGTTTAAAATAAAAACTTAATACCTTAATTTTAATAAAAATAAATGGTTCTAGATTACGCACGGTCTAACTTTGATGTCTATCTTTCAATTTTTAATATTGTTGAAAAGATTGAAATTACCCCTAACCTCTTAAAAACATCGGGAAAATCGAAAGGATGAAATTCTACGGTTATATGATATAATTTTTGAAACATCCTAATTTAGGAGGCACGCCTATGAAATTTGGAGTAATTAGCGATACTCATGGTTCGTTAACCGCCTGGCAAAACGCATATAACTCCTGCTTTCATGATGTCGATATCATTATTCACTGCGGAGATGTGCTTTACCATGGTCCCCGCAATCCGCTCCCCGAAGGCTATAATCCCCAAGGTTTAGCTAAAGAATTGCAAGAAACTCCCCAACCGATTATTTTTGCTAAAGGCAATTGCGATGCCGAGATTGACCAGTATGTTTTAGGATATCCTTTGGAATCTCCCTACGCTCATGTTTTCACTCCAGAGATGAAAATATTAATCACCCATGGTCACCACTGGGATCCGGAACAAACACCATCTATTTATAGTAAAGGATATAATTTAATCATTTCCGGACATACTCATTTACCCGTACTCAAAAAATCATCGGATCGGTTTTTATTAAATCCAGGCAGCCCAGCGCTGCCCAAAAATGACCCGTCGGTTCCGACCGTCGCTGTTATCGACAAAAATCGGATTCGAATCGTTCATGCCACAACCGGATTGGAAATCAATTCACTTGATATATAAATGTGTTATATTTTTGAACGTTAGGTAACCAAATAAAAAACAAAATTAAAGTAAGTTAACGTAGTTCTGGTAAAATTAATGTTAATGTTTTATGATGCCATTTTTAATTAAAGGAAATTGTTTGTAAAATAGCGAAAATAATTTCAATTAATCAGCATTATTTGCCTACTCCATAGAAAAGTGAGGAACATCAACTATGCCGAAACGAAACGACATTGAAAAAATACTAATCATCGGTTCAGGACCAATTATTATTGGACAAGCTTGTGAATTTGATTATTCCGGGACCCAAGCTTGTAAGGCCCTTCGCAAACTCGGGTATAAAGTAGTATTGGTAAATTCAAACCCGGCGACAATTATGACCGATCCGGGTATGGCCGACACTACCTACATTGAACCCCTTAATCTGAAAACCATTACTGAAATTATTGCCAAAGAGCGCCCTGACGCAATTTTACCGAACCTTGGAGGCCAATCGGCTTTAAACCTTTGCGCCGAGTTAGCCCATGCCGGCGTTTTTGAGCAATACGGCGTAAAAGTAATCGGTGTCCAAATCGAAGCCATTGAACGCGGCGAAGATCGGATCGCCTTTAAGGAAACAATGAACCAATTAGGGATTGAAATGGCCAAAAGCCGGCCGGCTTATTCCGTTGAGGAAGCCGAAAAAATAGCTGCCGAACTTGGTTATCCGGTTGTGATTCGGCCCGCTTATACTATGGGTGGAACCGGCGGCGGGCTAGTATATAACGTTGAGGAACTTAGGACCACTGCCGGTCGGGGGATCGCCGCCAGTATGGTTGGTCAAATTTTAGTTGAAGAATCGGTATTGGGATGGGAAGAACTAGAACTGGAAGTAGTCCGTGACGCCAATAATAAAATGATTACCGTTTGCTTTATCGAGAATGTGGATGCCATGGGGGTCCATACCGGCGACTCTTATTGCACTGCGCCGATGCTGACTATCAGTTCCGAACTTCAAAAACGCCTTCAGGAATATGCTTATAAGATTGTAGAGGCCATTCAGGTTATCGGGGGCACCAACGTCCAATTTGCTCACGATCCTAAAACCGATCGGGTGGTAGTTATCGAAATCAACCCGCGCACCTCCCGTTCTTCCGCTTTGGCCTCAAAAGCGACTGGCTTTCCCATCGCTTTGGTCTCAGCAATGCTGGCCACGGGAATTACTTTGGATGAGATTCCTTACTGGAGGGACGGAACTTTAGATAAATATACCCCTTCCGGTGACTATGTGGTAGTTAAATTTGCCCGTTGGGCATTTGAAAAATTCAAAGGCGTTCAAGATAAGCTAGGCACTCAAATGCGGGCCGTCGGCGAAGTAATGAGTATCGGCAAAAACTATAAAGAAGCTTTCCAAAAAGCGATTCGTTCCTTAGAGACCGGACGGCATGGTCTTGGTTTTGCAAAGGACTTCAATCAAAAATCTCTACCCGAATTAATGGACTTACTACGTGAACCCACAAGCGAACGCCAGTTTGTCATGTATGAAGCCTTACGTAAAGGCGCCGACCTCGAGGAACTTCACCGCCTGACTCATATCAAAACTTGGTTTATCAAACAAATGAAAGAGCTTGTCGATTTGGAAGAAGAAATTTTAAAATATAAAAACCGCAATTTGCCTGATGAACTATTGTCCCGCGCCAAGCGAGACGGATTCGCCGATCGTTACCTGGCCCGTCTCTTGAACGTTCCTGAGGAATCCATTCGTAAACAGCGAATATCTTTAGGAATAACCGAAGGCTGGGATGCTGTTCCAGTTAGCGGGGTTGAAAATGGTGTCTATTACTACTCAACTTATAACCAGCCGGATCGTGCGCCGGTTAGCAAGCGCCGTAAAGTAATGATCCTAGGCGGCGGCCCCAACCGCATTGGACAGGGAATTGAATTCGACTATTGTTGTGTCCATGCTGCCTTCGCCCTACGCGATCTCGGCATTGAGACAATCATGGTTAACTGTAATCCGGAAACTGTTTCCACCGATTACGATACTTCCGATAAGTTATATTTTGAACCGTTAACCGTTGAAGATGTGCTCAGTATCTACCAGAAAGAACAACCCGAAGGGGTTATAGTCCAATTCGGCGGCCAGACCCCTCTAAATATCGCCGGCGAACTTGCCAAGGCCGGAGTGAAAATCCTGGGAACCTCTACCGATATGATCGATTTGGCAGAGGATCGGGACCGTTTTCGCCAGATTATGGCCCAATTAAATATTCCTATGCCTGAGTCGGGTATGGCCGTCAACCTTGACGAAGCGTTGGAAGTTGCCGCCCGGATTGGCTATCCCTTAATGGTCAGGCCTTCATATGTCTTAGGCGGTCGCGGTATGGAAATTATCTATGATCAATCTATGCTCCGGGAGTATATTGCAGCCGCAGTCGATGTCACTCCTGACCGCCCGATTTTAATCGATCGTTTTCTCAATAACGCTTTAGAAGCTGAAGCTGACGCTGTTGCCGATGGTTCCGACGCATTCGTCCCAGCTGTCATGGAACATATCGAATTAGCTGGAATTCATTCCGGAGATTCGGCTTGCGTCATTCCCCCGGTCAGTATTCCGGAACACCATTTAAAGACTATTCGGGAATATACTAAGAAAATCGCCCAAGAACTCCATGTAATCGGATTAATGAATATCCAATATGCCATCGCCGATGACCAAGTATATGTTCTTGAGGCCAATCCGCGGGCATCGCGAACTGTACCGTTGGTTTCAAAGGTCTGTAATATACCAATGGCCCGCCTGGCTACCCAAGTGATGCTCGGCCAGAAAATCGCCGACTTGGACCTTAAACCTAAAAAAATAAATCACTACGGTGTTAAAGAAGCGGTATTCCCCTTCAATATGTTTCCGGAAGTTGATCCCCTATTAGGACCGGAGATGCGGTCTACCGGAGAAGTATTAGGTATCGCCGACTCTTTCGGCAGGGCTTTTTATAAAACCGAAGAAGCGACCCAGACGCCCCTGCCCACCGAAGGGACAGTTTTGATAAGTGTCGCTGAAAAAGACCCTACTGTTTTAGAAGTAGCCCTTGAGTTTGTCAAATTAGGTTTTAAAATCAAAGCCACTCGCGGCACTCATCAATTTTTAACCGAACAAAACATTGAAGCCGAATTGATCAATAAATTGCAGGAAGGCCGGCCCAATATTGTCGACGCGATCATGAACCGGGAAATCCAATTGGTCGTAAACACACCGATCGGCAAAAGCAGCCAACAAGACGATTCCTATATCCGCAAAACAGCTATTAAATATAAAGTCCCTTATATAACTACCTTAGCCGCAGCGCTAGCATCCGCCAAAGGAATCACCGCCCATCGTGAAAACCCGGTCGGCGTCAAATCTCTCCAAGAATATCATGCCGAATTATAACAGTTGCTCTTTATAATGACACAATCTACAACCAGCCGGATCCAAAAATGACCCGGCTGGTTTTTTTACTTTGCAGTAATATTAAATTCTTTCCCGAAAACTACCGAATAAATAACTATACTCGACTCTAATAAAGGAGGGGGCTATGTTAAAACTTCTTAAACTTTCACTATTGCTGATTGTGTTTTTTTATCTTTCGCAACACCTTAATAACTTTAAAGGCCTTCCTTCTTTTGCTTTTCCGGAAGGCGTCCCGCAAATTTTTTCTCAAATAACTTCAATCACACCAAAAGCTAATCAAGAGCAACACCAACCCACTGCGCAGCTGATTGAGAGGATTCGGAAAAATGAACTTCAGGGGATCCAAACTATCTGGAAGCAGTTAGGCGTCAAATCGGAACTTTTCAAAAAAACTCCTCCCGTTCTAAGAGAATCTTTTAAAATATCACTCCCTCCCAACGGGGCGTCGCTCTACGTATTTGAAATAACTAATAAAGAAAGCGATGATTGGCAATATTTATTCTTTAATATTAAGAACCGTTCCTGGAATTTTTGGGGCCATATTGATCTGCCCAATCAAGCTTCGACCGAACCGTTCTCACGTACGGTAGCTATTGAGGATCGGACTTGGCTAATTATAACTTCCAAATCTAACTCCCCTGATCTACCCGGGATGTTTCAAGACAGTTGGTATGATTTAACCGGCCCCAAGCTTAAAGAAGTATTGGGATACTATGTTTATCAAGACCTGAGCCAACTGGGTTTCACTAAAAGATACTCGACTATCATCTCTCAGACAGGTGTTAGCGGTGAAACCTATTTTATCGATCTAAATCCAAAAATTGTTTATTATAGCAATCGAACATCTCATCCCCATCTGGAAACCGCCCTTTCCCTTTCACATAATATCCGGTACATTTGGGACAATGATAGCCAGTCATTTAAAAATAATCAATCTCAAGAAAAACTCCATACCTACGGGGCCGATGAAATCTTATTCCGAAATTACCTTTTAATCGAAAATTTAGCGGTCACCGGTGATCTTACCCGCCGGAATGTGATTCGGGATTTTCTCAATCTTTGTGGCGACAGCACAGAAAAACGAGGAATTTCAAGAATCCTCCGTCAGTAGAATCACTTTAGCTTTTATTAAGTTCACCCCAACCGAAAAGCCGCCTTAACTATGAAGAGCAGACTAATCTCCCCCAAAAAACCATCCCAATCCGCGAAATCAGTGTAATCTGTGATTTCTGCGTTATCAGTGTAATCAGTGGTCAAGTTTTTTCCCGGTATTCCTGTGGTGTTACGCCAACCATATTTTTAAAAAGAGTCGAAAAATATTGGACACTCTGATATCCCAATGCCTCACAAATCTCATAAATCTTTAGGTTGCTGGTCCTTAATAACTCTTTAGCTTTTTCGATCCGTAATCTTTTAAGATACTCCACAAAGGAACATCCGGTCTCTTCTTTGAAAAACCTACTAAAATAAGTGGGATTTAAACGTACATAATCAGCAACGGAAGTCAGGGAGATTTCCTCTTGACAATGCTCCCGAATATAATTGATTGCCTTTTGGATTGAGTGTTTAGTTTTTAATTTGTTTTTAATGCCAATCTGCTCACAAACATTACCGAGGATTCCCTTGATCCAATTATCAAGTTCCGAAAAGCTTTCTATCTTAAGTAAAGTACCGTATAGATCGTTGTTTTCCGTAATTAAGTGCGTTCCAATCCCGATTTCAGTCGCGGTGCGCAGAATAATTGAAAGAAGTTGAATATACAGTTGTTGAATATAGTAATAAGGTATTTTGTCGGCATTTTGTAACCTTTGCCGGAAACTATCAACTAGATTATAGACCTCTTCGAACTTTCCTGTATAGAGAATGTTCTGGATGTTTTCCAATAACTCATTAATATTTATTAAAGGGCTATACGCATCCGTCTCAACATCCTCAACATTTTCAATATAAAGAACACTATTATCGCCATAAACCAACCGATAGTTCAAGGCTTTGACAGCTTCTTTATATGATAAACCAATATTTTTAATCTCAGTGTAGATCCGTCCGATACCGATACTAACTTCACTTCCGATCTCCTCTAAAACCTGGTCCTTAATTTTTTCTGCCAATTTAATCCATTTCTGGATTGAAGACCCCTTCTTTTCAGGAGTATTAAAAACTGTTACAATTTCTTGATTGTAACTTTGAAAGGTGATACTTTTGCTTATCGGGAGAGTAATCTCATTAAAGATCTCTATTATTCGAAGCATCAGTAATTGGACTTCGGCTTCATCCACCTCAAGATTGACCTTGCGGAAATGATCCATTTTGCAGACCATTACCCCAATTTTATAAAGAGAAAGATCAATGTGATATGTCTGAAATTTAGTCTCTAAATCACTGGCGCTGATTCCTCGTATTAAGGTATTTAGAAAGTGCTCCCTTAAGATTGGCAAATTCTCATTGAAACGTTGTTGGAGGCGCTTGGTTATCTCCTCTTCATGTTGCTTCCGTTCCAATTGTGACTTAATTTTACAAACTTCATTAATAACTTCAACCTTTTTTACCGGTTTGGAAAGGTATGAATTAACTCCCAGACGAATCGCTTGTTTGGCATAATCAAATTCTTCGTAAGCGCTAATCAGGATCACTTTGACATTGGGTAAAAAGTCCTTTAACTCTTCAATTAATTCTAGTCCGCTTAAGCCGGGCATCTTAATATCGCTAATAATGATATCCGGCTTTAAATCTTTAGCTAATTTTAGTGCTTCGGCCCCATTCTTAGCTGTCCCTACTACCTCGATCTCATATTGACCCCAATCAATACTATCTTTAATCCCTTCGATTACAATCTGTTCGTCATCAGCGATCAATAACTTAAACAATTTCTTTTCCCTCCATCTCAGCTAGAGGCATAACTACGGTCACTTTGGTGCCTTCCCCCTCCTTACTGGCTATTTTCAAACCATATAACGGACCATACCTCAATCTGATTCGCTTATTCACATTGGTAAGAGCAAAATGCCGATTGTTATCGAGGCTTTCATCATTTATATTCTTCTTGATTTCTGCTAATTTCCCCTTTTCCATTCCCACCCCATTGTCTTCAATAACACAAATTAAATTTCCTTTATTCCGTTTGATCTTCACTTTGATTAAGCCATAGTCCTCTTTGGGCTCAACCCCGTGACAAATTGCATTCTCCAGTAACGGCTGTAAAATAAAGACCGGTATTTTATACTCTAAAGTTTTGGGTTCGATCTCGAATATGCAGTCGAATTTATTCTTGAATCGAATCATCTGAATTTTGGCGTAACTTTTTAGTTGTTCAACATTATCGGCGATCCTGATAAAATCGCTGCCATAATTAAGGCTGGTCTTATGATATTTGGCGACGGATTCGATCATTTCCCTTAAATCGTCGTATTTTTTCAGCTCCAACAACCAACTCATATTATTAAAGATATTATAGATAAAATGGGGATTAATTTTGGATTGTAATAATTTTAACTCTGCATCCTTTTTCAGCAATTTTTCTTCATACAATTCTTGAAACAAATATCTGATATTGGCGACCATCCGGTTAAAATTACTATATATATAGCCGAACTCATCTTTTCGATTATCGTCGATTGTCACATTCAAATTGCCTTGTTCTACTTTTTTCATGAAACCAATTAACTTATTGACTGGCTCAAACATTTTTTTTGTGGCTAAAATTATCAAAATAATGAGTATCAAAAGGTTAGAAATTAAAAACATTATTACATAATTGCGAAACCGGGAAATTTCCAGCAACGAAGGTCCGATAGGAGCGAAGGAAACAATTTCCCAGCCGGTAGTCGATAAAGTATGCTTTAAAAATACACTGTTAACACCACTAATTCGCCCAAAATTCCGCCCCTTTTTTAAATATTCTATAATTGTCTCGATATTTTGATTCAAATCTCCGTAACTATAGTCATCGCTTAATGATTCGACAATAAATTTACCGTTTGGGTTAATTAAAATATTATTAGCCCCAGAATCACTGGCCATTAAATCTTTGATCACCCTTTTCTCCAAATTAATCGCAATCAATCCTACTTTTTCCCAAGTCACGATTGAAACAAGGGGCCTGACCATGGTAATTTGATCTTTTGGTCTGGACCGTAAAAAATGTTTAGGGCCATAATCATCAGTCCAAACTATTTCATCGACTCGTTCCAGTTTGTGGTACCAATCAATTACCTCTTGATCCAAATCGGAATAAACTCCTTGATCTGAAGGCACTAACAATTTGGCTTTATTAAGATAGAGGTCAATTGAGTTTACCTCTTCAGTCGTAAAAGCAATCCCTTGTAAAAAAGAGAGCAGATCCATGCGGTTTAAGATCTGAAATGGACTGCCGGTCCTTTCCTCCAACGCTTGTTCCTGGACCATTTGATTAGTAAAAACAATTTCCGAAGTGGTTTCGATATTTTTAACAACTAAATCCAAATAGCGGCAGGTCTGTTCGACTTTGTTGTTAAACTCCCGTAAAACTATTTCCTTGACATTATCGGAATACATCTTGGAAAAAACACCGTTCATGATTAGAAAGACCATAAACATGATGATTCCCAAGTAAAGAATCATTTTCTGCTTTGAAGTCAAAATAAAGTCACTCGTCGTTTCCAGATTGACCGGTAATTTTTTTAGCATAGTTTAATCCCTATTTTTTAATTCATAAAAATCTCGGTCGTAAGCATTCCGAATCCTTCCATCCGGTCCCTGGTAGTCACCGCCGATATAACCGCTGCTATTAATGAAAACCGGGACTAAATCCGCTTCCCCTCGGAGCGCCGCTTCTAAAGTTAGTAATGCTAATGGTTCAACAGCATCGAGTCTGGCATATCGATATTCGTGTCCCTCTAGAAAATATCCCTTATGAAAATGTTTATTGACAACATTAGCGGCAATAACTTCGCCCAATCTTAAATACTCTGAATTCAAAGTCGCCCAAAAAAGGTCAACTAAGGCAAAAATGGCTTTCGAATCAGAACATTTGGTCTCAAAATTTATTTTAAGATCTTTACCAGGTTCAACTCCTAAATCACCCAGATCATTTCCCTTAGCGATACTTCGGGCCATTTGCCATAACTTTTCGTCATTAATGTAAAGAAATCCTCTGGCAGATGTAAGCAAATACTTACAATCAACATCTTCCCTAGCTAAAACCATGCCTGCTTTCCCAAAATAACCATTACGTTTTAAAATATAACCTGTTAAATCCTTTCCATCGGTAAACATCGGTTTAATTTGATTAGTTTCAGGTTCATACACATACTTGGCAAAGCTAACTAATCCTTGATGACTCCATTTCATTAAATCACTGCCTGCTGCTCCGATTTCCCGGGCCAGTTGGATCTGCATCAACATATTTTCGCTGTAAATTTTCTCCCCATGCTTATGAAAGAGGACATTCCCTTCTAAGGCGATCGGGCCAAATTCCGGTCCAAATTGCCTTTGAGCTCGATCCCCATATTTAGAAAGGGTGATATTATCATCGTTAGTCTCGGCTACTTTCTTCGGTTGCGTAAATTGGTAAGCCCCGAGTCCGGTTTGAGGGTGTCGGGCCGCAACATATTGCCAAGCTAAATGTTTGGCCCAGATTAACGCTTTTTCATCCCCGGTAAGTCGATAAAGAGAGCCGGCCGCATAGATTAAGTCGCTACCGGCATTAATAAAAGAAAGCCCGGCCGATTCCCGAAACGGCTCGCGGTGCACCGGTGTATGGTTCCAAACCGGACCTAGTTTTAAACCGTATTGGCCATGGCGGCTCAGGAGTAACTCATCCCAATCAACAATATGAGCGTTCCAAAAAGCTTTAATAAACTTAATTGTAGCTTCCGGGTTAACTTCGTACATCAACTCGTAGTAAGGAAAGGCATTTTTAAGCTCATGCACCATTTCCTTACCACCCGGCCCAGTCGGTTCCAATGTTATCAAATCAATAAACCGGTGTCCGCCCCACTGCAGCAAGCCGCTATCATCGGCTAAATAGTCGAAATGATATTTTAATCCGGCTTTGGCCGCCTCTTTATACTTTGGGTCTCCGGTTAAATTCGTTAAGGCGGTTAGTGTCCGGTAAAGGTTTTGTTGGCAAGCTAGATTCGAAATTACCGTCTCCCTTCCTCCGGGCAAGGTCCATTTCA
>ENA-UOOK01005546-UOOK01005546.1-fermentation-metagenome-genome-assembly--contig:-NODE-5546-length-12623-cov-6.967934_pt1 | contig 12623 bp, 8 predicted proteins | sample MGYA00245777_ERZ724023 | MGnify/ENA primary metagenome ERZ724023 (study PRJEB28704, sample SAMN03018312) | fermentation metagenome | biome: anthropogenic terrestrial biome; feature: soil; material... | reverse complement strand
ATATGTCAAGCATCATGCGGTGCCGCGTCTGATTGTAGCCGGCAGACTCAAACGAACCCTTGAGATCGGCCGAAATATTCCCGGAAAGCGTCAGCTTCAGGGTAACGCCCGGTCCACGGCCGTAAAACAAATCTCCGCCCAGCAGCGTCCCGAGCGGGATGACTTCCTCGCACGCCATCCCTCCGTTCAGGCTCTCCTGCACAACCGTGACAAGTTTGGCTTTCAGTCGGTTCACCTTCGCGGCGTCGGTCGTGATGGAAAGGACGTTCCCGTCCGAACCGCGGTTCACGAGGATCAGGTCCCGGCTTGACTCCGGATCGGTCTCAATCTCTTTCAGGACGGCTTCGTTGATCACGTTTACCGCCTTTATCTTTGCCTCATTTACGGCTACTGATTCCATCACCGGCCTAACCTGCTTTGTAAAAATCAGAACGACGGCAACGATCAGGGCGACAGCCAGAAGGACTGCGCCCGGATTCAGGCCGCGGGAACGCCGCCTCATTCGCATATATGTACCCCTCCCGAAACGGATTACCCCATTCTACGCCGGAGGGATTGTTCCCGTGCGGACTATTTTAAAAGGAACGGATGTTTCGCCTTTTTTATGGGGAGCGGGCCGCGTCATCTTCCGCGCCCCAATTTTCATGACAAAAAAGGCACAAAGAAACCAGAGGAATCTTTGTGCCCTTGCCATAGTCTGAAATCAGTTGTTCTCGGAATCCTCGGATTCCTTTGCGCTCTTCTCCTCTTCCAAAAGCGCGCGGATGGAAAGGCTCACGCGGTGGCGGTCGAAATCGATATCCGTGATCTTGACTTTCACCACTTCGCCGATTTGAAGCACATCCTGCGGCTTGTCGATCCTGTGGTCCGCGATCTGGGAGATGTGGATCAGACCGTCGATGCCCGGGATTACCTGCGCGAACGCGCCGAATGTCGTCATGCCGACGATCTTGACATCCACGACGCTCCCGACCGGGTACTTTGCCTTCAGGATCTCCCACGGATTGTCTTCAGGCTTCTTATAGCCGAGGGAAATCTTCCCCTTTTCACGGTCGAGCGCCTTGATGTAAACGGTAACGGTGTCGCCGACGTTGACCACTTCGGACGGATGCTTGATCCTCGTCCAGGAAAGCTCCGAAATGTGGATCATGCCGTCGATGCCGCCGAGATCGACGAACGCGCCGTAGGAAGTGAGGGATTTGACAACGCCGGTGTAAACCTTGCCTACCTCCGCCGTCTCCCAGAATTTTTCCTCCTGCTTCTTGCGCTCATCCCTCAGCACGGAGCGGATGGAGCCGACCGCGCGCCTGCGGTTGCGGTTGACCTCGATGATGCGGAATTTCACGGGTTTCTTCAGCAGCGCGTCCAGCGGATCGCTCCGGGAAGCGGTGGCCTGAGAGGCAGGGATGAATATCCTCACGCCCTCGGTCACGGCGATCAGGCCGCCCTTAATGACCTCTGTGACAACGCCGTCGAGGATTTCCTGGCTTTCCTCCGCCGCGGCGACCTTTTCCCAGCCTTTCGCGGCGTCAAGACGCTTTTTGGAAAGCATGATGGTGCCTTCCTGGTCGTTTGTGCGCATAATCAGCAGGTCCATCTTGTCGCCGACCTTGACGACGTCTTCTGGCTTGACATTCGGGTCTGCGGAAAGCTCCGAGGCGGGAACATATCCGGCTTGTTTTCTTCCCACATCCACAAGGACTTCCGTCGGTGTTACGCCGACGACAACGCCGTGTACCTTCTCATCTGTATTTAAACTCTTAAGGGATTCTTCGAGCATCTCCTCAAAGCTTCCCTCTGCGGGGTTCTCCTTCGCAGTTTTCGCAGCCGCCGTATCCGTAACCTTGGCTGCCCCTTCGTTCACTTCTGACATGGTAACAAGTACCTCCTTTATAATGCTTGCCGGCGTGGAAGCACCAGCAGTAATGCCGATGGAATGAAATTTACGCAACTGCGCAAGCGGAAGCTCGTCCGCAGTTTCCACAAGATATGTAACGCAGTGCTCCCGGCAGGCGTTAAAAAGCTTAGCCGTATTGGAACTTTGCCGGCCGCCAATCACGACCACGGCATCACATTGCTGCGACAAACCAAGCGCCTCAAATTGGCGCTTTGCGGTCGCATTACATATTGTATCAAAAACCAAAGCATTTGTATATACTTTTCGAAGGATTTCCAAACAATTTTGCCACTCCTCGACACTGAACGTCGTTTGGGAAACCGCACAGACCGGCGCGTCCTTCAGCCCCGCTTCTTCCGCCGTCAGGCGTTGCAGCCCGCCGGCGTCCCGGAAAACATGGAACGGCCCGCCGCAGTAACCGACGATCCCCCGCACCTCCGGATGGTTCTCGTCGCCGGCGATGAGGACCGTGCGGCCCTTTGCCGACTCGCGTTCGACGATCGCGTGGATTTTCGCGACGAAAGGACAGGTCGCGTCCCGGAAATCCAGGCCGCGCGCCGCAATTTCGTCCAGCGTGGCGCGCGCCACACCGTGCGAGCGGATCACCAGCGTGGCGTCGGGCGGGGCCCCGGCGGGGGAATCCGCCACCGTGACGCCGCGCGCCGCAAGCGACGCGAGCGTCTGCGGATTGTGGATAATCGGCCCGAGCGTGCAGACCTTCCGGCCTTCCTTCAGGAGTTCTTCCACCATGCTGACGGCGCGGTCTACGCCGAAGCAGAAACCGGCGGAAGGAGCGACGGTGATTTTCAAGGCTTTGCCTCCAGCAGTCGATTGATGTGATCCGCTATGACCTCCGACGCCCTGCGGATGCAGGCGGACGACGTGCCGCGTGGAAAAAGCGACCGACGCGTCAGCGGAGCGCCGAAGCGGATCTCCATGGGATGGAACGGAACGACCGGGCCCCTGCAGCGGATGGCCGCCGGCAGGACAGGCACGCCGGCCAGAGCGGCGACAAGCGCCGCGCCCGGTTTCGGGCGGACGGGCGAATCGTCCCAAACGATCCTGCCCTGCGGGAAGATCCCGACGATTCCTCCCCGTCTGAGAATCTCCACTGCAGCGTGCAGCGATTTCCGGTCGCCGGTATCCCGGTGCACCGGAAAGGCGCCCAACGCGCGCAGGAACCAGCGCGCTGCGAACCCATGGTCGGTGAAAAGCTCGGACTTCGCCATATAGCGGATCTGCCGCCGGAACGGGACCGTGAGCAGATACGGGTCGAAGAGGGACCTGTGGTTGCAGCAGACGACGAACCCGCCTTTTTTCGGAATGTTCCCCACGTCCCGATACCGCACCCAGAACACGAGCCGTGCAAGCGGCTCGGAAAGGCGCAGCAGGATAAGATAAAGCCAACCGCAGTTTCCGGAAAACTTTTGCAATTCAACGAAACTCCTTCAAACCCGTTTCCCGCAGCTCCCGGATCCGGTCCATCACGAACAGGCTCGCGGCCCGCAGCTCGCTGGGCGTTCCCTTTTCGATCCCCAGGGCTTCGGGTGGGATCAGCCTCCCGTATGTAATCACGACGCGCCGGAAGAGCCTTGAGGGCCCCCCGCCTTTCGCCGTGATGCAGCACGGCAGGATCGGCGCATGGCAGCTTGCCGCGAGCATGGCCGCCCCCGGTTTCGGCCGCAGCAGGTTCCCGTCCTTCGAGCGCGTCCCCTCGATGAAAACGCCGAGGACGTCGCCGTCCTTTAGGTGCCGGCGCGACAGGTTGATGGCGCCCATATCGCCTCTGCCCCGGTGGACGGGAAACGCCCCGAGGCAACGGAGGACCCACGCGACGAAACCGTTTTTGAAAAGCTCTTCCTTCGCCATGAAAAAGATCTGCCTGCGCTGGGAATAGGCGATACGGACGGGATCGGTGTTGCTCATATGGTTGCAGCAGAGAACCACGGCGCCCGTTGCCGGCATATACCCGGCATTCTGGACGCGGATCGGCATCAGAAGACGGAAAAACCACGGCAGATAGGTCCTGGCGAAGCGATAAAGGTGCGTGTCCTTCATATTTTCACCCGTTTTTTTGAGAATATTTGTCTGGAAGCCGCTCCCGGATGACGCGGATCAGGAGCGAAACCGACTGCTCCAGCGTATTCCCCGTCGTATCGACAAGGACGGCCCCCTCCGCCCGCCTCAGCGGTGCTACGGCGCGGTGGGTATCGTTATAGTCCCTCTGTTTCAGGTCCTTCAGAACGTCCGCATAATCCGCCCGTTCGCCCCTCGCGCGCATTTCCTCATATCTGCGCCTGGCGCGGTCCTCCGCGGAGGCCGTCAGAAAAATTTTCACCTGGGCGTCCGGCAAAACGACGGTGCCGATGTCGCGCCCGTCCATGACGACGTTGTTCGCGTTCGCAAGCTGGCGCTGCAGGCCGAGCAGGAAGCTGCGGACCTGCGGAATCGCCGAAACCTTGGAAGAGGCCATGGAGACCTGCGGAGTGCGGATCCGTCCGGTGACGTCTTCCCCCCCCAGGAACACACGCTGCTCGCCGTTTTCACTGCCGAGGGAAACGGACGCCTTGCGCAGCAGAGGGAGAACCTGCCGCTCCGCGCCCGGGTCCGCGCCGTTCTCCAGCACGAAAAGGCCGATTGCTCGGTACAGCGCGCCGGTGTCCACATAAAGGAAACCGAGCTCCGCCGCCGCCCGCCGGGCAATGGTGCTTTTCCCCGCGCCGGCCGGGCCGTCGATGGCCACCGCCGTATATCCGCCCGTGTTTCCGCCCCTATCGTTTTTTGACATTTTGTCATTCTCCCCCGCTTTTGATGGAATTCCCCGCAAGCCGGCCGGTGCAAAACGCGATCTGCAGGTTAAAGCCGCCCGTGTAAGCGTCCACATCGAGGACCTCGCCCGCGAAATACAGACCGCCTACAAGCCTGGACTGCATGGTCTTCGGGTCCACCTCGTCCACCGACACGCCGCCGGACGTCACGATGGCTTCCTCGATCGGGCGGAAGCCTTCGATCGTAAAATCGAAAGCTTTCAGCAATCTGCCGAACGCAAGGCGCATTCCCCGCGTAACGGCATTGCATTTCGTCTCCGGCGGGATCCCGGAGCGCCGCACCGCCACCGGGATCATTTTCCGCGGCAGAAGCGCGGAAAGCGAATTGGAAAAATCACGGTTGCAGTTCGCGTGCAGATCGCGCTGCAGGCGGGCGTCGAGCTTTTCCGGCGAAAGCGCGGGCTTCAGGTCGACGGAAACGCGGTACCGGCCCGGAGCCATGCGTGGCATGTGGGCGCTCGCGCTCAGGACGAGCGGTCCGGAAAGGCCGAAATGCGTGAACAGCATTTCCCCGAAATCCTCCCATACCGTTTTGCCCGCTTGCCCGTCCAGCACGCGGATGGCGACGTTTTTCAGCGAAAGGCCCATCATGTCGCGGCAGTCCCCCGCGTCGCTTCCAGACGCCGCGAGAGGCACGAGAGAGGGGCGCAAAGGCTTTACCGTGTGGCCGGCCTCCCGGGCAAGGCGGTAACCGTCGCCCGTCGATCCCGTCGCGGGATAGGATGCGCCGCCGCAGCACACGGCGACGTTTTCCGCAAGGAGACGGACTCCGCCGCGCAGGGCAACGCCCGCTACCCTCCCGTTTTCCAGCAGAAAGCGCTCCGCCTCGCCGCGCAGGAACGTCACGCCCGCGCGGCGGCAGAAGCGGACCATCGCCTCCGCCACGTCAGCGGCGCGGTCGGAGACCGGAAACACGCGCTTTCCCCGCTCCGTTTTGAGCGGGACGCCAAGCTCCTCGAAAAAGCGCATCGTCCCGGACGGCGGAAACCTTACCGCCGCGCCGTAAAGGAAGCGGCCGTTCGTGGGCGTCGCCTCGATCATCTCGCGCACGCCGCAGTCGTTGGTCACATTGCAGCGGCCTTTCCCGGTGATGCGCAGCTTTCTCCCCAAAACGGCATTCTTCTCCAGCAGGCAGACGGACAGGCCGCGCTGCGCCGCCGTGCCCGCGGCCATCATGCCGGCCGGGCCGCCGCCGACGACAAGAGCGTCAAACCTCACTTTGAAGCTTCCTCCACTTTTTCATAGACTCCGTACTCGTCCCAGATCTTCTCCAGGTCCTGGAAGGTCTGCTTCACCTCGCCGGATTTCTTGATCGTCACCATCACGATCAGCGCGTTGATAAGGCTGAGCGGCGCACAGAGCGAGTCGACGATGGAGGCGATGTCGCTGCGCGCGAGGAGCAGGTAATTCGCCTTCTCCGCGATGGGGGACATGGTGGTGTCCGTAATGGCGATCACCTTCGCGCCGCGCCGGCGTGCGAACTCCATGGCGTGGGCCACCTTGCGCGAATAGCGCGGGAAGCTGATGCCGATGACGGCATCCTGCCCTCCGACGTGGATCATCTGTTCGAAGATTTCTCCCTCGCTGGTGGACTGCACCAGAAGGACGTTTTCAAACAGCATGTTGAAGTAATTGCTGAGGAACGTGCCGAGCGCAAGCGCGCTTCTGGCGGCGAGGATATAGATTTTGTGCGAGGCGACGATCGCGTCGACCGCGCGGTAAAAATTCTCGTGCGACGTCTCTTCCATCGTGCGGCGGATGACGTCGATGTCCTGGTTGAAGACAAAGTCGAGCACGTCGGAGCTGCCGATGCGGTTGGCCGTGACGTTCATGCGCTGCACCGTGGTCAGTTTGTTGCGGATCATCTCCTGCATCGCCTGCTGGAGCTGCGGGTACCCCGCGTAGCCGATTTCCGTCGCGAAGCGCACCACCGTCGATTCGCTCACGCCGACGGTGGCCCCCAGTTTCGACGCAGTCATAAACGCCACCTTATCGTAGTTTTCCTCGATATATTTGGCAATGCGCTTCTGCCCTTTGGAAAAGTCGTCCATTTTGCCCTGAATCCGTGCTTCGAGTAAATTGTCCATTTTCAAACGCAGCCATTTCTCCGCGCAAATCTGACAAACGCACAGTTCCGCGCGGAAAACTGTGCCGATGCAAAACCGTTCCTCCGGATATATGACCGGATTTTTTCCGGCCATTCAAATTCTTCCGGTTTTATGTTAATGCGGAACCGAAAAAAAATCAAGCGTTTTCGGGGAATGCGCCGGAAAGGTTTTTTCCGGCGGGCCGTATAATCTGCAGCTTCTAGGAAAACCTATGCAACGGATGGTCGGCGTTTGCGTTTGCCGCCGGCTTCGTCCCGCCGGAAAAAGCCTTGCGCTTTTCCCGGCGTTTTTCGTCGTTTCAGGAAAGCTTCATCTGCTCGCCGCGCTCTTCCGGCGACAGCGTGGAGCCCGCCGCGGGAATGGTCTTGCGGTACCGGTCCGGTTTTTTCAGCATGCCGTCCTCGTAGCGGCGGACGGACAGGACGCGCGCATTGCGGCGGAGCGTCATCGCCGCAACGCCCTGCGAACTGCGCGTCGTCTTGCCCGGAACCGCTCCGGAGTGGAGCAGCAGAACTTTTCCCTGCGAGGAAGTCATCAGGAACTCCCCGTCTTCGGCGATCTGAAAGCAGGCTGTAAGCGGAGATTTGTCCGCATAAGCTTTCAGCAGTTTTTTCCGGTTCGTCTTCGTCTCGTAAGAGGAAAGCTCGATTTTGGCCGCTTTCCCGTTTTCAAAAAAGAATATCATGAAGCCTGCGTAATCGGCCGTCGCCGCCATATAGACCGGGCTTTCGCCCTCTTCCATCCCGAGCTTCGCGGGAAGATATTCTCCGAGCACGCTCGCTTTCGTGTCCGCAAAATCGGAAGCTCTCGCCTTGTAGACGTTGCAGCGGTTCGTAAAGAACAACAGTTCGGCGGAATTGGCGCTCTCCACCTGCTGTGCGACGGCGTCGCCTTCCTTGAGCTTCTGCTCGCCGCTCATACGGAGAGACTGCGGGGTGATTTTCTTGAAATAACCGTCTTTTGTGAAAAACAGATTCACGGGGTAGTCGGGTATTTCGTCCTCGGCGTCTTCCTTGCCGGCGCTTTCATAGATAAGCACCGAGCGGCGCGGGCGGCCGTATTTTGCCGCGACGGACTCCAGCTCCGCAAGAATGATCCTCCGGATCTCGGCCTCGCTGCCGAGAATTTTCTGAAGGGAAACGATTTCCCTTTCCATCTTTTCCGTTTCCGCAGTGCGGTTCAGGATATACTCGCGGTTCAGGTGGCGCAGCTTGATCTCCGCCACATATTCGGCCTGCGCCTGGTCGATGCCGAAACCGATCATCAGGTTCGGCACGACCTCCGCCTCCGCCTCCGTTTTCCGCACGATGGCCACGGCCTTGTCGATGTCCAGAAGAATGGCCTGAAGCCCTTTCAAAAGATGCAGCTTCTGCTGCAGGTTCCGCAGGTCGAAAGCCGTGCGGCGGCGGACGCAGGAGATGCGGAACTTCGTCCACTCGTCCAGGATCTCGCGCACGCCCATCACGCGCGGAACCCCGTTCACCAGAATGTTGAAGTTGCAGGAAAAGTTGTCCTCGAGCGGCGTCATGCGGAACAGCTTTCGCATCAGGCGGTCCGGATCGGCGCCGCGCTTGAGGTCGATGGTGATCTTCAGCCCCGCGAGCCCCGTCTCGTCGCGGATATCGGAGATCTCCCTTACCTTTCCCTGTTTCACGAGCTCCACGGTTTTTTCAATAATGGCCTCGATCGTGGTCGTCGGCGGGATCTGCGTGATGTCGACGCAATTGGCTCCGGCGTCGTAGGAGTACCGGGAACGCACGCAGACGGAACCGCGCCCCGTGCGGTAGATTTTCTCCAGCGCGCGCCGGTCGTAGACGATCTGGCCGCCGCCGGGGAAATCCGGCGCAGTCAGCGTGGAGAGGATATCGTGCTCCGGGTCGCGGATGCAGGCCTCCGCCGTGCGGCAGACCTCCACAAGGTTGAACGGGCAGACGGAGCTTGCCATGCCGGCGGCGATACCCGTATTCGCATTGACCAGGACGGACGGGAAAGTAACCGGGAAAAGCGTGGGTTCCTGCGTGGTGCCGTCGTAGTTGTCCACGAAATCGACCGTGTTTTTCCCGATGTCCCGAAAAAGCTCCTGGCAGATGTCGTCCAGTTTCGCCTCCGTGTAGCGCGAAGCGGCGCAGGCCATGTCCCGTGAATAAAACTTGCCGAAATTCCCCTTGGAATCCACGTAAGGGTAAAGCAGCGCTTCGTAGCCGCGGCTGAGGCGGACCATCGTGTCGTAGATGGCAGCCTCGCCGTGCGGGTTCAGTTTCATCGTCTGGCCCACAATATTGGAGCTTTTCGTCCTTGCGCCGCTCAGCAATCCCATCTGATACATGGTGTACAGCAGCTTGCGGTGGGACGGCTTGAAGCCGTCGATCTCCGGGATCGCGCGCGAAAGGATCACGCTCACGGCATAAGGCATAAAGTTCGTCTCCAGCGTGCTGGTGATCTGCTGGCGCACGATCTCCCCCGCGCCGCGGATGACGCCGCGGACTTTCGGCTGGGCCGCAGGCTGCCGGCCCGGATGTGTTTTTCTCATGGTGTTTCCTCAGCCCCTAATCTGTTGTTTCTGCGGCTTAGCTCAGGTCCGCAAGCTCCAAATAGCAGTGCCCGTTCTCGGCGATATAATGCTTCCGCCCTTCCAGATTGTCGCCGAGCAGAAGGTCGAACACCTCGCTCGTCCGGGCGGCGTCGTCCGGCATCACCTGGATCAGCCGGCGTGTGGCGGGGTTCATCGTCGTAAAGTTCATCATATCCGGTTCGTTCTCGCCAAGCCCTTTCGAGCGCTGGATGGTGTACTTTTTGCCTTCCAGCTTTTTCAGGAATTCGTCCTTTTCCTTCTCGGTATAGGCAAAATAGGTCTCATCCTTCGCGCGGATCTCAAAGAGCGGCGATTCCGCGATGAACACCTTCCCCTGCTCGATCAGCGCGGGAGTAAGGCGGTAGAGCATCGTCAGCAGCAGCGTGCGGATATGGTAGCCGTCCACGTCGGCGTCCGTGCAGAGGATGATCTTGCTCCAGCGGAGGGACTCCATGTCGAACGAGGAGAGGTCCTTGTTTGCCTTCGATTTCACCTGCACGCCGCAGCCGAGGACCTTGAGAAGGTCCGTGATGATCTCGTTCTTGAAGATGTGGTCGTAATCCGCCTTGAGGCAGTTCAGGATTTTTCCGCGGATCGGCATGATCGCCTGGAAGTTCGGGTCTCTCGCCTGCTTGCAGGCGCCGAGGGCGGAGTCTCCCTCCACGATGAAGATCTCCCGTTCCGCGGCTTTGCGGCTGCGGCAGTCCACGAATTTTGCCACGCGGCTCGTGAGATCCAGATTCCCGGACAGCTTTTTCCGGATATTCAGCCGCGTTTTCTCCGCGTCCTCGCGGCTCCGCTTGTTGACCAACACCTGCGCGGCGATTTTCTCCGCATCCAGAGGATTTTCCACGAAATATATCTCCAACTGGTGGCGGAGCGTCTCCGTGATCGCCTCCTGAATACCCTTATTAGTAATCGCCTTTTTCGTCTGGTTCTCGTAGGACGTTCTGTTGGAAAAAGAGGAGATCACCAGGATCAGGCAGTCCTGGACGTCGTTGAACGTAATCTTGCTCTCGTTCTTGTTGTACTTGCCCGCCTGACGCAGGTAGGCGTCGATCTGCCCCACGAAAGCGCTCCGGGCCGCGCGGTCCGGAGCGCCGCCGTGCTCCAGCCAGCTGGAGTTGTGATAATACTCGATCACGGGATTCCTGTTGGAAAAAGCGACGGCCGCATTGATCTTCACGTTGTACTCCGGCTTGTCCGCGCGGTCGCGCACCCTGCGCTCCGCCTGCCAGAACTGGACCGGCGTCAGGGCGTCCTCTCCGGCGATCTCCTTCGCGTGGTCCACGATCCCGTTGCGGTAAAGGAAAACGCTCTTCTCAAAGCCGCCGGCCGTCTGGTTGCGGAACACGAACTCGACGCCGTCGTTGACGATGGCCTGCCGCTTCAGCGTGTCGCAGTAATACTCCGCCGGCACCCGGATATCGGTAAAGACCTCAAGGTCCGGTTTCCAGCGGATCTTTGTGCCGGTATCCCGGCCATCGTAAGGCTCGCTGCGCAGCCCGCCCACGTTTTCGCCGTGCTCGAAATGAAGCGTATAGCGCTTTCCGTCGCGCCGGATGTCCACGTCCATATACTCGGAAGCATATTGCGTGGAGCAAAGGCCTAGGCCGTTCAGACCGAGCGAATACTCGTAGCTCTCGTCCTCGTCGTTATCGTATTTTCCCCCGGCGTACATCTCGCAGAATACGAGCTCCCAGTTCCAGCGTTTCTCGGCGTTGTTGAATTCCACGGGGCAGCCGCGCCCGTGGTCCTCCACCTCGACGGAGCCGTCCTCGAAGCGGGTGACGGCGATCTGCCTGCCGAAGCCTTCGCGCGCCTCGTCGATCGAGTTTGAAATGATCTCCAGGATGGAGTGCTCGCACCCCTCGAGGCCGTCCGACCCGAAGATGACGGCCGGGCGCCGCCTCACGCGGTCGGCGCCTTTCAGGGCGGAAATGCTCTCGTTCCCATATGTTTTTCTAGTTGTCATTTTTTCTTCCTCCGTAATCACCATCTGTCGCATCCCGTCGAAAAAAGGCAGAACACAGCAAAAAGGGAATGGCAACGCATTCCCTTTCAAATCTGCTATTGCGGTTATTGCGCGGGCTGCGGATCGGCGGGAGGAATGCCCTGCGGGGGTTCCTGCGGGGGTTCCTGCGCGGGCCGCTGCGAGGTTTCCTCCATCATTTTTGCAAACGCCTCGCCGCTCATCTTTTCGTTTTCGAAAAGATATTTGGCCACCTGATGGAGCTGGTCGACATGCTCTTTGAGGATGTTTTCCGCCTTCCGGTAAGCCTCCGTTATCATGCGCTTGATTTCACGGTCGATCGCGCAGGAAGTCGCTTCCGAATAATCGCGGATATGGCCCATGTCGCGGCCGAGGAACGGTTCGCTTTCGTCGCGGCCGTAAGTGACGGGTCCCAACTCTTCGGACATGCCGTATTTTGCGATCATGCTGTGCGCGAGCTTTGTGGCGCGCTCAATATCGTTCGAAGCGCCCGTGGAGATGTCGTCGAGCGTAAGGGCTTCGGAAACACGGCCGCCCAGCAGCACCACAAGGTTCTCCCGCATTTCCGCGCGGGTCTGATAGTTTCGGTCTTCCGACGGCAGGTGCATCGTGTAGCCGCCGGACATGCCGCGCGGAATGATGGAAATCTCATGCACGGGGTCCTGCGTGCGGCAGTAATAGGTGGTGACGGCATGTCCCGCCTCGTGGTAAGACGTAAGCTTCTTTTCCTTGTCCGTCATCACATGGCTCTTCTTCTCCGTTCCGACGACCACCTTGATGGTGGCCTCCTCCACTTCGGCCATTGTAATGGCCTTGAGGCCCCTGCGGGCCGCCAGAAGCGCGGATTCGTTCAGCAGGTTTTCGAGATCGGCGCCGGTAAAGCCGGCCGTGGATTTCGCGATGACCTTCAGGTCTACGTCCGGCGCGATCGGCTTATTGCGCGAATGGACTTTCAGGATCGCCTCGCGGCCCTTGATATCCGGGTAGCCGACCATGACCTGGCGGTCGAAACGGCCCGGGCGCATCAGCGCGGGGTCGAGGATATCCGGGCGGTTCGTCGCGGCGATCATGATGACGCCCTCGTTGGCGCCGAAACCGTCCATCTCCACAAGGAGCTGGTTCAGCGTCTGCTCGCGCTCGTCGTGGCCGCCGCCGAGGCCGGCGCCGCGTTGGCGGCCGACCGCGTCGATCTCGTCGATGAAGATGATGCAGGGGGAATTCTTTT
>ENA-UOOK01005544-UOOK01005544.1-fermentation-metagenome-genome-assembly--contig:-NODE-5544-length-12625-cov-7.154018_pt1 | contig 12625 bp, 7 predicted proteins | sample MGYA00245777_ERZ724023 | MGnify/ENA primary metagenome ERZ724023 (study PRJEB28704, sample SAMN03018312) | fermentation metagenome | biome: anthropogenic terrestrial biome; feature: soil; material... | reverse complement strand
GTATGCCAGGCAAAGTTATATGCCACATCCTCCTGAAGCGATTGGCGCCGTCTACCAGTGCGGCCTCATATAAATTTACGTCTATACTTGAAATAGAAGCAATATATATAATCATTCCCCATCCTGCTTCCTTCCAGATATTCGTTGCGATCAATATCCCACGGAAAGTATGGGCTGTAATCAGATTATCGCTCAGCCTGCCTCCGACCGACTCCATCAGGGCAGCTATAAGACCCTGATCAGGATTGAAGATGGTAAGCATGATGGAGGCGACAATGACCCATGAAAGGAAGTGCGGCAAATACACAATCGTCTGTATCGACTTGTTCAGCCACGGTCTCCTGATTTCGTTGAGCAAAACAGCCATTATGATCGGCACAGGAAAACCAAATATGATGTCACCAACATTTAAAATCAATGTATTTTTTAACGCAATCCAAAAATCAGCAGATGAAAAAGCTTCTTTAAAATGAGCTAAACCAATCCATTCACTATCCCAAATTCCAGCAAATATATTAAACCGTTTAAAGGCAACCACTGTGCCAAGCATTGGTCTATATTTGAACAGAATTAGATGGATTAATGGTAAAATCAACATTAGGTATAACTGGTAATTGTTTTTTAAATATGTTTTCTTTGAAACTTTATGTATGTTGCTTCCTGCTTTCGGTATTTTTTTATTTCTCATATTTTCCTCCTGTCACAGTTCAAGCATTTAGAAGTTTACCTTATGAATCATTCCCATATCCTAATTTGTTTTGTACCATATTCATAAGTTAATGCAATTATACCAAGAGCAATATGCAAAAGCTATGCTTTAATTGCGTTTACATCAAATATATATTGCATTATTTGCGTTTTTGATAATCAGTTTTAACAACTTCTTCTCTATAAATAACATTTCTAATGTAAAATCAACAATAACACGCATAATAAAAGACATATCGGAATTGTCGCATATACTGTTTTTAAAGTACAGGCATAGTAAAATGCCATCCAAGCCGAACCAGCATAGTCTTTTCGTTTTTAATATGATATACTTTGGATAAAAGTTGTATTTTATTATAGAATGTCCCATCAAGAAGAAATCTTGATGATAAGCATAGGATATGAGGTGATAAGTCATGAGTGTCGGAATTATAGGAGGGGCGGATGGTCCCACTGCCATATATCTTGGTTCATCAATTAACTGGCCATTCATCATAAAAATGATTATTGTGATCGCTGCCGGCATACTTGCGTTTCTTTTTTTTAGAAAAAGAAAGAAGTAAAATAAAACTTGCCTTCTTTCTTCACTTTATAAATTGATACTTTCTTCTCATCGGATGTAAGGCAAACGACAGTACTTCGCGCGTGGCGCATATCTTATCTGCAATCGTAACGATGATACTTTCCCTGTATCGGGGCAGGCGAAAGTTCAAAGGGAACATATGCTTAAGAATAATATCACGCTCAACCGGGTTAAGTGAAAAATCCTGCTCTGCATTTTTCAATGCACATTTCGCATGGATGAATCCATGAAAGCGGTGGCTCTTATCTGCTACGTGCCAATCGTACAAAAAATAGTCGTGCAGCATGGCCCCCCGGATCATGCTTTTCATATCTACATTCACCCGTAGATGCCAGGCAACCTTCACGCTCATATAAGCAACCGCTACCGAATGCTCAAAGCAGCTGATATCTCCATGCTGTAAGTAGTTCTTTTCACTTTGCATGCCATCAGACGGGATAATATCATCCGCATATTTGTACAGCAGTGCCATGATTGTCGATTCTGAATATTTACAGCGCACCATTTTTGATTACCTCCCAACCTTCATGAGATATTATTCCCTTTATTAAATTTCCTTTATTAACATAAATACATGCCTATTATAATTCATCTTAGAAACAAAAAACAATGGACACATTCGCAAACTTTATTATACACAAAAACTGCATAGATACAACCTGTAATGCGCAAAAGGCGCGCAAAAAAAACTGAATATTAATGAATTTGATATTTATCATAATATGCTCTTTGTTCATACCGAGTTAATCCTGAGTTTTTTTCTTATGTTATAATAGTGATTTGAGGGTCAAAAAACTTCTTAACAAATTGATGAATTAATTTTATTAATCGGTTTAACACTTAAATCAATAGTATTATTTAGGACAGAAATTAACAGAAAGGAACAACAATGGAATGAACTTTAAAAAGCGTGATTTTTTTACTATACCTAATATCATGGGGTATTTTCGTATCTTACTGATTCCCGTTTATATATTCATTTATATCCATGCAGATTCATCGAAAGATTACCTCTTGGCTGCATTGGTTATTGGTATATCCGGCCTCACCGATTTTTTTGACGGAAAGATAGCAAGAAAATTTGACATGATTACAGATCTTGGAAAGATACTGGATCCGGTAGCAGATAAATTAACGCTGGGAGCTATCGTTCTCAGCCTCACCTTTCGCTATCCCTTTATGCGTGAGGTTCTTATCATCTACATAATGAAAGAAATGTACATGGGAATCGTCGGACTGCTGCTGACGAAATACGGTTGGAGGACTCCCGGAGCCACCCGACACGGTAAAGTGTGTACCGCCACATTATATCTGGTAACCATTCTTCTGCTGCTCAAACCAAATATCAAACTCGCCATTGCAAATGTGCTAATGCTGGTAAGCATCTTTGTTATGATAATCGCCTGGATATCCTACATAGATTTGTATACCCGTCTACTGCTGGATTATAAAAAGAATAAAACCTTTAAGGATGTAAGGATACCGGGTGTTAATACGAAGGATAAAGGCGCTAAGAAAAAGAGAAAATCAATAATGTTATTAATACCAATCTTCATTGTATATCTGGTTGCCGGCGCTTTATCTGTCAATATGAAACAGCCCGAAATAAGTAAGGATTATATGGAAAGCTTCTCCGCCGAAGATTTTTACAGCGATCATACCGGTGTTGATCGTGCAAGAATCGTAGAAAGCAACAAAGAAGCTCTGGACGAGAGAATACGTATGATTGCCATGGCAAAGGAAAGAATCATCCTGTCTACCTTCGAGTTTCGAGATGATGAAAGCGGATTAGATGTTTTATCAGCCTTACTCAATGCTGCTCAGCGTGGTGTTAAGGTAGAAGTTTTAGTAGACGGTCTTACTTCCTGGATTGACATGGAGGGCAATCCCTATTTCTATTCCCTGTCCTCCCACCCGAATGCTTCGATCATCCTATATAATAAAGTTAATCTTTTTACACCCTGGAAGTCCATGGGAAGGATGCATGATAAATATGTGATTGTTGATGATATCGCATATCTTCTCGGCGGCAGAAATACCTTCAATTATTTTCTGGGAGATTATGGCGGTCATATTAATTATGACCGGGATGTTCTGGTATATAATACAGCCAGAGAAGGGAGTAGCAGCTCCTTGTACCAGCTGGAGGCTTATTTTAATCATATTACTGCTCTGCCCTATTGCAGCATTTTTCATGGTGCTGCTTCCAACGCAAACCGCATTAGCGTAAAAAAGGCGACCGGCAAGCTTGAGAAGCGATACCTGCAGATAAAATCGGAAAAACCGGAGCTGTTTGATCCGGAATATGATTATACTTTGGTTACCGATCCCACGAACAAAATCACGCTGCTTTCCAACCCTACCACGATTTATCCAAAAGAGCCTAAGGTACTCTATGCACTTACGGAACTGATGAAAAATGCGAAAAACAATGTAAAAATCCATACTCCGTATTTTATTCCCAACGACATAATGTATCAGCTCTTTCAGGAAATTGCAGATAATTCCGATGTAACCATTATGTTTAATTCGGTTGCGAATAACGGTAATCCTTTTGCCGCAAGCGATTATTATTACAACCGGAAGCAAATCATAGACATTGGGATGAAAATTCTGGAATATGACGGAGGTGTATCCTATCACGGAAAAAGCATTGCAATCGATGATGATATCGCAATTATAGGTTCCTTTAATCTTGACCCACGCAGTACTTACTTAAGTACGGAATTAATGCTTGTGATTAACGGCGAAGATACCAACCGACAGTTAGTACAGAATATGTGTGATTATGAAAAAGATTCACTTGAGGTGAACCGCGACGGAAGCTACTCTTTACAGGAAGATCAGAACGCAAGAGAATTGACGGGAAAGAAATATATAAGAGTAAAATTATTTCATCTTCTGTTTGGCTGGGCGAGGAACTTCTTCTAATCCCTCCGGCTGCAGGGATGTTTCGCAAACGCCTAAAATACAAAAATATCAGAAAGGAAGATTGAAAATGTTTCAATTACTGGTTGTTGAAGATGATAAGAACCAAGCCCGGCTAATGAATGCAATTCTTAGCCATGCCGGTTACAAAGTATATCTTGCTGCAGATGGTAATGCCGCACTTAACGTTTTGGATAAACAGCATATCGACCTGATTGTTTTAGATGTTATGATGCCCGTCATGGATGGCTATGAGCTGACGGAAATCCTCCGCAGCAGCGGAAGCATGATTCCCATTCTTATGGTAACAGCCAAACAGCTTTCTTCTGATAAAATCAAGGGTTTTCAGGCCGGAACCGATGACTACATGACAAAGCCGGTGGATGAGGATGAAATGCTATGGCGCATTAAGGCGCTGCTCCGAAGATCGCAGGCAATCAGCGAACGCAAGCTTAAAATCGGGGAAGTAATCTTAGATTATGATTCATTAACGGTAACCCGCGGAAAAGAAAAGCAGACCCTGCCGCAGAAGGAATTCTACCTTTTGTATAAGCTGCTTTCCAATCCCGACCATATTTTTACAAGACTCCAGCTCATGGATGAAATATGGGGAATGGAATCCGAAACGGTCGATACCACAGTTAACGTGCATATTACAAGACTTCGCAAAAGATTTGACACCTACCCGGAGTTTGACATTGTTGCCATTCGAGGGGTAGGATACAAGGCGGTGAAAAACATTGAATAGGAATAGAAAACGTAAAAAACTATCCCGCTGGAGACTTACTCTGGCCTTTACTCTCATTATATTTATCGTATTTTTGCTGACATCTGTCATCGTCGCCGCCATTTTATTTGTCGGTAATTACTTTGGCATCCTTTCCATCTCAGAGCTCAGCAATTCGCTGCTATCGCTTATCTATCTTGCACTATTTAGTATATTGATAGGCACTCTGCTTACCGCCATATTAAGCCGGATACCTTTAAAACCTTTTAACGCGATTATAACAGCAACGGATACCCTGGCATCCGGAGATTTCAGCGTTCGCCTTAATCTTAAAGGAACTCCCGAGATACAAAGATTTACCACCAGCTTTAATCATATGGCAGAGGAACTCGAAAGTTCTGAAATGCTGCGGACGGATTTTGTAAACAACTTCTCCCACGAATTCAAATCTCCGATCGTATCTATCCGTGGATTTGCGAAGATGCTAAAATATAATGATCTTACGAAAGAGGAGTACAACGAATATCTTGATATCATAATCAGTGAATCAGAGCGGCTTTCCCAGCTAGCCACCAATGTACTGAACCTATCAAAGGTTGAAAATCAAACTTTCCTTTCCTCACCAAAAGAATATAACCTTACCGAGCAAATCCGTCTTGCTATTGCCATGATGGCTCAAAAATGGTCCTCCAAAAAAGTTTCTTTCGACTTTGATTGTGACGAAATCTCTTTTTACGGAAATGAAGAACTCATGAACCAGGTTTGGATCAATCTTATTGATAATGCGATAAAGTTTTCCCCCGCCGATGACGATATCAATATGAGTTTAAAGTGTCAAAGCAATACCATCCTTTTTACCATTCATGATAACGGCACCGGAATGGGGGAAGAGGTTCAAAAACATATTTTCGATAAATTTTATCAGGGAAACTCTTCCCATACAAGCCAAGGCAACGGCCTTGGTCTGACCATTGCATATAAGATTGTAAAGCTGCATTCCGGAAGCATCCAGGTATCTAGTTCACAAACAAGCGGCACAACATTTGAAATAGAACTTCCGAATAAAGATCGGATTTCCGGTAAGTAGAAAGAATGGTTCTTACTAAAGGTAATTACCAATTATTCCGCCTGTGACACACTATACAACGAATAGAAATACCCCTGCTTATTCATCAGCTCATCAAAGCTGCCTTGTTCGATCACTGTTCCTCGATTCATAACAAAGATCGTATCATACTTTCTCATGATAGCTTCATTCAGGCGATGGGTCACAATGATCCTGGTGAGATTATCAATGCTTAAAATTTTGTTCTCTACCATCTGAGCAATATTATTATCCAATGCTGCCGTGGCTTCATCCATTAATAGAATCGGCGTTTCCCTTACTAGGCAACGGGCAATCGATACCCTTTGCTTCTCCCCGCCGGAGAGGTTCATACCGCCCTCACCGCAGGAGTAATCCTCACCCTTTTCCTCAATGAGCGTAGACAGACCAGCCTGCTCGATAGCATTTGCCACCTTCGTCTCATCAAAGGACCGGAACATCGTGATATTGTCTTTAATCGAGCTATCAAACAGAAATACATCCTGTTGAATAATTGATATATGATCATACAGACTTTCCAAATTGATCTCTTTGATTGGAATTCCATCAATCAACAAGTCGCCTTCATAATCCGTATTATATCCCAATAATAATTTCAGTAAGGTTGATTTCCCGCTGCCGCTTCCTCCGACGATTGCGTAACTCTTTCCCTTTTCGAAGCGCAGATTAATGTTCTCCAGTACCGTCTTATCCTCCGCATAGGCAAAGTTCAGATTACGAAATACAATATCCTTTTTAAAATCCGCAAGGACGATGCCTTCCGGTTTTTCCTCGGTCTTCTCAATCTCATCCGATAGTCGTTCTATCAGCTTTATCGCTGCCTTTCTGTTACTGATCAAAGGCGCAAGATTCCGAATCGGTGACAAAATATAATTGCCCAGCTGGATAAAAGCAATTACCATACCAATTGACATCCTGCCTTTATAAGCGAAGTAAAAGCCTAATCCAAAGATCATAATATTCACAACAATAGAAGAAATATCACTATAGATCGAAACGGTATCGGAAGTAACCCGTCTACCCTGCTTCGTGGCTTCCAGCTTCTTATTTTTCTGACGAAAGATCTGCAGAACCTCTTTCTCTGCTTTAAAGCTCTTAATTACAATAAAGCCATTCAGCAGATCCTTGACCTGAGCAACAAAATCCATATTTTCTTCTGAGGTTTGCTTCTCCTTCGCTACCAATCTTTCTCCGTATTTTAAGGAGAACAGGATACAAACAAGGGATACTGCAAGGATTGGCAGCGCCAATATCCATTGAAGGTACAAGGCAGCAATTGCTGCTCCGATAAATAGCATCATGGTAAGGATAAGATTTATAGTTCCTGCCAGATAATTGGTTTCAATCGAGGTTAAATCATTGGAAAATGCAGAAATAAATTTTGCGGATGTACCATTTCCAAATTGTGAAATTGATTTATCAAGCATTCTTTTGAAAATATAATCCTTAAACTGAGAAAGCGCCTTCCGCATATAGGCATTCTTATAGTTCCTTTTCAAAAAGCTAAATGCAGCATAAATAATAAGATATGCATTTCCTATTGAAAATCCTTTTGAAAGGATTTCGCTGCTTTCATATTCTACGGCTTCAATAAAATACTGCAACATAAATGCCATCGCAATATTCATAACAGTGCATAAGATTAATGCCAGAATAGTCATAAAGAAATTCTTTTTATTGTTCTTTAAAAATTGTTTTTCGCATTCTGTTTTTACCCGTCCCATTTCCCCATTCCCCTTTACTTTGCTAAATGTATCCTCATTTTACCATTCATGTAAACCCTTGGCAACAACGATCTGGGAATAGCTCTAAATCTATTTAAGTAATCTATTTGAGTCTATGTCAATTTCGGAGTTGAGATTTACTATTTAGCCGGGATCCGCTATAATAGATTTCAGTAGCTATGAAACTGCATAAACCGCGCAGGTGCAGACTCCTTAAGATGCAAGAAGCTGCGCAGAAATGAGGGAAGATATGCTTACTCTAAAAATAATTAATATGAGCGTCTGTCTCTGTACAAGGTCTGATGAATGGACGAAGCCTGTACAGAGTAACTTCACTATTTAAAAAATTCGTCCGCATTGGATTTTGTACTTATAAGAAGAAAAATAGCTTATAAGGAGAAAATACAATGAAGAAGAAAGAAACAAATTATTTACTATTTTGGTTTGGTCAGGTGGTATCACAGCTTGGCAGCGCTATGACAGGACACGCCCTTACCATTTGGGCTTTTGGGCAGACTGGTTCTGCAATGACGGTATCCCTGATGGCTTTTTGCTCTTATTTACCCTACGTACTGGTAAGTATTTTCGCCGGCAGCTTTGTGGATAAGCACTCCAAAAAGGCGATTCTGATTTTATCGGATACGATAGCAGCACTAGGTACTGCGAGCATATTTTTTAGTATTCACATGGATTTGATGTCCATCGGACAGATTTATATTATTAATATTATTGTCGGGTTTATGAATGCCTTTCAATCTCCGGCCAGCTCCATTGTTACCGGTTTATTGGTGCCGAACAGGAACTACGAGAAAGCCAGCGGGCTGAATTCCTTTTCCAGTAATTTAGTCACCGTATCCTCTCCCGTTCTTGCCGGAATGATTATGGCTTTTGGCGGGCTGAGAACGGTACTGTTTATCGATTTTATAACCTTCTTTTTTGCAATGGGAACAGTGTTTTTTGTGACAATTCCGGAACCGGTCCGTCTAGATCACAATGGGATAAAAAATCCTTTCGATGGATTGCAGGAAGGCCGGGCTTTTCTGCAGCAGAACAAAGGAATTTTATACATCATGCTAAGTATGGCACTGATTAATTTCTTTTCACGGTTGACCTACGAAAACATTTTGACACCCATGATTTTATCCAGGAGTGACGGCAATAGTACGGTCTATGGCATTGTCAACGGGACCCTTGGAATCGGCGGCATTATCGGCGGAATCCTGGTTACCGTCGGAAGAAGGAAAAAGGATCCCTTAAAGATGATTTATTTTTCTACATCGCTTTCTTTCCTACTTGGTGATTTGCTAATGGGAATCGGAAGAAATCTCCCGGCGTGGTGTATTGCCGGATTGGCAGCAAGCATTCCCGTTCCGTTTATCATGGCAGGACAGAGTATTATATTATATCAGACCGTTTCGGTGCATATGCAGGGAAGAATATTTTCCATAAGAAATGCGATCCAATTTTCGACGATCCCGGTTGGGATTTTACTGGGCGGCTATCTGGCTGATTATGTATTCGAACCATTTATGGCTTCCGATCATGCCGCAGCGATTATGCTGCAGAAAATAGTCGGAAACAGTTCCGGCAGCGGTATGGCAGTTATGTTCCTATGTACGGGTACCTTAGGCGCCATATTCAGTTGTCTGGCTTATCGAAATAAACATATACGTAGCTTAAAAGCATAGGAAAAGGATCGGCACACGAATTAATACCTCGTGTGCCGATCCTTTTTTAATACCCGCAGATCAAAAACCGATCTGCGGTATTGCTGTTTTCTTGTTACTGTTCACACCCTTGATAAAGTCTATCATATGATTTTGACAAATGATATCCGATAAGGAGTATTTGTAATTTGTCGAAATCATAACATGGTAAACATGTCGGGTGTGAATAGTAACGTTTTCTTTATTTATATAACTCTACTAACTTTAACAGATGCTCATAACGTTCCTGAGCAGCTTCTTCGGAAGCCGTGAACAGCTTTTCTGCACGCTCCGGGAAGGAACGGGTCAGACGGCTGTAACGTGTTTCGTTGTTCAGGAAGTTCTGGTAGGTTCCGTCTCCCGGTTTGGAAGTCAGAGTAAATGGATTCTTACCTTCTGCCTTAAGTGCAGGGTTGAAGGAGAACAGGTTCCAATATCCGGCTTTAACAGCTGACTTCATTTCATCCTGGCAATGGTTCATACCGCCCTTCACTCCGTGAAGTTCACAAGGAGCGTAGCCGATGATCAGGGAAGGTCCGTTATAAGCCTCTGCTTCAGCAAGTACCTTAACGGTCTGTGCCATGTTAGCGCCAAGTGCAACCTGTGCTACATATACGTAACCGTAGCTCATTGCGATTTCAGCAAGGCTCTTTTTGCCAACCTCTTTTCCTGCAGCAGCAAACTGGCAAACCTCACCGATATTCGAAGCCTTCGATGCCTGTCCGCCGGTATTAGAATACATCTCGGTATCGAATACCATAACATTAACATTTTCACCGGATGCAAGTACATGATCGAGTCCACCGAAGCCGATATCATATGCCCATCCGTCACCGCCGAAGATCCATACGGATTTCTTAGCAAGGTATTGTTTCTTATCAAGCACTTCTTTTGACAGCTCACAGCCTGCAGCAGCAGATTTTTCAAGTTCTGCAATTAGGCTCGCTGCGGCAGCCGTATTTTCCTTGGTATTGTCCTTTGTCTCCATGAACTTAGCAAAAGCAGCTTTATAAGCTTCGGAGGCTTTCTCAGAAGCAGCAATCTTCTCAGCCTTTTCGATCGCATGATTACGAAGGGTATTCTGTCCAAGATAGATACCGAATCCGTTCTCTGCGTTATCCTCGAATAAGGAGTTTGTCCATGCCGGACCCTTCTTTGAATCCTTATTAACGGTATATGGACTGGTTGCAGCAGGACCGCCCCAGATAGAGGAGCATCCGGTAGCATTGGAAATATACATCTGCTCGCCAAAGAGCTGTGTAATCAAACGAGCATAAGAGGTTTCCGCGCATCCTGCACAGCTTCCTGAAAACTCAAGAAGCGGCTGGTTGAACTGAGATCCCTTCACTGTAGTATCTGCAGGTACTCCGGGTTTCTTGCCTACGTTAGCAACTAAGTAGTCAAATACCGGCTGCTCGTCTACCTGTGTTTCCTGAGGTACCATCTTGATTGCCTTATCCGGAACAGGACATACCGTAACACATTCTCCGCATCCCATACAATCCAGAGGAGATACACTCATGGTAAATTTATATTCGCCGGCCTTCGGCTTTGTATCTGCAAGCTTAATGTTTGCAGGCGCAGCTTTTACCTCGTCCTTGCTTAACATAAACGGACGAATGGTAGCATGGGAACATACAAATGCACAGTTATTACATTGAATACATTTTTCTGCATCCCATTCTGGTACACTGATAGCAATACCACGTTTTTCATATGCAGAAGCGCCGATTTCAAATTGTCCATCGGTATAGTCAACAAATGCGGATACCGGTAAGCTGTCACCATCCATTAAAGCGATCGGATTTAACAGATTCTCAACCATCTTAACGGTTGCAGGACGTCCCTGAAGCGCCGGAACGGCAGCATCTGCCTCCGGTTTAGACCAGGAAGCGGGAACCTCCACCTTATGAAGAGCATCCACGCCGGCATCAATTGCTTTGTAGTTCATTTCTACAACAGCGTCACCCTTCTTGCCGTAGGATTTCTTAGCTGCTTCCTTCATAAACTGAACTGCCTTGTCAATCGGCATTACATTTGCCAATTTAAAGAATGCAGACTGCAGAATCGTGTTCGTACGTTTTCCCATACCGATTTCGATTGCTTTATCAATCGCATTGATGGTATATACCTGAATATTGTTGTCTGCGATATATTTCTTTGCTGCAGCATTCAGTTTCTCACCAAGCTCTTTGTCGTCCCACTGGCAGTTGATCATAAAGATTCCGCCCGGTTTAACGTCCTGAACCATCTTATATCCTTTTGTAACATAGGATGGATTATGACATGCAACAAAGTCTGCTTGATTAATATAGTATGGACTCTTGATCGGCTTATCACCGAAACGAAGGTGGGAAACGGTTACACCGCCCGTCTTCTTGGAGTCATATTGGAAATACGCCTGGATATATTTATCCGTATGGTCACCGATGATTTTCGTAGAGTTCTTATTTGCACCTACAGTACCATCTCCGCCAAGACCCCAGAACTTACATTCTACAGTACCCTGAGCGGATGTGATCGGAGCCGGCTTTACTTCCGGTAAGCTTAGGTTCGTAACGTCATCAACGATACCAATTGTGAAACGCGGCTTAGGAGCATCTTTCTTCAATTCTGTAAATACAGCAAATACAGAAGAAGGAGGAGTATCCTTAGAACCAAGTCCGTAGCGGCCGCCGGTTAAGATAACATCATTCTTTCCTGCCTCACGAAGGGTTGCAGCCACATCAAGGTAAAGAGGTTCTCCAAGAGAGCCCGGTTCCTTGGTACGGTCAAGAACTGCGATCTTCTTCACGGTCTTCGGAAGAACCTTCAGAAGGGCATTCGAAACCCAAGGGCGGTATAAGCGAACTTTCACAAGTCCTACCTTTTCTCCTGCTGCCATTAAGTAGTCAATCACTTCTTCCGCTACGTCACAAATGGAACCCATAGCGATGATGACACGTTCTGCATCCGGAGCACCGTAATAATTAAATAAGTCATAATCCGTACCAAGCTTTTTATTGATCATACCCATGTACTTCTCAACAACACCCGGTAATGCATCATAGATTCTATTGCATGCCTCACGATGCTGGAAGAATACATCGCCGTTCTCATGAGAACCACGCATAGCCGGATTTTCCGGATTTAATGCATGCTCAC
>ENA-UOOK01005543-UOOK01005543.1-fermentation-metagenome-genome-assembly--contig:-NODE-5543-length-12628-cov-3.312018_pt1 | contig 12628 bp, 10 predicted proteins | sample MGYA00245777_ERZ724023 | MGnify/ENA primary metagenome ERZ724023 (study PRJEB28704, sample SAMN03018312) | fermentation metagenome | biome: anthropogenic terrestrial biome; feature: soil; material... | reverse complement strand
CGATAAATGACAAGCAACTTGATGGTCATGTAATACTTCTTTTAATTGTGGCTCTTCCAATCTGCAAATATCCTCTGCTAAAGGACATCTTGTTTGAAATCTGCAACCCTTTGGTAAATTAACAGGGCTTGGTATTTCTCCTTGTGATTGAATTTGTTTAGGTTTCAAACCTTCTTCTGCTTTTAAAACGACCGGTATGGATGATAAAAGCATTTTAGTATAAGGGTGTTTTGGATTTGTATAAAAATCTATTGTAGGCGCAAGTTCAACAATTTTGCCTAAATACATTATAGCTATTCTATCTGCAATATTTCTCATTAAACTCATATCATGAGTTATAAACAAATATGACATCTTTCTATCATTTTTAATTTTAAGCAGTGTATTTATTATTTTCGCTTGTATTGAAACATCTAGAGCCGATGTTGGTTCATCTAATACCATTAAAGATGGATTTGTAGCTAATGCTCTTGCTATAGCAACCATCTGCCTTTCGCCACCTCCCAATACTCTGCAGTATTTTGAAGCTGTTTCAATAGGCAAATCAACAGTATTTAATAACTCTTCAACTGTTTCATTAATCTCTTTTTTAGGAACAATTTTATGCACCTTAAGTGGTAAAGATAAGATTTTGCCTATTACTTTTTGTGGATTTAAAGTTGTTCCCGGGTCTTGAAATACTATCTGAATTTCCTTTTTAATATCTAATGGCCTTTTTTTCGCAGACATTGATATATCTTTTCCTTTAAATAGTATTTGACCGCTGGTAGGCGCGTTCATTCCAACAACCATATAAGCAGTAGTACTTTTTCCGCTGCCTGATTCTCCAACTAATCCTAATATTTCATTTTTCCTTATATCCAAATTTATATTGTCTACAGCCTTTACATACAAATCTTTTTGTTTTGTTGGGAAGTATTGACAAATACCTTTTAATTCTATAATATTTTCATAGTTATTTTCTTGTATCATGCCAATTCTCCTTTCCCGGTATTATATTTATGGCAGGCAACCATGTGATTGTCTGCAACATTATATAATGTCGGTTTATTGTCTTTGCATATGTCAGTCCCGAATTTACATCTTGGGTAAAATCTACATCCTTTTGGTGGATCTAAATAATTTGGAAGCCTCCCATAGATACCCTGCATCATTCCTTCCCCTGTAAGTTTTGGAATGGACTCCAATAATCCTATAGTATAAGGGTGGAGAGGATTCTCAAATATTTCAGTAGTCAAAGCATTTTCTACAATATTTCCTGCATACATAACATAAATTTTATCAGTCATCTCTCTGGCAACACCTAATGAATGTGTGATTAATATTAATGAACTACCTTTTTCACTTACAAGAGCACGAATAAGCTTCAATACTTGGTCCTGAATAGTAACATCCAAGTTTGTAGTAGGTTCATCTGCAATTAGTAAACGGCTTTCTGTAGATAATGCCATAGCTATACATACTCTTTGCCTCATACCTCCTGACAATTGGAACGGATAGTTTTGTAGTATACGATCAGGGTCAGGCATTGAACAATCCTTTAAAGCCCTTATAGCTTTTTTTTTAATTCCGTCTTTATCTTTTTTATCTACTATTCCTGAATATTTAATAACATCATACATTTGTTCTCCAACAGTAAATACTGGATTCAATGATGCAGTTGGATCTTGAAATATCATTGATAAATCTTTACCCCTAAGAACATGTAATTCTTTATCATTCATTTTAAGAACATTTTTATTATCAAAATTAATTTCTCCATGTGGAACTACTGCTTGCTTATCAAATATATTAAGAATAGATTTTACCGTAGTTGTTTTACCACAGCCAGATTCTCCAACTAATCCTACCTTTTCTCCAGTTTTAACTTTCAGGTCTACACCATCAACAACTTTTAACAAACCATCATATACTTTAAAATTAATACTTAAATCCCTGATTTCAAGTAGATTATTATTCATTGTATTATTCCTCCCTAAACTTCATTGGTACTTAGAGCATCCTTAATTCCATCACCAACTAAATTACATGATAATACAATTATCATAATAGCAATTGCTGGATATAGAGTTTGCCACCAATAATGAGGTAAAAATCTTGCTCCGTCAGAGATCATCGTACCCAATGCAGGATTTGGCGGTTGTTCTCCTAGTCCTACAAAACTTAATGAAGCTCCTATAAGTATAACTTGACCTATATCTAATGTTAATTTTGTAAATATTGGTCCAAAACAATTAGGTAAAATTTCGCTTACTATAATATGAGTTACACTTGCACCTATTAACTCCGAAGATTTAATATAATATTCATTTTTAACTGAAACAGCCATATTGTATGTTATTCTTGTGTACCAGGCCCACCAGGAAAATGAAACAGCCAGCATAGAATTTAAAAGTGTAGGCTCTAACATAGCTGACACTGCTAAAGCAAGTACCAGTGGCGGTAATGATAAAAATATATCTACAATTCTCATAATAACACTTTCAATTACTGTACCTTGATAGTATCCGGCAATTAGCCCTAATATTACTCCAATTGGCGCTGAAACACCTAATACACCTATGCACATTATGAATGCATTTCTAAAAGAATATACAATCCTGGAAAATATATCTCTCCCATATTGATCTGTCCCGCAAATATAATCCTTACTAGGTTTTAAATTTGCATTAACAAAGTCAGTAAAAGCTCCAATATGTTCTGGATATGGTACTACTTGGAGTGCAAATATAGCTGATAATAATATAATTACTATTACCACTAATCCAATTATTGACAATTTATTTTTAGAATATTTATACCAAAAATACCTTAATGATTCTATTTTAATACTAAAATAACCAGTTTTTTTTGATTTAATTTCTGTCTTTACCATTATTTTGCACCTCCCTGCAGCCTAATTCTTGGATCTAAATAAGCTGCAATTATGTCTACTATGATATTTACTAATAAAAAAGCTATACCTATTATCATTACAATAGCTGTAATTGCATTTAAATCCTTATTTAGCATCGCATTTATTCCATATCTCGATATACCAGGATAATTAAATACTAATTCCACTAAAAAGGCATTACCTAGCATTGCAGCTATGTCAAGAGCAATTATTGAAACAGTAGAAATCAGCGATGGTTTCATAACATATTTTAGCAATACCTTCTTCATAGGAATTCCTGAAGATAATTCTGTTCCAACATAATCCTTCTCGAAATTATCCAGCATACTTGATCTGTGAATTCTTGAAGCCTGAGATAAGCCTGCTAATGCCAGTGAAATAGCTGGCATTATTAAATGTAATATTGCATTTGATAATGCTTCCATGTTTCCATCCAATATACTGTCAATTACCATAAATCCTGTTACTGTAGGAGGAGGTATTATACTTGCATCTATTCTGCCTAATATAGGTAGCACCGGAATTAAATAACCAAATATCAGCATTAATATTATAGACCAAACGAAAGCGGGAGTTGCTATTCCTAAATAGGAAATTATACGAACAACATTATCTATCCATTTTCCAGAATACCTTGCAGATATTGTTCCCAGCAATATTCCTCCGACTATTTCAATAAATGCAGCTAAAAATATCACCTCTAAAGTAGCAGGTAAAAATTCCTTTATATCATCCAATACTGGTCTACGAGACATTATAGATTTTCCTAAATCACCTTTAAAAACTCCCTTTACCCATAAAAAATATTGAGTAGCTAATGGCTTATCTAGATTTAATTCTTTTGTAAGCTGTTGTATTGCTTCTTCTGAAGCACGAGGACCCAAGGCCATTCTGGCAGGATCTCCTGGAACAACTCTGGCTATTATGAATATTAATATTGATAACCCAATCAAAACTAAAACTGACCATAGAAATCTTTTTAATATGAACTTCATATACATCCCTTCCTTAGTGATTATAAGATATATTTTGACTAATAGTATTAGGGTTATTGCACCAGCGATAATTAATATTAACGTGCATTCTAAAAGCGTTAGCCAGAAAGATTTCATAATTTTAATAATAAAAGATCTTTCTCCATCATTCTAGATGACATGAATATGCTTAATGCAACAACCCCATCACTTATCAGATTATTATTTGAGAAGCTCTAACCTTTTTTCCGGAAACACCTTCATAGTCCTAAAGTAAAGAAACCTGCCCATTATCGGAGCATTTAATTTTCCTTCCATTGCTGCATCTGCTTCTGGCCATTCCAAGTAATTTGCTTGATAAGCACGTCTTTCAGGGCATTCAACTACCCAAATAGTAGGACATAAATCTACTATAAATGCTTGTATTTTTTTGTATTTATTCATTCGTTCCTCTTCGTTCATAGTTGATAATGCATCTTCAATATCTTTGTCTACTTTTTCATTTAACAGCCACTCAAATTGTGTAAATGTTCCGGTTGTACTGGAATGGTATCTTAAAGCAAGTACTGAGCCTGCTTCATTGTAGCTGTCTCCAGGATACATTATTGTAATGTGGGGTGATGTTTCGACTGTTTGAGCCTGTTGAATTAACATACCAAATTGCGTTTTTGCTATATCAATCTTAAGTCCAGCTTGGGCAGCATTTGCTTGTAGCATAAGTGACAGCTTTTCTTCATCTGGAACGTCTGCCGACCATGCACATGTAATAGGATATTTATCAAATTCTCCATAATACTTTGACTGCTTTAATTCTTCCATTGCCTTTTCAAGGTTATAGCTATATTGGAACACATCATCATTATGTCCTTTGTAAACTGAAGAAACACAGCCAACAGATTGGTTTGTATCAGGATATATTACTGTCCGTGCCTGCTCATAATCTATTAAGTAAGATAGCGCTTTTCTAACATGTATATCATCTGTCGGAGCTATTTTCGTATTCATATACATTTCCACCATTGCTCCAGCTTGCATTAATGGTACTTTAATCCCTTCTAATTTAGATAATTCTAAAATATTATCTACAGATTGCCATTCATCCACTATTTCAAGCTCTCGTCGACTCATTAGTGTGCGAACTGTTACTGGGTCAGATGCACTTAATATTTTGAAATATTTTGGGCTATTTTCTGAAAATTCCTGCCAATAACCATCAAACTGCCTAGCAAGCAAATGTTCTTCAAGCTGCATTTCCTGTATCGTATAAGGTCCGCTTCCTGCATCATGTGTTAAAAGATAATCCTTCCCATAATCCTTAAACTCACCATAACTTCCTTCTTCAAGATTTTCCATAACTAATTCTTTATCAACTACATACATTCTTACTAATGTATTAATAAATGGACCGAAATTCTGCTTCATATTTACTTCAACTGTATAATCATCTACTTCGATAACGTCTTTTACATATGGCATATAAAGATATGCAAACCCTTCCCCAATTGCTAACATTCTGTTAAAGCTAAATGCTACATCTTCAGCGGTTAAATCATTTCCGCTGTGGAATTTAACACCTTCCTTAATCTTAAATGTATATTTCATTCCATCATCAGACATTGTCCAAGATTCTGCTAAATGTGGTTTTATTGAACCGTCAATATCTGCAAAAACTAATGCATCGTAAAGATTTATTTGCGCTGCTGCTTCAATAGCACTGCTTCCTACCCCAGGATCTGTATAAAGCGGGAATGAACCTGTAACTCTTACAATATAGTCTTCATCTGTTACTTCCCTCTTGCTAGATTTAGTATTACTACTATTATCGTCATTTGGTGTGTCAGTCTTGCTGCCGCAAGCTGTTAAAGTGAAAATTGTTACTAATGCTAAAATAATTGATATTAGGCTTCTAAATTTTTTATTCATTTTTTCCTCCTATAGGATTTAATCTGTTATTTTTTCTATTTTAACTCTTTCCTTACCCATGAGCCAAACTCTTTCTCCAATTTCGTCTAATAACTCTTCTTGGTCAACAGATACTCTTCCAATTCCTTCTACGTATAGAGGTCCGCCATAAAACTGCAATGATTCTGCACCGTAAAATAATGAAATAGTTTCATCATGTATATCACCTTTTTCTTTCATCCAGTATACTAAATCGAATTTGCTTACATTCTTTGTAAGATCCGATCCTATATCATTGTTTCCTGTTTTAATGGGCATAAATATTTCTCTGCCACACCATCTTGTATGTAAAATTTCTGTATCAAAAGGTAAAATCTCTTCCAAATGTTTTATAGCCGATGAATCTTTTTTGTAAAATTTCGCATAAATAGTGCCACCTTTCTCAAAAGAAATTTTTAAACCATCCAATATTTTCACCCCAAACTTTTGCAATTTTTAGGCATAAGCTGAATATTTCATTCAGCCCTCCTAATTTATGTTTATGATTTAACTATTTCTTAATTTTAATGTCTTTTCAAGGTCAATATTTCCTAATTCATCCATTATTACACCATATTCTTTTTCTGCACGTTCTAATGTAATGTAACCTTGGATGTAATCAAATTTAACCTTTTCAACATCTCTTTCAAAAGGATTACCATATCCTCCTCCGCCGCCTGTTCGAACAATAACTACGGTTCCTTTTTCTACCGGCATTGCATCTACTTTAAGTAATTCTAATTGTTCATTTTTAGTTTTTACTATGTTGTAAGGTTTAGCTCCTGCATTACCTCCTTTTATACCCCAAGCCGGAGTAACAGATCTTTCAAACCATAAGGAAAGCTTTATATCATCAAGAAGAGTTTCATACTCTTTTATTACACCTAAGCCTCCTCTATATTTACCTGATCCTTCAGAATTCTGCCTCAATTGAAATCTATTAATCTTAACAGGATAATTATTTTCAAAAACTTCAACAGGAATATTTTTATATACTCCATTTGATACGTTAATCAAAGCATCTGAACCATCACCATTTGAATAAGCTCCCCATCCTCCTACAGTTGCTTCATCATACAAATAGCTTAATTTTTTCTCTTCATCTCTGCCAGAAAAATATACAACCATTGAATCTCCATAATGGGCAGCACTTACTCTATCAGGACATGCATCCTGCAATGCTTCTGCAACTAAATCTATTAACAAACCTAAATGAGAAAAATACCATCCACAAGGAGTTGGTTCTTCAGCTGCAAATATTGATCTTTTTGGTGCCAATACTTTTAAATGGTTAAAACTTCCTCCTGTTACCGGCGCAGATGGAGATACTATCATTTTATACGCCATTCTAACGGCAGAAATGGTTTGAGCCAATCCGCAATTTGTAGGTCCATTAACTGCTGGAGACGAACCGTCTAAATCAACTGTCATCTCTCCGCCTTCAATAACAACTTTTACTTTAACTTTTACAGGCTCCTTTGAATTACCATCATTGTCCAAGTAACCTTCTGCAAAATATTCTCCATTAGGAAATGTTGCGCTTATTTCTTTTTCCATTAATTCTGATTGAATGAATATATCATGTATTGATTCTCTAATTGTCTCGTATCCGAATCTTTCTAATATTTCAATAAATCTGTTTTCCCCTGTTTTACAAGCTGCTATTTGAGCATTCATGTCACCCATTGCTGAACGATAAAGTCTTGAGTTTTTGCATATCATATCGGCTATATCATGTTTGAAAACTCCCCTATCCATTACTTTCAGCGGTGGAATTCTAATACCTTCTTGATAAATTTCAGTAGAATCCATTGGAGCTCCCATATTTTTAGAACCAACGTCAAGCCAATGGGCTCTATTTGCTGTAAATCCAACTAATTTACCTTTATAGAAAATTGGTGATAACAATGTCATATCATTTAAATGAGCTCCTGTCATATAGGAATCATTCATAATATATACATCACCTTCATGATAATTTCCAATTCCACCGATATATTCTGTAGTTGCCTTTATAGTAACTTCCAAATTCCCTAAAAACATCGGAACACCTACTGATAAACCGACAGCTTCTGCATTTTCATCAAATATTCCAGCAGCACAGTCTTTTGATTCATATATTATAGGTGAATATGAACTTCTGTATAAACACTCGTTCATTTCTTTAGATGCAGAAATAAATGCATTTCTTACAATTTCAGTTGTAATAGGATTCCCAATAAAAGTATAATTTGACTTATTCATTTTTTAGCCTCTCTTCCTTATAATAATATTTCTATAACCATCAATATTAATATCATATCCAGGAGGAATTACTGATGTTGCACTTAATTCTTCTATTATTGCAGGTGACTCAATTTTAGTACCGGGTACTAATTCTGCTCTTTGATAAATATTTGTTTCATATTCATTACTATTAAATATAACTTTATTAGTTTTATAAGCTTTTAAAACAGGATTATCCAATTCAGCTTCCGGTTTTCTTATTACTCTGTCAATTAATCCTGTACCGGTCATTCTTAAGTTTACTGTTTCAATTTCTCCATTAGGATTGTTGTGACCATAAACTTGTTTATGGAATTCGTTATATGCATTTTTTAATTCTTCGATGCTTTCACCAGTTATTACATCTTCGTTAAATGGAATATTTAAAGTATAATCTTGCCCTACATATCTCATATCTACAGTTTTTTCATAAACTATTTTTTTACTGTCAATATTTTGTTTAACAAGAAGATCACTTACTTCATCTTTCATTGAAAAAAATAATTCATTAATTTTTTCTACATCACAATTGTATAAATTTTCTCTGAATGTCCTTACAGCGTCATGCCTGATGTCACATTGATGCATTCCCCAAGCTGAATATGTTCCGGGCATTACCGGTACAATAATTGTATTTATTCCAAGTTCATCTGCTATAAATGCTGCATGCATAGGTCCTGCTCCGCCAAATGCTACAATTGCAAAATCTCTTGGGTCAATGCCCTTTCTGACAGTTATCTGTCTTATAATACCTGCCATATTTGCATTCGCAATTTCTAATACTCCTTCGGCTGTTTCATTTACACTCAAGTCAATATTGCAAGCAACATCTTTTATAGCATTAACTGCCGCATCCACATCCAGACTCATTCTGCCACCAAGGAAATTGTTTGCATCTATTCTGCCTAATACTAAATTTGCATCCGTTACCGTTGCTTGTTTACCACCTTTTCCATAGCATGCAGGACCGGGATTTGAGCCTGCACTCTTTGGACCAACTCGCAATCCTTTTCCCTTTAATGTTACTAAACTTCCTCCGCCAGATCCAATTGTATATACATTTACCATAGGTGAAAGAATAGGAAATCCTTCTAAATAAGTTTCTGTAGAAAGATCTGGTTTGCCATCTATAAGCATACTCACATCAAAGCTTGTCCCACCCATGTCTATACCAATTAAATTTTTATACCCTAAAGTTTCATATAATGAATTTTTGCCGATTGCTCCGCCTACAGGTCCTGACATCAAAGTAAAAATTGGCTTTTCTTTAGCAACTTCGGAAGTCATTATTCCACCATTTGACTGCATAATATGTATAGTTTTATGAAAGTTTTTTTCCTGCATTTTTCTTTCTAACAAGTCAAGATAATTTTTGACAATAGGAGCTATGTAGGCATTGATCGTAGCCGTACTGGTTCTTTCATATTCTCTCCATTCCCTTGCAACGTCATGGGACATCGTTACCGGGATTTTAGGAATTAGATTTTTAAAAATTTTTGTTGCTTCTATTTCATGTTCCGGATTGATATATGAATTTATTAAACAAATTACTATAGAATCATATCCTACTTCCTTAATTTTCATTGCTACTTCTTGAACGCTTTCAATATCTAATGGAGTTATCACCTTACCATCAAATGATTGTCTTTCTTTAATTTCATAAACATCTTTTCTTAAAACCAAGGGAACAGGCTTTTTATAAAATCTGTCGTACATTTCAGGTCTATCTCCTCTTGCTAATTCATAAACATCCCTAAACCCTTTGGTTGTTACAATTGCAACATTTGCACCTTTCCTTTCTAAAAATGCATTTAATCCAGTAGTTGTACCATGTACAAAGAAATCTATTTCAGAATAATCATCAATTTCCATATCTAATCCTTCAACAATTGCTTCAGATAAATTGTGAGGAGTTGTAAGAACCTTACCTTCTTTATAATTACCTGTATTGCTGTCATAAAATACAAAGTCTGTAAAAGTTCCTCCAATATCTACTGAAATTCTGTACCTACCCATAATTCAAAACCTCCAATTAATGAATTTTTATAAAATTATTTTTAATTATAAATCATCATAATTATTTTGATATAACTTAAATTATTTTACGTATCAACACAATTTTTTTGATTATACTATAATTATTATAGTATATTATACATTTATCCTATAGTAATTATAGTATGTATAAATCTCGCTTTTGGGGTAAAAATAATTTATATTAAAAGTGGGAGGATGGTATCAATGTCAAAAACGCCCTTAAAAAAAATCATAAAAGCAAAATTAAAATCAAATAGGGAGCTTACAGATGCTGAAAAACTCAGAGAAAAATTAAAATATGAAATAGCTGAAGAACTAGGATTAAAAGAAAAAGTTAATTCATTTGGATGGAGCAGTTTAACAGCTGAAGAAACTGGAAGAATTGGCGGTATGATGACTAAGAGAAAAAAAGAATTAAATATACCTAAAAATGAAAATCTGATAAACAATAATACAAGCAAAGATAGACAATAAATTTGACTTATATCTTAAATATATATAATATTAATTGATAAATACAATTTTAACTTTAAACACCCATAAAAATACCTAGAAGAAGGGAGTTAAAGACCGTTATAAAAAGTTTATAACGGAAATAAAAATGAACTGCTATGGAAAATTTGCTCATATATATGACAACCTGATAAACAGCGATATAGATTACAGTACATGGGCCAAAAAAATCATAAACATATGTAAAAAATTAAATATAGATAGAGAAAATTACCTGGATTTAGCCTGCGGTACAGGTAACATGACAGAAAATTTGGCATTTTATTTTAAGAATACTTGGGCAGTAGATTTATCCAGTGAAATGCTATCAGAAGCAGATATAAAGCTTAGAAACAGTGGATTAAAGGTAAACTTTATATGTCAGGACATAACTAATTTTGAACTAAATAGGAAATTCAATCTCATAACTTGCTGTCTTGATTCTACAAACTATATATTAAAAGAATCAGAATTGCAAAATTACTTTAAAAGTGTATTCAATCATTTAGAAAACAATGGTATATTCATATTTGATATAAATTCCTATTACAAAATTACTAATATATTAGGTAATAATACCTATACTTACGACGATGAAGATATTACCTATATATGGGAAAATTATTTGAAAGATGACATTGTGGACATGTATCTCACATTTTTTATAAAGCATGAAGATTTTTACAAACGATTTGATGAAAACCACCGTGAAAGGGCTTATACTTGCGAATATATAGAATCCACCTTAAAAAATTGTGGATTTAAAATTGTAAATAAGTTGGACAACTACAGTGATAAAATCGTAACTGATACTTCTGAAAGAATATCATATGTAGTAACTAAACTTTAATACACGTATGATTAGGAGATGAAAATTAAATGATAGATAAATTAATAAGAGCTACAGCTAAAGATGATAACATTCGAATAATAGCAGCCTCTACTACAAATCTAGTAAATCAAGCTGTTAAAATCCATGAATGTGCTCCTACAGCTGCAGCAGCCTTTGGAAGAATGCTCACGGCAGGAAGCCTTATGGGGGCAATGTTAAAATCGCCTAAAGATAGCTTATCCCTTATAATTTCAGGAGGCGGTGAAGCTAAAGGAATATCTGTAACTTCCTATGCTGACTGTCATGTAAAAGGATATATAGGAAACCCTTCTGCAGACCTTCCCCTAAATAGTAAGGGAAAACTAGATGTAGGTGGAATCATAGGAACCAACGGATATTTAACTGTAGTAAGAAGTATGGGATTAAGAGAACCTTACTCCAGCAAAATTCCCATACAAACTGGAGAAATAGGAGACGACCTAGCTTACTACTTTACAGTTTCAGAACAAACTCCATCTGCAGTAGCCCTTGGAGTTCTCGTAGATGTAGATTTAAGCATAAAGGCCTCAGGTGGATTCATAATTCAAATGCTGCCTGTAGCAGAAGATCTTCTTGCAGACTTAGTTACATGTAGATTACAGGAGATTCCACCTATATCAAATATGATATCTAATGGCATGAGCATTTCAGAAATATTAAATGATATCTTTAAGGATATGGGATTGAAAATATTAGATGAACTCACACCTCTTTATAAGTGCGATTGTTCAAGAGAAAGAGTTGAAAAAGCTCTTATAAGCATAGGTGCAAAAGATTTAGAGGAAATTTATAATGAAGGAAAAACAGAAGAATTAAAATGTAACTTTTGTAAAACATCCTATAAGTTTACCCATGAACAAATAGGTAAAATACTAAAAAACTCCACAAAAAAATCCTGATATTAAGTACAAAATATCTACATACTTAAACTTTTATGTGTTATAATTTGCTTAAAAACCTAAAAATGTAGTTACGCTTACTATAAAACACTAAAATTTATTCATTATGAATAAAATGGAAAGGATGATTTAAAATGGAAGCAAAATATGATCTTACAGATCCATACCAAATAGCAAAGTATATAAAAGAGGCTAAAAAATCTACTCCAGTTAAAGTTTACCTTAAAGGTGACATATCAAATTGTGATTTAGG
>ENA-UOOK01005541-UOOK01005541.1-fermentation-metagenome-genome-assembly--contig:-NODE-5541-length-12633-cov-3.445937_pt1 | contig 12633 bp, 9 predicted proteins | sample MGYA00245777_ERZ724023 | MGnify/ENA primary metagenome ERZ724023 (study PRJEB28704, sample SAMN03018312) | fermentation metagenome | biome: anthropogenic terrestrial biome; feature: soil; material... | reverse complement strand
GGGATCACGCATCGAAAACATTTCTCCGGAACCTGTCAGCCCGCAGATGACGAAACCGCCATCAAAATCCTTCATAGAACTTTTAAGGACGTTGCTCATCTCTATATGATCCTCAATATAGCGGGTAATGTCCTGATTGGTCAGCCCTTCAGCTTTCGCATTGACAAAATTGCGTTCCACTTCCCGGTCCAGACGGTGACCCATGAGCTCTAGCAAGATATAGGTATCACTATAAATACGGGGACATTGTCCCTGATCGGTTATCTTCTTGAAGATCTCATCTACGTTGGTCATATTAAAATTTCCGCAGATACAGAGATTCTTTGCTTTCCAGTTATTTCGTCTTAAAAAAGGATGGACATAAGAAAGGCCACTCTTCCCGGTAGTTGAATACCGAAGGTGGCCCATATAAAGTTGTCCAGCAAAAGGTAAATTTTGTTTCGCATAACTCACATCCCTCAATAACTCAGGCGGAATGCTGTGGAAATTCTGAGTGACACGATTGAAAATTTCCGTAATGGCATTGCTGCCTTCCGCCCGTTCACGGAACATATATTCGTGTCCGGGCTGGGAATCCAAATTGACACAAGCCATCCCCGCTCCTTCCTGTCCGCGGTTATGCTGCTTTTCCATCATCAGATAGAGCTTGTTCAGTCCATAAGTCCATGAAGAATATTTTTTCTGATAATATTCCAACGGTTGAAGCAGCCGAATCAATGCTACTCCACAATCTTCATGAATTTCTTTTTCCATCTTCCAGTAATCTCCCTTTAAAAAATTCTTTAATAGGCTCCTTTTATGATCAGGATATTGTTTTCACTCCTTGTTTGATGTCATTCCACCGTAACCGATTTTGCCAGGTTTCTGGGCTGATCAACATTCTTGCCTTTGCAGACGGCGATATGATAGGCTAAAAGTTGTAAGGGCACCGTGGCCAACAACGGTTCCAGACACTCAATGGTAGGCGGTAATTCGATGACCTCATCGGCAATCTTCGAGATCGTCTCATCTCCTTTTGTAACAATAGCGATGATTCTGCCCTTACGCGCCTTTATCTCTTGTATATTCGACAGGATCTTCGCATACATCGCATCATGAGGGGCGATGACGACTACGGGCATATCTGAATCTATCAGGGCAATGGGACCATGCTTCATCTCTGCGGCAGAATAACCTTCAGCATGAATATAACTGATTTCTTTCAGTTTCAAGGCACCCTCCAAAGCGACGGGATAACTGTATCCTCGTCCCAGATACAGGAAATTCGTGGCGTATGTAAACGTCCGGCTGAGGTCAGCTATCTCATTATTAAGCTGCAGGACCTCCTTGATCTTGCCAGGAATATTCCAAAGTTCTTTAATCACCTTCTGATAGTCGTCATTAGAAATCGTCCCCTTCTCCCTGCCGACTGACAGGGCAAGCATGATGAGTACTGTGATCTGACCAGTAAAAGCCTTTGTTGAAGCTACGCCTATCTCCGGTCCCACATGAATATAGGTACCTGTATCCGTAACACGTGGAATACTGCTTCCCACCGCATTACATATCCCGAAGATAAAAGCTCCCCTCTCCTTTGCGAGTTTGATAGCTGCCAGGGTATCTGCGGTCTCCCCACTCTGACTGAGAGCTATTACGACATCGTCCTTGGTGACCACCGGATTACGGTAACGGAACTCGCTGGCATACTCCACCTCTGTGGGAATCCGGCAGAAACCCTCCAGCAGTTGTTTTCCGATCAGTCCTGCATGCCAGGACGTACCGCAAGCGACGATGATGATGCGTTTTGCATTCACCAGTTGCTCCTTATGATCTGTGATCGCGCTCAAGACGATACCCATTTCCGTTTCTTTCTTTGTCGGGCCGCTCTTCCCCTCACTGACCGCAGTCGTTTCTACGATCCGGTTGACGATACGTCCTCTCATACAATTTCTGAGACATTCCGGCTGCTCAAAAATCTCCTTTAACATAAAATGAGGAAATCCCCCCTTTTCAATCTGCCCTAAATCAAGATCCACCGTCTGTATCTCCGGATTCAGCTTCAGGTTATGAATATCAACAACCTTCAAGTCCTGGCCTAATTTCATGACGGCAATATTCTCATCATTAAGATACACGACCTTATCGGTAAATTCAACTATCGGACTGGCATCTGAACCCAGGAAGAACTCGTCTTTGTTCTTTCCGATCCCCACGACCAGCGGACTCGCCTTACGGGCAGCAATGATCTGATCGGGACAATGCTTGTCTACTATGGCAATGGCATAGGCTCCGATTACCTGACGGAGAGCTATCTGCACAGCAGTCAACAGATCTATTTTTTTCGTGATCTGGATGTATTCAATCAAGTTGATAAGTACCTCCGTATCGGTATCACTGGTAAAATGCATCCCCTTTGCCAGCAGATTATTCTTGATCTCGGCATAATTCTCAATGATGCCATTATGGATGATGGCAAGATTTTTCGATTCAGAAAGTTGGGGATGAGCATTTACAGTGGAAGGTTCTCCATGGGTAGCCCAACGGGTATGGGCTATACCGATACAACCGGAAGTATCCTTGTCCTGGCAAAGAGTTTCCAGATCAGAAACTTTCCCTTTTGTCTTATAGACATTTAAGGCTCCTTTTGGATTAATCAAGGCTACTCCAGCAGAATCATAGCCACGGTATTCAAGTCTTTTCAATCCTTTTATCAGGATCGGATAGGCCTGTCTCTTTCCTAAATAACCTACAATACCACACATAAACCAACGATTGAAAATATGATTATATCATTTCATTAAGCATCACTTAATTCCGCAGAATATTGACGAGCAGAGAAGCTACTGACGTGATGATACCCACCAGGGAGAACCAGATGTTAGTAGAACTGCCAATGGATGAATTTCTTGCCTGTACCCCATTTGGCTGTACATAGAGGATGTCGTTCTGCTGAAGATAATAATAAGGAGAATTGATCAGATTGGCATCATTCAGATTCAAGCGGTGGATGGATTTCTCCCCGTCTGCAGCCTCTCTGATCAGCATCACATTATTACGCTTACCATAAATGGTCAGATCCCCTGCCTGGGCGATGGCCTCAAGAACACTCATCTTTTCCGTCGGCACCTGGACGACCCCGGGATTCTTGACCTCTCCCAGAACAGTAACCCGATAACTGGCCATACGGACCGTTACGATCGGATTTTCTGCCTTTGCCATATAAGGCTGGATCTTCTTCCGGATCATATCCTCACATTCTGTTTTCGTCAGCCCAACCACATGCAGTTTCCCCACGATCGGGAAATCAATGTCACCGTCATTATCTACCAGATACCCCTGCAAACTACTGCCACCGCCATTATTCAACTGTCCACTGGTTCCTACCGTAGCAGAAACGGAGAGATTAAAGGGGGCCGCAGCCTCCGGATCGGTCGTGTTTACAGTAATTGTCAACTGGTCTTTGGGCATGATTTTGGCATCATACAACACTCGGGATGCTGCCAAACTCACCGAATCGGCATTTTGGAAATATGCCACGCCCTTCGAACTGGAACAACCATCTAAGGCTAATGTCATCACCACAGCCAATCCTAGAAGCACCGCGCAGAACCATTTTTTCATTTTTGCTTCAAAATTTTTCGTTTTTATCCTTGCAAAAGTACGTCTTATTTTTCAAAACGGCAAATTTTTAACCTATAAAATACAATAAAATCTATCTGCTGAACGTGGCAAAAAGGCTTAATCAAATGTTTACCAGAGAAGTAAGGCAAACTCCCTTTCTGACCGGATCAGAAGATCCCTTCCGGGCTCATGCCATATCTCTTCGGAACAGGTGTATAACCATTCGTCTTTCATACGTGTCCGTCAGGAAAGACCTTTCCGGTCCAGTCGGCAGTCCGTCTCCCCTTCCACCGATAAAAGATTTCCCCTCTCACAAAAGAAATCAAAAAAAGGGACGAACCCGTTCTGCTCATCCCTTATCCTTTCCTGATGACAAAGTTATCAGAAAAACATTATATTATTAATCATTTCTAAATCAACCTATCCCTTAATAGAATTTAAAATACCGACGTGCATTATTGTAAGAAATATCTTCCACCATTCTGGCCAGCGCATCGCGGTCATCAGGCAGCAGTCCGTTCTCAACATCATTGCCCAGAATATTACACAACAGGCGACGGAAATATTCATGACGTGGATAACTCAGGAAGGAACGACTGTCTGTCAGCATCCCGACAAAACGACTCAGCAACCCAAGTGTAGAAAGAGCATTTATCTGCTTGGTCATCCCATCCAGTTGATCATTAAACCACCAGCCTGAACCAAACTGTATCTTGCCGGGTTCACCTCCCTGGAAATTGCCGATCATCGTAGCAACCATCTCATTGTCACCGGGATTCAGGCAATACAGGATCGTACGCGTCAGCTTTCCTTCAGTATTCAGATCATCCAGGAAATGACTCATTGCCTTGGCCGTATTGAATTCGCCGATAGAATCAAACCCCGTGTCCGGGCCAAGTTGTTTATACATCAAAGTATTGTTGTCACGGATCGCCCCATAATGATACTGCTGGGTCCAATCAGCATCCGCATCCATTTCTGCACAGATCTTCAGAAAAGCATGCTTGTACTGCCGTATCTCTTCAGCAGAAAGATGCTGTTTACGCATGGCTTTTTCAAAGATGATTTCAATCTGGGAATCCGTATAAGGATCATCATAAAATTCCTCTACACCATGATCGCTCAGTTTGCATCCATTCTCAGCAAAGAAATCATGGCGGTTCTGCAAAGCATCGACCATCTCCTGGAAAGTGGTAATATGGGAATCATCTACCTCCGCGAGTTTGTTGATATACTCCGCATAGTCCGGTTTCTCGATATTCATGGCCTTGTCCGGTCGCCAGGCTGGCAGCATTTTGATTTCAAAACCACTCTCACGAGTTTTTTTATGATAGCGCAGATCATCTATAGGATCATCTGTCGTACAGACACATTCCACATGATAACGGCGCATCAGGCCTCTGGCACTGTACTCAGGCAACTTTAATTTTTCATTGCACTCATCGTAGATTTCACGTGCCGTCTTCGGACTCAGCAATTTTGTGATACCGAAGGCCGTTTTCAGTTCCAGATGAGTCCAGTGATACAGGGGGTTCCGGAAAGTATAAGGAACGGTCTCAGCCCACTTCTCGAATTTTTCCCAATCAGAAGCATCACCGGTACAGTACTTTTCCGGTACGCCATTCGTACGCATTGCCCTCCATTTATAATGATCGCCTCCAAGCCAGAGTTCAGTAATATTCTTAAACTGATAGTCGTCTGCAACCATCTGAGGAATCAAATGACAGTGATAATCAATAATTGGCATCTTAGCCGCATGATTGTGAAAAAGATCCTTGGCAATATCCGTCTGCAGAAGGAAGTCCTTACTCATAAATTGTTTCATGATAGAGTTATTTGTTTTTAAGTTTCAAGATACTTATGCAAATATAGTGAATTTCTTTGTATTCCGAAAATTTTGCTTTATATTTGCAACGCAAACTAACGCAAACGATTGCGAGAGTGCATTTCGCTATGATATGAACAGAAAACGATCTGAGTCAGATAAGGGTAACGGATATGAATAACGGGAAAAGAAGCAAAGTGCTCCTCATCTATACAGGTGGCACTATCGGGATGGGCAGAAACTCCCAGACGGGTGCTCTAGAGCCATTGGATTTTAACCATTTAGGGGAGTCTATGCCGGAACTGAGGGACGTGGATGCCGATATTGATATCTATCAGTTTACTCCTCCTATTGATTCTTCGGATATGAATCCGCAGAACTGGGGGCAACTCGTCCATATCATCTCATCCAACTATCCCGACCATGACGGTTTTGTCATTCTCCATGGCACTGATACCATGGCGTATACAGCATCAGCATTGAGTTTTATGCTGGAAAACCTGACCAAGCCGGTCATTCTTACCGGCAGCCAACTCCCCATGGGACTGTTACGGACTGACGGCAAGGAAAATGTGTTGACCAGCATCGAGATAGCCAGTGCCCGACGTCTTGACGGTACTCCGGAAGTTCCTGAGGTATGCATCTATTTCAGCCAGCAACTCATTCGGGGTAACAGGGCTACGAAGATTGCAGCAGATGGGTTTAATGCCTTTGACTCATTCAATTATCCTCATCTGTGCGAGGCAGGAGTTAATTTTACTTTTCACAGACATCATATCCTGCGGCCTGATTTCTCCAAACCCATGATCCCCCATTTCAAGATGGATACTAATGTCATTGTCTTCAGTTTGTTCCCTGGAATAGAAGAAAGTATTATGCGTCATATCCTGGATCACCCGCAACTCAAGGGCATTGTCATGCGGAGTTTCGGAAGTGGAAATGCGCCTCACATGCAATGGATATTACGACTCCTCAAAGAGGCCTCTTCCCGTGGGGTGACGATCGTAAACGTGAGTCAGTGCATCAGTGGAAGAGTGGAAATGAGCCGTTATGATACGGGGTATCAACTCCAGCATGCAGGGGTGATCAGCGGCTATGACAGCACGACAGAAGCTGCCATCACCAAACTTATGTATTTGCAGGCCAGGTACACGGATTCTCACATGGTGAGAATCATGATGTCACACTCTATTGCAGGAGAGATTACAACCTGATCACCTTCCTCGAATTTCAGATCACCGTCTAGACCTACACAATAATTCTGGTCTTGTGGTAATAGGCTCTGAACTCACTGGGAGAGCAACCTTTCTTGCGCTTGAATATCCGATTAAAATTACTAAGATTATTGAATCCACAGTCAAAGCTAATCTCACTGATGCTTTTTGTGGTATCCAGCAACTGACGAGTGGCATACCCCAGTCTCATATCTATGATGTATTCGCTCAGGTTACGACCCGTATGGAGCTTGAAAAATCTGCTGAAAGCACTAGGGCTCATCCCGGCTATATCTGCCAGCATCGGAAGACGGAGATCGTCCATATAATTATTTGAGATATAATCTTTCACTTTCAGTACCCTGCGGGAATCATCCTCTACCATCACCTTAGCATAACTAGTTGTAGCTAAGGTCTTTGCGCCTTCTGTCTTCGACAATTCATAGAGTATTGTAAAAAACTCCCGGACCGCGTAAAAACCATCCCTGATCTGGCTGAGTCCCGTAAGCATAGGGTACACTTTCATGATCGCTTTCAAAGGGAAACTGATTCCCTTCCGCGCCTCATTCAGCATACGGGCTATCGGAGCTAAAGGGTTACGGCCGAAAAGGGTATCCTCTCCATAGCTGAAATCAAACTGGATCGTGATCTCGTGTATATCCTGGCTCTTGCAATGGTATTGTTCCCACACATGCTCAAGTTGGCTTGAAGTAATCAACACGAGATCATAATCGCCGATCAGTTCCTGAGAATCCCCTACTATACGTCTGACACCGGAAGCCCCTTCGACAAAATTCAATTCACAGGCATCATGATTATGTATAGGATAAGTAAACTCTTTCTTATGGCGGTCAGCAATGTAAAGTACATCTTTCGACATAAGAGGAGTAACCTCATGAATAACCTTTTTAGTCTCTTCTGACATCTTTTTATTTTTTACTGACTTATAAATGAGGTCCCGGAAATGCTCCTGTTACAGGTAAACGGTTACCTCCTGAGTTCTTTCAGTATTTCAGCCATACGTTCCTTGGTCTTGATCGTTGTCGGCACCAAAGGCAGGCGGAGTTCATTCTGAATGAATCCCATATCGTTGAGCAACGCCTTTACACCAGCAGGGTTACCATCTACGAAAAGTAATTTGTACAGTTCTGTAAACTGATGATGGATTTTCCGGGCAGCCTCATATTGTCCTTTCAATTCCAGACGGATCATCCTGGAAAATTCTTTCGGCAAAGCATTGCCGATGACACTGATCACGCCTACTGCCCCACTGGCAATCATTGAGAAAGTCAGGGCATCATCACCGCTGATGACATCAAAACTATCGGGTTTGTTCTTGATAATCTCATCGATCTGCTCCAGGGATCCGGAAGCCTCCTTTACACCAACAATATTCGGACAGTCCTTAGCCAGCCTCACTTGTGTCTCAGCCTTCAGGTTTACCCCCGTACGACCGGGGACATTATACATGATCACCGGTAAAGGACTCTCCTGCGCAATAGCTTTAAAGTGTTGGTAAAGTCCTTCCTGAGAGGGTTTGTTATAATAAGGACAAACGCTTAGTATCCCATCAATACCTGTCCAGTCCGTAGACTTCATCTCATCGATGACGGCAGCAGTATGATTACCGCCGCAATATTTCAAGATCTTCACGCGGCCATGGTTCACCTCCTTGACCACCTCCGTAATCTTATCCTTTTCCTCACGTGACAGACAAGGCGTTTCCGCCGTAGTAGCAAGGATACAGAGAAAGTCTGCACCATTGTCAAGTTGATATTCCACCAATTTTTTCAAAGCCTGATAGTCTACACTACCATCCTGATGGAACGGAGTAATTAAGGCAATACCCAAACCCTTAAAAATGTTCTGCATATTCAATTCTATTGAACGATATATTTGCAAAAATACAATATTTCAATCACATTGCAAAGAAAAAGAACATTTTTTCTATCATTTTCGAGATCAGACAGATTCTCCAGAATCCTTTTAACTGAAAATGATTATCATTCGGGATGAAAAGGACAAAACGTTTCCGGCTGTCGGCAGATCTGGCTTAGGATTTTTATACTGCATCCTATCTTGATCCGATATAAAGAAAGATCATCCCCAGGAGAACCAGGATCAAATCTGCAACCTTTGCCCTCAGGTTCTTCTCGTGGAAAACAGCCGCGCCAAACAGGAAACTGACGATCACGCTCCCTCTCCGCACCATGGAAACGATAGAGATCATCGCTCCCGGCAAGGACAGAGCATAAAAATAGGCAAAGTCAGCCGCGCTTAAAAAGATAGAGATCCAGGGTATGGCCCAGTCCCAATGGAATTTACTTTGGGGAAACAGCGCCCTACCCTTACGGAAATGGGCAAAAGGCTTAAAGACAGCTATCAGCAGAACAACTGCCATCATCAACATCTGATAAACATTATACCAGCTCTGCACGAGCATACGGTCAAGTCCCAGCCCCCCATCTGCAGGCTTGGCCATCAGGTATTTATCATAAAGTCCGCTGACAGCCCCCGGCACGGCAGCGATGACGATAAAATAGATCCATTTGTTATGCTTGAAATCAATGCCTTCCTTCTTGCCACTCCTGGAAAGCATGAAAAACGAAGTGACAGCCAGGGCTACACCTATCCACTGATAAAGATTGAGGGTTTCGCCAAACACGAGCATGGCCCCTACCAGAACCATCACCGGCCGTGTGGCATTGATAGGTCCGACGATCGTCAGGGGGAGATGCTTCATTCCAAAATAACCGAAAATCCAACTTGCCAGGACAATGCAACTCTTCAGGAACACATATCTCTGCACTTCCCAGCCTCCACTTGCCACGTGGAAAATACTGCCGTCGAGCACCGTCGTATAATGGGATAAAAGAATAAAGGGCAAAAAAATGACGGAACAGAAAAAAGTGTTCAGAAAAAGTACGGTAATAACCGCATTCCCGCATAAAGCTGCTTTCTTAAAGGAATCATAGAATCCCAGCAGAGCTGCTGAGACAAATGCTAATACAAGCCACATCATTATATTATCCTAAATATTTTCTATTTTTTATCGGTAAGGATAGCCTCAGTAGGCTATTTCTTCCAGGAACAACGCATTACCGGGTACACTTTCCCCAGCATCACTTCTCGAACCACTGGCCAGAATCCGGGCAAAGTCCTGAAGGGTAATCTGACCACGCCCCAGGTCGACCAGTGTCCCCACAATCGCCCTGACCATGTTCCTCAAGAACCGGTTAGCCCGGATGGTAAATATCCATTGGTTTCCTTGCTGGTCCCAATGAGCCTCTGTGACAAGACAACGCGTGTTTTTCTGATTTCCGCCTGCCTTACAAAAACAGGCAAAGTCCTTTTCTCCCAAAAGCAGCGAAGCCCCCTCATTCATGATCCTGAAATCAAGAGGATAATGGATCTCCCAGGAATAGCGTCTCAGAAACGGATCCTTGCTCAGATGGATATAATAGCGATAGAGACGGGACTTGGCGGAGAAACGTGCATGAAGTCGTTCATCAACCTTCCGGACATCCTGCACAGCAATATCCCAGGGAAGGATCCTGTTCAGGCGGTATGCCAACTGTTCACCATCAAGTTCTCCAGGCCAGTCAAAATGTGCCACCATCATCCGGGCATGCACTCCGGCATCCGTCCTTCCGGCTCCCACCGTCTCTACCTTCTTCCTGAGCAGAGTGGACAGACACCCGTCAAGCCGCTCCTGGACAGAGATCCCATTAGGCTGCACCTGCCAACCGTGATAGTTTGTGCCGTCATAGGCAAAAGTGATAAAATACCTCATTGCGGACGCAAAGTTACAAAAAACAATGCAGATATTCCAATCAAGGCCAGATAAATCAACACAACTTGTCCCTGACTGATACAAATTCCTTCTATGGAAGCCCCGGGGCATGAGGATATCCATTGTACCGTGCGATTAAGGCTGCCTGACACCTCATCTGCAAGCATGAACAAGAAACGTGCAGCGACGGGCCACAGGTAAAGGATAAAACCACCTGACACCAGATAGAGCAACGTGGTAGCCAGAGGTACCACGACCAGATTGGTGAGGAGAAAATAACAGGAAAATCGTCCGAAATAATAGATCACAAAGGGAAATGTCCATAACTGGGCGGAAACGGATACGACAACAAATCCCCAGGCCCATCTTGAAATACGATCCCGAAAACGCTTCCCAACTCTTGTTTTCAGTGGAACAGGAAAAAGCCTGACACCCAGCAGGATGCCCAAAACGGCCATAAAGGATAATTCAAAGCCTACATCAAAAAGATACAATGGTTGATCCAGCAGCATGATCATCAAAGCCAGTGACCAGGTATTCAGACTGAATTTATCACGGTTCAACAGCGATACCAGTGCATAGATCGAAATCATCATGGCTGAACGGACGACACTCGGCCCGGAGCCTGCAAGAAGGGTAAAACTCCATATCGCCAGCAAGATCACAATCTGATTCCACCAGCGGTTCCTCCCTCCGAAGAAAAAGACCAGGATACCATAGATAATTCCTAAGTGCAAACCGCTCAAAGAAAGTATATGCGATGCGCCGGAAATGGAATAAGCAGTGGCTGTCGATCTGGATATGCCCGACTTATCCCCGAGTGTCATGGCTGCCATCACGGCTTCATTCTGACCAGCGATCCCGATGTTGGCATACTTTCGTATCAGTTTCTGGCGCATCTGAAGGGCAACCAGGACCGTCCGCTGATAGCAGGATAGATGTGAAAGGTCCACAGTGGTCTTTTTCCATTCTTGTGGGAGCAGGAATACTGTTCCTGCAAAATTATGGATTTTCAACCATAGCGGATAGTCAAAATTACCACTACGAGACTCCTTTACAAAGGGTTGTTCAATCGTCAATCGGACTGCAAGTCCTTCCCCTACGCGCAAGCGTGAAGCATCAGCACCCTCCTTCACGGCGAAAGGAGTGTTGAGAAAGTTGGCTCTGATCTTCTTCCCCGCAGAGGATCCGTCTGCAAGAAGAAGGTCGCACCGTTCCACCTTTCCATGTCTGACCGGCGGAGAGATAACTATCGCATACTCTTCAAACGACTTTCCCACCGGTAAAAGACGATGAGACTTCAGGGCCATTGTACCATCCCATGCTCCCAATGCAAACACCGCCATGAAAATACAACAGGTCTGAAAGACTGCTGAGGGGATGCCGTTGAAGGAAGGATCTGCTCTTTTCAAATGGATACGCAAAAGCCAAATGACGAGCAACAGAAGAGCTATGGTCAGGATCATCCATGTTCCGGCAGGAATCCGTTCAGAAGTGACTTTCCCTGTCCAAATGCCTGCAACCAGTATGACCGCAATCCGCAAAAGGGCGGCCAAAGCGGCAGTGAGACCGCCGGTGGAAAGGAGAACATATCCCCACCCTTGCCAGAGGATCTGGCCCGATCCCTCGGTCAGGCTTTGGACCAAAGCCAGGATAAAAAACAGCCAGCGGTACCGCCATAATATTTTGCCCAACTGGGCTAGGGGCAGCCCGGCCGCCAGCAAGGCGACGATAGTCGCCAGCAAAAGCGCCGCCAAAAAAAGGGGAGAGTTGAGCAGGATGGCCAGTGTGGTCAAGACCAGGACCAATATCAAGAGGGAACGGATGTCGGGAAAGTCTGCTCTCACACCAGCCGTCCCCCTTCCAGGGTGAGCTGCCGGTCAGCCAGCCCCAGGCCAAACTCCCGGTCATGGCAGATGAGCAAAAAGCCTATGCCCTCAGCCCGGACCCGCTCCAGGATAGTCCCCAGCCGTTTTTTCCGCAACCAGTCCAGGCCGGTAATCGGTTCGTCCAAGATGAGAAAGTCCGGTCCCGGGGCCATCACCGCCGCCAGGGCCAGGCGCTGTTTTTCCCCCTGGCTGAGATGAAAGGGAAAAGTAGCGGCATAGTCCTCCAATTCGAAGAGTTGGAGCATTTCCGCCACCCGGACCTCAATTTGCTCCCGAGTATAGCCCCAGTATCTGAGGGCAAAGCCGATCTCT
>ENA-UOOK01005540-UOOK01005540.1-fermentation-metagenome-genome-assembly--contig:-NODE-5540-length-12636-cov-11.912567_pt1 | contig 12636 bp, 13 predicted proteins | sample MGYA00245777_ERZ724023 | MGnify/ENA primary metagenome ERZ724023 (study PRJEB28704, sample SAMN03018312) | fermentation metagenome | biome: anthropogenic terrestrial biome; feature: soil... | reverse complement strand
AAAGGGAGCCGGTCTGCTCGATGTGCTACCCCGGCAACATGCTGGACGTCACCTCCTACGCCGACTTCGTCAGGAAATGCGGCGTCACCAAGGGCGTGATAGTCGCCGATAAGGGATTCCCGAGCTCGGCGGCGGAGGAGGAGTTCGAGAAGAACCCGGGCCTGCATTTCCTCAACCCCATAAAAAGGAACTCAAAAGCCATAGAAGCCAATTCCATGCTCGAATTCGAAAGCGTCCTCCCGAAGCACGACGGGATCCTGTCCAAGAAGGCGAGATCAGGGAGGAAATGGCTGTATTCCTACAGGGACGTGGGCCTCGCCGCCAAGGAGGAGTCCGATTACGTGGCCAGGGCGAAGAAATCCGGGGAATACGACGACAAAGAGCTGAAGGAAAGGAGGGAGTCCTTCGGGACGATGGTGCTGGAGAGCGACCTCGAGATGACCGCCGAGCAGGCCTACGATGCCTATTCAAAGAGATGGGAGATAGAGATCGTCATGCGTTACTACAAGCACGCGTGCGGCTTCGACGAGACCAGGGTCCACGGAGACTATTCCGTCTATGGGAGCGAGTTCTGCGATTTCCTCTCCACCATACTTACCTTCAGGCTCCTCAAGGCGTTCGAGACATCGGGCGCGTCGGAGGGATACACCTACGGGCGCATAATCAAGAAGCTCGAGAGGGCCAAGAAGATAAAAATATCGGCCAGATCAGATTGGGAGCTGGTGAGGACGAACCCATCGGACGTCGAAATGCTCAAATCCCTGGGCCTATTGCCGAAGGATCCGGAGCAGCCGAAGAGGAAGCGCGGGAGGCCCCGGAAAATCGCTGCATAGTCTAACGGATTGGGAAAGTATTATTTGAAATTAAAAATAAACTCATGGCTCTTTCTAAAAACCTTAATAAAAATACTAATTCTCAAATTAAGTTCACAGATTATGAAATAGCTAGTCTTGGCTTAGCTGAGATGAACCATAGTTCTAGCAATGCACTTTATTCAATTGATTCATTTTCAAAAGTCAATGACTTGAGTGGAAATGAATTCCTATATGTGAATTACAAACCATTTGGTTATTCTGTTATTGATTTAACTTCATATGTAACTATTGAAATGAATCCTTTTAGCACTAGACAGAATGAAATTAAATCAAATGAAATTTATTATCCTGTCATAGGAATCGTAAAAGAATCACAAGATGGGAAAGAATACGTTAATAGCCATGGGGCAAAGTATGAAAAAGAGATGTTTAAAGATTCAATGAATGCTTTTTCTAACTCCCTTTTCAGAAATCTAAATTCTAGAAAACAAGAGACCATCAATTCTAGAATTGCTTTATTAAATAACTCTCTTGTCGCAAATTGTGGTGAGGGCAGTGGCGGAAATGGTGAAAATGGGAATTTTGATTGGGTAATCGATGTTAACAAGAAAGAAATTAAGGCCGATGTTGAGGTGCCATATTCTTGGTTCTTTAAATACAACAAAAACCAATTCTCATATTCTAACGGCGGAAGTAACGGCATTTGTGAATATGTTGCCTTTTTATTAATGATGTCATATAACGATTTCTTCGTTTCCAAAGGTTATTTCTCTGATGAAGAGATTAATAAATATGTCACCACAAATAGAGGGAACAATTTTAAAGAAGCGATACCTGATGTCTCCGATAGTTTTGTAAGCGATTTATTTAATAAAAATAGCAAAAAAGAAACTTTAAATATAGGTGCTTTAAACTCTTTATTTAATCTTTTTATGAAAAATAAGCCTTCTGTTAGTGCATCAACTTCGAATGCCTACTGGTTGTTTGGCAATCCTAAAGATGTGATAAACAAGGGTAGACCTGATATGTTGTGTGGCAATTTTCCTGATATTGGTGATAGAGGGAATATACCTCATAATATTGTTGCCTATGGCTATTTTAATCAAGGCGAATTTAATGGAAAGTATCTTACGCATTATGGTTGGGATAACGACACACAATGTATTGTTGATAGAGGCGTTTTTTCCACTGGTTATGATTGGTCAATTGTAGATAATACTAAAAATAAGGAGAAAAGATATATATTTGATATTAATGGTAGCTTGAAATGTGGTAGTGAGAGCGAATAGCATAATTATTATCGATACTAGTTGCATGGCAATCGCAAGATAGTGAAACTTGGGGATTCATCTAGAGTCCCCATTTTCGATGGTTGTTTTCTATTATATACAGATTCTAAAATATGTATGAGTTATCCAGAGTATGTGAAATCATTCAGACCCAAAGGCTGTATCATCCGTTTCCGAAGCGGAAGGTATCTTGTTTTCAAGGCGACATCGAAATATGTCCCGGGAAGGCATATCCCGTTCTCAAAGTCGGCGAACTCATGGGGTGGATCGATTCGTCGGGTTTCCACAGTCAGCAGAAGATCCTCGTCGATTTCGATGTATGTTCGACCTTCGAATACGGCTTCACCAACCTGCTTCTGAACAAGGAGAAGGATTTCGTCGCAAAGGAAAAGGCCAAGTGCATCTCCGAAGCCGATGCCAGACTGATTTACAGAAGCATGATCGTTTCGCTTTATCCGTCATCCTATCTCTCCATTTCCAGAAAGCTCCTTTCGACTGACGAACTCGCAAAGAAGCATCGGAAGAACGCCTGCCTTCTCAAGTCCTCCCTTATTAGAAGCATCGGAATGAGAGGGGAAGAAATCCGTCTGTTCTTCTCCGTTGTTGCCATCTATGACGGAAAGACGATGAAAACCCTGCCTCCATCAAAGAAGGCCCTTGAAATATTATCCGTGTAAGGAATAGAGGAAAGGTACATCAGATATTGTCATGGAAATTATGGATTATAGAAGCGGAACCAACAGCACTCTTGGTTTTTCTTGTAAATCTAATTTAACGGCACAGGCCACTCTTTTTAATGCCAGCAAAAACAATACCAATTTTGTGTATCAGATTAATGGTCCCATGACAGATGAAATAATGAATGAATTTAATAACATTCTAGATAATCAAGGGCATGTTTCAATTTCGGCAAGAATTCAGTACTTAAAGCAAAAGAAAATGGAACTGACATTTGTTTCACTCGCAATGAAGACTGCTAGCCGAAATCTTATTTTATCTGGCGGGTAGGAAATGCCTTTGATCGTCGGTTCTCTGTTAAAGTACTACTATTGGGATAATGAGGGAAAAGCTATTCATGGTAGTTTACTTGATGCTTTGACATATGTAACTGAAAATGACGTTGCTGATTATGAAATGGACGATTTAAGAAGTATTTATGAGCGAAAAATATCCACTCTATTGTTGGACATGTTTACAGGTATGCGTTTGGCCACCAATTGGGATGGACATTCTAGCGTTAATGGTGGGTATATCGTTTTGAAATCAGATGGTGAAGTAGTAACGTATCATTCAACAATTGCAGATCAATTCAAAGAATACTTGATTGACTCTCTTGCTTTCGATTCTCCATCAGCGAGTAGACATGACTATATGAAAATTTACAAAGAGGGCAACAAATATTTGATTAAATTTAATATGCAAATTCGGTTCCGTAAAAAATAAACTTTTATTCTTGAAACGTAACAAAATTTCACCCATATCTGATAGAATACTATCGATATGAGACAGGAAAACCCATCAGTAATCAGAGATTACGACAAGCCTAAGAACCATCACGGCTTCGTGTATGTGAGAGCCGGCAAGGACGGCAGAGTTCCTTTGTGGGAGATGCGAAAGCCCACTCCCGATGAACGCCTCTCCATCATTGCCAATTGGATCAGAATGCACGGGAAAGAAGGCCCGATAAAGGTCTCCTTCTTTTCGGAGAAGCTAGGCGTGAACGATAGAACTGTGCAATCCATCTTGAGATTGCTCGAGGAAAAGCAGGCGATAACGATAGAGCCTGTCTTTGACGCCAACGGAAAACAGCAGGGTAACCTCTACCATTGGACCGGAAACGTGGATCCCGTAATCGGCGGCCCGACCATGGAGATGCTCTACAAGAGATACGATTCCTATGGTTTCCGTTCCTTCACATGGGACGACTACAAGATGAAGACGGACCCTTCCAGAAACCTCACAAGCCCTGATTATTATCAGTACGGCGAGCTTATGGATGAGAAGAGAAGACTCAAGCGGAAGAAGACCAGAACCTATAAGTCGCATCTGAAGAAGCTCAAGAAGCTGCATGTCCGCAGCGAAGACGACGAACCGATCTGATTTTTCAATTCCCTCTTCCTGTCAAGAAAACTGAGGAAAATCATATGCCCGTTTCTTTCCATGGAATCGGGCTTTTTCGGTCATCGGGAAAATATTTTGAGAATTTTTGTTAAGTATATGGGTGAAATTCGGTATTACTAGTGGGTAGACATTCCAATAAACACAGTGTCCAAGAAGTGTGCTAACAGTGTGTGACTATCTATGTTAGTTGGATGTCTGAAAGAGCAAGGAGGAATCATATTGACAGAAGCAATAACCCGGCAGACAGGAAGCAATCCGTTCGTTCCATTCAACATCAAACCTGTGTCTAATCCGTATCCGTATTCTGAGGAGGAAAAGTCGAGGAAAGGGGCCCCTTCTGCACAACAGGATAAGGGACTGGTGCAATCTGCGTCAGTCCCTCCTTCCGAGTGCCTCGGACAGTTGGAAACCCACGTGACGGAAAAGAAGGGAAAGCGGAGTCTGACACGTGCTCAAAGAGATGAACTGAGATGCGTCTCATGGGCTCTGAAAGACACCATCCTATCGAAGCTGGTAAATGATGAGTCTTTCCGCTACAGAGTCCAAAGCCGTGTGTTCATGGAACGGCATTGGAACCTCCTTTCGAAGGACTGGCAGAAAAGAAATGCGCTCGTGCCAGAGATCCTCCATGACGGCTATGGATACGTGAGGAATATGGCCGAGACCGTTGCCGATTATTGCGGAATCAGGCTTTCCAGGGAAACGGAGGAGAAGATCATGCGCGGGCTATTCTGGCTGTTCCTTGTCGGAGGGCATGCCTATGTCAAGGATTCCTTCGCTTCCGAAGCATAGGAGGTTTTAAAGATGATGAACAAGATGAAGGTCGTGCAGGATCCAAGGCTTAAAGACAAGGCGGTCCTCTACTTACGCTACTCCTCCGAGAGCCAGACCGAGAACTCGATTGAGGGCCAGAGACGGGAATGCATGGAATTCGCCAAGAAAAACGGGATGGCGGTCCTGTCGGAGTACATCGACAGAGCCATGACGGGCACGAACGACAACCGCCCCGAATTCCGGCGGATGATACGGGACTCTTCGAAAAATGCCTTCGGGAACGTTATCGTGTGGAAAAGCGACCGCTTCTCCAGAGACATGCTCGATGCAGTCAGATACGAGCGTGAATTAGGAAAGAACGGGGTAAAACTTTTATCCGCCACGGAAGCCAATCTAGACACGCCTGAAGGGACTCTGCTGAAATCTGTTTCTTTGGGATACAACCAGTTCTATTCCGAGGAACTGTCGGTAAAGGTCAAACGCGGCCAAAGAGAGAACGTCATCAACGGAAAAACTCTTGGAGGGCATCTTCCGTTCGGCTATAAGAAAGACGGAGACCGTTACGTCATCTACGAGAAGGAAGGACCGATAGCCCAGGAGGCTTTCCACCTTTACGGCGAAAGAAGCTGCTCCATCAAATCAATTGTGGAGAAGTTCGCAAGGGAAGGCAAGACGAGAAACGACGGAAGAGCGATAACCCATTGCTGTCTGGAGAAGGTATTGGCGTCCGAGAAATACATCGGGGTACTAAAATGCGAGGGTGCAAGAAACGAGAATGCGATGCCGCCATTGGTCTCCAAGGAGCTCTTTAATCTCTGCCAGAAGAAGAGAACCAAGAGAAAGCACAAGAACTTCAAGCTGAAGGGAAAGGAGGAATACTACCTTTCCGGAAAGGTGTACTGCTCATCCTGCGGAGAACAGTACCTCGGGGAATCGGGAACCGGCCACTCAGGGCGCTTCTACACCTATTACAAATGCCATGGAGCCAAGAGACATACCTGCAAGGCCAGAGCGATAAAGAAGGATATCCTGGAGACGATTGTCCTTTCCGTGCTTCTGAAAATCCTGTCCGATGGTGAAACTGGAAGATACATCGCCGACTGCATCTACTCCGAGCAGAAGAAAGAGGCACCTGAGATAACGTCGATGAAGAAGAGAAGAAGCGAGGTCGAAAAGAAAATCGGAAATTTCGTCAAGGCAATAGGCATGGGAATCGTAACCGAGTCCACGAAGTCGGCATTGCTCTCCCTTGAATCCGAGAGAAGCCGGCTGGACGAGGAGCTTTCCAAACTATTTCTTAATTCCAAAAGCTTCTCGAAAGATGAAATCAGATGGGCCATGAACGAGCTCTCCGCTTACGACATCAACGATCCTAAAGCGAAATCCGCACTCCTCGACTGCTTCGTCAAGAGAGTCGAGATAGGAACGGAAGGGAATATAACCGTAGAATACGACCTATTCGGGTATGAAACGGGCTTTACCATGGGCTCTGAGGCCTTCAGAGAGGTTCGGAAAAATCCTGCATTGCCCCGCCATCAAGTCACGATAGGAATGATACAAAGCGTACCATTCCTTTTTTCGTTAAAAGTCCGATTGTATCGGCATTATTTGATAAAAGGCCCTTGAACCAGGTTATCCAATCTGGCCATCAAGGGCTTTTCCTATGTCCCGAATTTGAAAACCACTTTTTCCTTTATTCATTAAGCGCACGTAATCCGAGCAGGGGTTGCAGTCCAAAAACAAGGTGGTTGCAACGCTGAAGACGGGGGTTGCATTAAGCGCACGATTATATTCAGCCCCGCTCAATCGATGCTTTTCTAACCGGTCTCTCCTGAAAAGGAGACTTTCAGGAATGATAAAAGTTATCGAATTATTCGCCGGCGTCGGCGCCCAGCGCCAGGCTCTGAAGCAAGCCGGCATCGAGCACGAGGTCGTCGCAATCTCGGAAATCGACAAATACGCGGAGAAGGCATACGAGCTTCTCCATGGGGAGACCAGGAACCTGGGGGACATCCGAAAAATCCAGGAACTGCCAAACGCCGATCTGTGGACCTATTCCTTCCCGTGCACCGACATCTCATTGAGCAGGCAGTATCAGTATGAATTAGGTGTCGCCATAGAGGAAAAGAACCGATATCATCGATGTCTTGATGCCGTCTGGCCGCTCTTCTATCAGGTGGCGGCATATGATTCCAGGGCATCCCTGAGCATCGTCATCAGGTTCGGGCATCCATCCAAAATCAAAACAAGAAGAGGTGTCGCATCGGCAATCGAGGGCGTTCTCCTCGGAAGTCATACGACAAGGGATGGCCTTATCGAGGATGTCATCGAATACGCCAAGACACACAACTCCGGATGTGCATCGGACTCCTATCTTGCACAGGAAACCGTCGAGATGGCGAAAAGAGTCAGACGCGAAAAGGAAAGGCTCAGGGAAGTGCTCGAAAGGAGGCTCGAGACAGCGGCGAAGCTTCCTGGATTCCAGTTGCTCGAATCGATACCCGGAATCAAAGACACGTCAGCGCAAAGGCTCATCGCAGAGATCGGTGATATATCCAAATACAACGATGCCAAGGCGTTCGTGGCCTACATCGGGCTTGATCCTATGGTACTCCAGTCAGGAAAGAACACCGGCGAACACCTGCACATAACCAAGAAGGGGAACAGGTTCCTAAGATGTACGCTGTATCTCTGCGTAATCAGCATACTCACAAACTATTGACAAGGCTCACAATATAGTGCTAAATTACAAAAACGGGTAACATGTGTGGGAGGAAATTTATGAAACGGTCAAATATTAAATGCATTGGTCTTTTGGTTCTTTCCGCCTTTGCAATGGGCGCGATGGGAGGCTGTTCTAGCACCGGAAGTCGTGTTGACTCCGCAATAGTTAGGGATGCGACCTCCAAAGTCGAACAGGAAGGAATGTTCTCATCCATCTGCAAAACTGATGATAACGGTGTTTCTCCGTTAAAGCCGCTAAGCCCTTCGCCGGAAAAGACCTTGCGGGCTATGAAACGGTCGCCGATGAGCCGGAAGAGGAATATCAGGTGGTCTATGACCTTTCCGCCTCTAGCGAGGATGGCGCGGTCACTCTAAATATTCGCTTCAATGATAGCGGCGAGGAGATTATCGATCCCTTCATTGGCGAGCCGATGACCAACGGCGAAGGGGAGGAAGACGTACTCTTTACCATCTATGGCGAGCACGTGATGATGCCGGAATTCGTTGAGGCGGCTTCGCAGAATGAGGAGTGCGGTTGGTTCAGCAACTTGGCGAGCAAAATCAAGAAAGCGGTCGAGGATAAAGCGGGAACCATCGCGCACAAAACTCTTAACGCCGCGATGGCCGTCTGTGTCATCGTTGAGCCGGCCGCGAGATTATTCGCGTTGACCCATAACGATATCACGAGGACGGTTTATGCCGTCTATCGCACGGCTAGACAGACCGTCTACGTCACCAACTATGTTTCGAATTCGAAGCAAACCCAGCCTAGCGGATACGTTTACGCGCAGAGCGAATACGGCTCTTGGTGGCTCGATACCGCTCACTATAATGATGTCGGCTGTGAGGTGATCGCGGGCTACAACATGGCTTACGCCAAGAATAAGGGCTTGAATTTAGCCGATGTTGGATATGCCTATTCTACGTTGGGCATCGAAATTGGCGTCGCCTTTGGCCACTTTGGTTCCAATCCTTATCAAATATCGTATTTTTTGGCCGCCGAAGGAATTCGTTACCACAAGAGCTTTACCTATAGGGACTTCGAAAGCAGGATGAATGATGGCAAGAACTATTACGTCATCATGTCGGCCTGGACCGGTACCCAATGCGATACCAACACCCCGCTTCATACGTTCTTTGTCGATAAGGATACGAGTAGAAGCAATAGGTTTAAGGCTTATAACCGCAATTGCTACGACACCAGCCATTCCGGAACCGACAGGAATAGTCTCAGTCGACGCTTTGGGTTATAAGGAGAAATTAAAGCAAAATGAAAAAACCTTGTCTTTTTTTAATCCCTGCGTTGCTTTTGGCTTCCTGCGTCGAGTCAAAGGTCATCGATATCAAAAACGTGACCTGGATCGGCGATCTGCTTTCTATCGAGATTACTTCCGGCCAGCTTAACGCCACCGGGGCTTATAGCTATTCTTTTGAAGAATCCACGTTTACGGAGTATTACTCGAAGCTCGTTTTCGAAGGAGAAACCTATTATTTTTTCCCAGAGATCAGCAACCAGGAATTCTCAGTGACCTTGCGTGACCCGAAAACAAAGGAGGCGTTGACCCTTTATGGCGATGAGCCCGTTTTCCTTTTTGGTAGATATGACGCATCGAAGATTGCGGAAGAGGCAGGCAAGGAGTACCAATACCATTTTGAGGTAAAACTTCAAGAGAACTGTCAGTACGCATCCTATTGCTCTTCCAAAGGGCTTCCCTTTCCTTCGGCCTTGAATCTCTATGGTTACCAAAGCAATTAAGGCCTGCGCTGCCATGGGGGCGGCTAGCCTAATCCTTTGTTCTTGTGGCGAGGCTTCCTCACAGGAAAGATATCAGGATAATGTCGCCGGCGTCGTCGAATTGAGGGGAAGCGTAGACGAGAGCAATTTCGATTACGCTTCCGCTTGGTTCGTCTCTCCCACTCTCCTTGTCACGTGCTTTCATGCGATTGGCAACAGTGAGGGAGAGGCCTCGATATTCGATGATCTTGGCGTCAGGTTTTTTGATGAGAACGAATACACCTCTGTCACCATGGTGGATTTTGATTCTGCGGAAGACATTGCCCTTTTATCCTATAAAGGAAGCCATTCGCGTAAAAGCTTTGGCCTTGCTGCCGAGTGCAGGACCGGCGAGTTCTGCTTCAATATCGGAAATTTCAATAATTACGGCCTCTCCTATAAAGAAGGACTCGTCAGCCTTTCCTCCGTAAATATGGAGTATAACGGAATGAAACAGAGCTTTATCCAGTGCACTTTGGGCATTGGGCCTGGCGATAGTGGGTCGCCGATTTTAAACGAATCGAATGAGGTGCTCGGAATGGTGGCTTACCGAAGCCGAAATAACGCAGGGACGGTTGAGCAGAATTTCTGCTACGGCATCCCTTCTTCAAGAATTGGCTCTGCGGTAAACTAAAGGAAAACCTCCGAAGTCCAATTGCCTTCGGAGGTTTATTTCGTTCGGAAGAAATTAGAGTTTTTCGATTTCCTTGATTAGCTCGGGGACGATATTGGCGTTATCGACGTTGCGGAGGATCTCGCCTTTTTTGAAGATGACCCAGGTGCCGTTGCCTCCGGAAGCGCCTAAATCGGCGTGGTGGGCTTCGCCTGGGCCGTTGACGATGCAGCCCATGATGGCGACGGTCTTCTCGATATGATGCTTTTAGATACTTCTGAATTGCTTTGGCCGTTGGAATCAGGTCACAAACTATTGACAAGTCTCCTATGTAAATCGACATCTGGCCAATAAAAAACAATGCAGACAGGGTCGGACAAGCATCAGAGGTATCAAAATGCATGTCTCTGGTGCTTTTCCCGTGCATCCGGAAAGAGACGTCAGAATCAACGGCAGTATGACCGGTGATAATCTTTTCGCCGTTTCCTTTCCCTCTTTTCTCTTTTTGACGAATAGTAGGTTAATACCACCCTCCGATTGAAAATCAAGAGGCCTGTCACTTTTACGAGGTAAAGCAAAGAAAAGTGTACTGCATCCCTAAGTTTGGACTCTAAAGAGAACTATAGCACAACATAGGGATAGGGACAATGCTCCTGTGTCCCACAGGAGCACAGCCGAACCTCTCGACTATCCTCTCGTTGTTGTACCAACGTATGTATTCGTCTATCGCCTTCCGGAATTCCGCAAAGCCGCGGAATTCCTTTTCGTGTCCGTAGTACATCTCCTTCTTCAGCTTGGAGAAGAAGTTCTCCGTCTTGGAGTTGTCCAGGCAGTTGCCCTTCCTCGACATCGACTGTATGATTCCGTGGGCCTTCAGCGATGCCTGGTATCCCGGCATCTGGTACTGCCACCCCTGGTCCGAATGCAGGATCATGTTGTAAGTCAGCGGATGCTTTGCGCAGAGGTCAGACAGCATGGACTCGATCAGCGCCATGTTCGGGCTCTGCGACAGCGCATAGCCGAGTATCTCGTCGTTGTGGAAGTCGATCACCGGCGAGAGGTAGGCCTTGCCCCACTCGAACTTGAATTCCGTCACGTCCGTCCCTGCCTTCCTCAGGCTGGCGTCCGCATGGAAGTCCCTCTTCAGCAGGTTCGGCGCCGTCTTTCCGACGCCGCCCCTGTAGGAACTGTAGTTCTTCCCGTGTCCGGAGAGCTCGGCGTAGATGCCCAGCCGGTTCATCAGCCGGAGAACCTTCTTGTGGTCTGTCTTCTCTCCATACCGTGTCCTCAGCTCTGTCGTTATCTTCCTGTATCCGTAGCGCCTCTTCGAGCCCAGCCATATCGCCTTTATCTCCAGCGACAGACGCTCGTTCTCGGCCGTCTCGGGCCGTAGGGCGGACTTCCTTGTGTTTTCGTACGAGGACTTGCTCAGTCCCGCGATGACGAGCCATTCCGAGAGCCGGACGCGTCCCCTGAATTCCTTGCCTTGGCGGAGTTCGTCGATGATCCTTGCCTTGTCGACGTTCCTGACCCTTTTCTCGTCTCCGCCAAGGCATGCAGTTTTTTTCTGTATTCGATCTCCGCCTTCTGAAGGAGCACCGTGTGCTCCAGCTCCGCTATCCTCGCCTTCAGGGCGTCCACGGATTCCTCCTCGGCTTCCGCCGCTTTCCTTCTCTCGTCCCTGGTTTGCTGTTCCATGTTCTTGGGTCTCCTTCCCCTTCTGGAACATTCTAGCCCCTGCGTGCCCTTATCGCCATAGCGCCTGATCCATGCGTACAGCGTGCCGGTATGGATGCCCAGCGTCTGCGACTGGGCTCTCATGCTGGCTTCGCCGTTTAGGACAGGCAGGATTGCGGCCAGCTTCTGCTCGACGGTGAACTTCCTGTTCTTTCCGTGGCGCAGGGCATCCTCCCCGCCTTCCTTGAACCTCGCCGCCCAGAAAGCCAGATGGTTCTGAAACGTTCTCCTGGCTCTCCTCGTGGTGCAGGAATCCGGGTAGACGGTCGCCTTGCCTTCCAGCTTCCGCCGGACGGCCTCCAACTTCTGCTCGAAAGTGTATTTCATCTGAAAAGCCCCTCCTCATGGGCCTTCGGCGCGGCCGATGAATGAAGTGACATGTCACTTCATTCATCCTTGACCTACTCCTTGGTCCAATTAGAGGGGTTCACTTCAATTTCACGTGCGCCCTGATTCTCAGCCTCATGGCGGATGACATCGTGTCCGACAAGCTCGCCGACTACATCTTCTCCCAGCAGAAGAACGAGGCTCCGGAGATACTCTCAATGAGAAAAAGAAAGAAAGTAGTCGAGAGGAAGATAGCCAATCTGGTCGATGCCATCAGCGAGGGAATAAGAACACCATCCACAAAATCCGCCCTATTGGCACTCGAGGCCGAGCGGGACAAGCTGGATGCCGAATTGGGAGAGAAGACCATCAGCTCAAGGAAATTCAGCAGGGAAGAGATTCTCTTCGCCATCAGGGAACTAGCGAAGACCGGCGTGGACACCCCGGAGCAAAGGCAGGCGC
>ENA-UOOK01005539-UOOK01005539.1-fermentation-metagenome-genome-assembly--contig:-NODE-5539-length-12636-cov-16.873380_pt1 | contig 12636 bp, 9 predicted proteins | sample MGYA00245777_ERZ724023 | MGnify/ENA primary metagenome ERZ724023 (study PRJEB28704, sample SAMN03018312) | fermentation metagenome | biome: anthropogenic terrestrial biome; feature: soil; material... | reverse complement strand
GAGGACAGAAACTTAGCTTTTTAAAATTTGTGTCTTGACAATGGGGTCCACCTTATTTTGCCTCAGAAACATTAGATCCGACGCTTTTTTAATGTCCTTATATATGTCCTGCCCCCCCACGCTGATGATTCCGCTTATTTTAAAGCCCTTCACCAGATCGTTTATACGGTTTAGGGATTTTAAGAATGTGGTTTTCCCACAGGCAGAGGGCCCTATAAGCGCAGTTATGCTCTTTTTTTCTATCTCCATGTTGATATTTTTAAGCACCTGCTTTTCACCGTACCAAGAATCCACATTTTTAACCGCAATACTTATATTGCTTAATGTCATTCCTCATCCCTCAGCTTTCCCAGGCTGCTTATATAATCGGTAATGATATGAAGCACAATGATGATAACAATAAGAACCAACGAGGCTCCGAAAGCTACCGACGGCATGTTCCCCTCCCCGGCAGGCGAAGTGTAGAATATGTATGAAGTAAGGGTGGAACCCGTGTTCTGAAGTGTCGAAGGCCAGTTTTCCGGCGAGTACCAGGGCTGAAGTCCGGTCATCCGCAGCGTTCCTCCCAGCGTAAGCCATACTATGGCCGTATCGCCGACTATCCTTCCCATGCCCAGGATTACTGAAGTGATAATCCCGTTTTTGGCAGCGGGAATAACCACCCTTAGAAGGCTCTGTCTCTTGTCCGCGCCGAGGGCGTAGGAAGCTTCAATATAGGATGGGGGCACGGCTTTTAAAGCCTCGGCACAGGTTTTTATTATGTACGGCAGAATCATAATACCCATGGTTATCCCTGCAACCCAAAACGATCTCCCGAACGCCTTTGAAATGCCTTCAACTCCTTCTACCCGGGAACTTAAAAAGCCCCAGAAGGGATTGGTGAACACGGCCAGCCCAAAAATCGCTATGACAATGGTAGGAACTCCAGCCAAAATATCAATCGCGGTGCTTAAGGTATCCCGAAGTTTTCCCTTTTTGGCATAGAAGGTGTAATAAAGCGCGCTGGACAGCCCCCAGGGAAAAGCCAGCAGCGTCCCTATGAAGGTAAGCAGGAGCGTCCCCACTATGGGCGTTAAAATCCCCCCCGCATTGTCCTGGGAGAAGGTGGGGTTGGGCTCAGTCATTATAAAATCAGGGCTTAGCTGGTCAAAACCTTTTATAACCAGATATAAAATGATTCCCAGACATACCGCCACGGTCATCACCGCAGCAAAATAGCACAGCGTCTTCATAACGCTGTCTTGGAAGAGTTTTAATCTCATTTCATTTTTACCGCCCTTTCAACCAACCTGGTCGATAGACTGAACAGCATGCTGGTCAATATCAGTACCACACCGCATGAGAACAAGGCGGACTCTATGGCGGCGACGCTCATGGCCTCGGATTTGTTTACGATGGCCGAAGCCAGGGTAAGAACCGGAGTCAGAAAAAAGACTCCTCCGTGGGCCACTTGAGGAACATTGCTTATGCCGCCCGATACCATGGAAAGAGCGATCGCCTCACCTATACCTCTGCCCGCCGCCAGGATAATACCGGCGAATAGGCCTGACTTGGCTGCCGGCAGAAGGATTTTGGTTACCACCCGCCAATGGGATATGCCCAGGCCCAACCCCGCCTCCTTATAGGATTTGGGAACGGCTTTGATGGCATCGACGGTAAGAGCGGTAAGGATCGGCATAATCATTATGCCCAGTACTATGATCCCGGCCAGAAGGCTTTTGCCGCTGAGCTGCATGCGCATAATCGGGTCGTACAAGTATTGTATCTGAAGCTCGGGGGATATAAAGCTGTCTTTAATATAGGGAACGACCACCATAAGCCCTATAAGCCCGTAAATAATAGATGGAATACTGGCCAGGAGCCTGATAACGGAACTCAGCATCCTGGCTATGGCCCGGTGGGAAAATTCGCATACGATAACGGCCGTGCCTATCCCCAGAGGCACAGCCAGCAAAAGCGCCCCCGCCGTCGTAAGCAGAGTGGCTATAAAAAGCCCCTTGGTCCCAAAGAACCATGTCTGCTCCCCGGCGGCCAGATAATAGCTGTCCCTTATCTGTTCGCTAAAACCCGTTTCCGTTATAAAGCCTAAGCCGCTGACGCTTAAAACTCCCCACGCCTTTATGAATATAAATACAAAAATAAAGGCTATCATAAGCCCGCCTAAGACAGCCGATACAAGCAGTATATGTTTAAAAATATTATCCTTGACCATTCTTTTGTTTGATTTCATGAGTTCTCCTGCTTCATAATACCGCTCCGGCAGGGTTTGCACCGTCCCTACCGAAGCGCGGGTAATATTTTTATATCTTTAACCGGAAGGCTATCTAAGCGGGATAAAATCCTCGGAAGCCAATATCTGCTGTCCTTTTACGCTGCGCACAAAGTTAATGAATTTAGCCGCCTGTCCTGAAGGGGTTCCTTTGGTTGAAAGCCAGAGATTTCTGACAAAGGGATACTGACCCGTAGCAGCGTTCGCTTCAGAAGCCACCACGCCTTCCGCGACAATTCCCTTAACACTTGTGTCAAGATGTCCCAGGGATAAAAAACCTATCGCGTTTTCATCATTGGCAACCGCCTGCTTCACCAGTGGGTTTGAGGCATGGGGCTCGGCGATGGCGTCGATCTCGGCTTCCTTCTTCATGATGAGGCTGTTAAAACCGTCAAGAGTTCCCGAACCCGCTTCGCGGGTGTGCAGCACGATCGCGGCGTTCTTACCGCCCACGTCCTGCCAGTTTTTGATCTCGCCGGAGAAAATCTTTTTTATCTGTTCCCTGGTAAGAGCTTCAACAGTGTTCGCTTTATTTACGATGACAACGATTGCGTCCCGGCCAACCGAAACGGGAACCAGACCCGCCGCCTTGTCCTCCTGCTTCAAATCAGAAGACTGCATGCCTATGTTCAAGGTGCCGTCTTTCGCTCCTGAGGTTCCTACGCCGCTGCCGCCGCCGGTTACCGTTACGGAAAGCCCGGGGGAAAGCTTCATGAGAGCGTCAGCACTGGCCTGCGCTACCGGCAAGACCGTTGTGGAACCACCCACTTTGAGAGTACCGGTTATACCTGAAAAATACTTTACATTTACGGTCTGAGTTGCGTCATCCCAGGACACATCGGCGCCGAGGCTTTCCGCCACAAATCTTACCGGCACAAGAGTTCTGCCATCGACCACGGTTGCGGGAACGTCAAGAGTTTGGGCCGTTCCATTGACGGTGGCGGTAGTTTGGCCTACCGGAAGAGAAACGTTCTTATCCGCGGTAACAATTTTCACGGTTTGGGAGCCAGCGTCCCACGACACAATTCCGCCAAGGTTTTCGGCGATAAAACGGAAAGGAACCAAGACCCTGCCTTCCTGCATTACGGGAGCGACATCCATATTGAGCGCCGAGCCGTCAACATTGACCTTTATACCCTCTGCCGCACTTGCCGTCCCTACCAATACGAAACACAACATCATTGTCAGAACTATTACTTTTGTTTTCAGATCCTTCATTTTACACTCTCCCCGTGTTTTATTTTGCCTTGCTATGTATTGTAAAGCACGTCTGTAAACTCGAGTTGGTGCATTTGTAAAATTTCCCTTAAGCTAGTCTTAGTAAATCGTTCTTAAAGAAATAACACGGCAATCAATTATAATTTTGTATTTATGCAAACTATTTTAAAGCATAAAATCCCCTGTAAAATCGTATTTCTAACGATACTACAAGGGCTTTAAGTCATCTTAAGTCAAGGGGTGAATATAGATGCCGTTATTTTAAGCCGAAACAAAGATGGGCCTTGACAATGCAGTTGGAAATAAAGCCTTCACTCATCCAACAGATAGTGCAGCATTTTTTCGGGATTTTCCAAAAAACGGCGGGTCAGCTGATAGTGTTCGGTCTCATGGTAATCCACTGAACGGATCCCGTCCTCCGACAGTTCATACACTTCCGCACCGGGGTAAGCCATCAGAATCGGCGAGTGGGTGGCGATGATGAATTGGGAGTCGGCCTTGGCCAGCTCGTGGATCTGTACCAGCAGCGCCATCAGGCGGCTGGGAGACAGTGCCGCCTCCGGTTCATCCAGCAGATACAGGCCGTTTCCCCAAAAGCGGTGTTTTAGAAGGGAAAGAAAGCTCTCACCGTGAGATTGATCATGAAGCGAAACACCGCCGTAATTTGGAGTCGCGCGGATTTCATCAATGTTGGTCGCCACATTGTAAAAGCTTTCCGCCCGCAGGAAAAACCCGTCCTTAGGGTAAGCGGATCTGGAAATGGTCAGGTGACGGTACAGTTCGGAGTGGGTACTGTTGGTGGAAAAGTTGAAATTGCGGCTGCCGCCCTCGGCGTTGAAGCCGTAGGCCACGGCGATAGCTTCCAAAAGCGTGGACTTGCCGGTTCCATTTTCGCCGACCAAAAAGGTTACGCCTTTGGAAAACCTCAGCCCACCCTCTCGTAAAAGATGCCGTACAATTGGAAGACTGTGCAGATAAGAGTCTTCCGTTACCGGAGTGGAAATCCTGACCTCACTTATATAGTTTCGTTCCATCTCAGTCACCTGCTTCTTTTGCCGGTTGGGCGAGTTATTTCCTGGGGGAGCGTCCTCCCCAATACATATCACGGATAACAATTCATGCTCCCGCATCCTCCCGGCGGCGGCGCCACTCGTTCCAAAAAGCGGTATAGCCATCCCGGTCGAGCGCGTTTTCCGGCGCGATTTGTTTGGGCGAGGAATTCAGATAGAAGTCCTCCACCGCATCGGCCAACCGGCAAACCTCCTGGCGGTAAAACGTCGAGCTCACAATGATTTCCCGTCCACTGACCGTGACCAGTCGGATGTTTTCTCCCTCATGGCGCACCGCCCAGTCCAGGCCATAGTCGCAGCCGCTGATCGTTACTTCGTCCAGCGCTTCATTGGCGTACAGGCTGTGCCCGCAGCAGGGCAGCATCTGTTCGCCGCGCGCCGGCTCGTGGTTTTCCGTCAGGGTTCTGAGCATCCGCAGCGCGGCGGCGCTGACTGCGCAGGGATAGGAAAACTTCTCCGCGCCGATGGTGACTAATACCAACCCGTGCAGGCATAAATCCTGCGGATCATCGGCGGAGCCGTTTAACCAGTGAAAAGGCTCGGTGTGAATGGAAAAGATATATTCCCCCTCCGGCACGTCGTCATGCTCAGCGCCGACTTTGGACAACGGGCTGTCTTCCGGCGCGTAAAGGGCGATCCCCCGATCGTCGTAGAGATGGAAGATACAGGCCGAATCCATGGCCGCGAGATAGACCTTGGAGGCAAGCCCGTACCGGCCGCCGATGTCCGATAAAATGATTTCCCGGAACAGGCGCTTGATATCCAACTGTTTGGCCTCATACAGGCAGCGGATACAGGTATAGCTATCTTCCTTGATTGTCAAGCTATCGCGAAAGTTACCCTCATGTATGGGATCTCTCCAAACAAATTCTATTATTTCCCCTTGCTGCTCCTCGCCCAGGCAGCTTTCCACAAAGGCGATTTCTTCCTGACGGTTTTCACCGTATATATCCTCATAAACCACCAAAAGCCGCTCCCCTAAGGACAGACGTTCATAGAGCTGCACCGCAATCTGTATACACCGCTCCACATAACCGGGGTTTACGCCCGCTTCCGGGTCATCCGACCGGTAGGGACTGCCGGGAGCCAGCTTCTGGTACAGGATGTAAGGCGAAGCAAGCTGAAAAAGCGGAATTGGGCCGGCATCGGCCGTATAGTTATGTTTGGTTAATATCTGCCGCAGTTTTTCTTTCCGGGTCATGCGAACCTCCCTTATGTATGTTTCTGGCATGGTTTTTTACTTTGCGATCAGTCAGCCACCAACACCAAAAGCAGATGCCAAAGGCCATCGCTTGAATGGCGGCGGGCGTGGCCCTTGAAGTATCCGGCAGCCATAGCTTCAAATAGTATTTTGCAGCAACGGCGATAAAAACAATATAAAGAGCCGCCCGGTGGTATACTGTGCTACCCCCAGACTGAACAGTGTTTTTTATTTCACTGTCCTGTCTGGGGATAGCACAGCAATAGACCTCATAGAACGGCCTTTGTTTAAACTCTGGTATTTGAATGCTGTATTTGTATCATCGTCAACATCCTTTTCCCTGGATTCCCATAAAACGCATGAGTCTCCGGACTCGTTTGCGATTGATCTGCCGCCCTCTCAGTTGCATCTCTGCCGTGATTCTGCGGTAGCCGTAAAAGGGGCAAGAAGTATAGATTTCGTCAATTAGCCGCATGTCATCAAGATCTGACTGAGACCATGCAACAGTTCGCGGCTTCCGGTACAGGATAGTCCGATTGACCGTTAGCAGGTAAGCCTGCCGGGCAAGATTTATTCGAGAATTTCGGGGCTCAGCCATTTTCTTACGTATTTCAAGTGTGTTACTTGAGGCCAGATTTTTTTTTGAGCCAGTCGATCTCATATGATTTTTGGCCGATGATCTGTTGATACCGAGTTTCTTTTTCTTGCATCTCCTTTTTAAGTTTCCCGGCCTCGTCTTTGTTACGCTCGAAGACAACGGAAGCGTTCTTAATGAAGTCGCTTTTCCACTGGCTAAGCATTTGGGGATTTAACTGGTACTTTGCTGCCACCTGATTTAGAGTCGATTCTTCACGCAGAAGTTCGAGTACGACATTGGCTTTGAATTCGGCTGTATAACGATTTCGCTTTTCCATACTCTTAGTTTAGCTTATTTTTAAACGCAATGTGTCTCATTACCTGGGTGCATTATAATTTCCCTTATAACCAGCTGCTTTAAATTTAAGATTTATCGTGTAAAATTTCATTGTAATTTACCCAACCTTTTAATTGCAAAGCTTTTTTATATTTTTCAAAGACTTCCTCTTTCATGGTTACACAAAGAAGTTTTCGGGGACGGGTCATAGCTACATAGGCAATTTTTAAATGATCTACGGCCCGTAATTTATGTTTCTTTGGGGGTTTACCAATAAAATACCCAATAATATTTTCAACGGTATATTCATGAAAAACCGTTTCCATATATAATGTGGCACAGTGCGTCTGACTTTTGACACCATGTACAGTATCAATTTCTATTGATATACCGTTAAATTCATAAATATTATGAAGAATATCTGATTTAGATGTAATAAATGCAGCAGCAAATATATTATTAATAAAATCTAGCACATCCACATTTGGCACACAGCCAAATCTTTTCAATATAATTATTAAAAGCCGTCTAAAATAGGGCAGAACGTTTTTACCTGTTTCAATCAACAAAATACATCTTGCAAGGATTTTGTGCATACCGTAATACAATCGTTCATCATTTTCTTTTAAAGTTTTTAAGAACGTACTTTTCGCATAATACTTCCCTTCATTAGTTTTTATACCTGCCAATCTTAAGGTCTTTAATATAGCATTAATAAAGCGGTCATAGTAAGCTTTGCATCCTTGTTTTTTTAATATTTCCGCATCCAATTTACTTAAGTATATACTTAAGCATGAAAAATCCCCGTTTACATTTGTTTTACTGTTAATTTTATTAAATAACGGGTAATAGTGCGTAATTCCTAATTTGTCGTGACTCTTACGCATACCCACAGCCTTAAAAACAGGTTTTTCCTCATATTGTAAATTGAAATGCATAATCAATCTGGCAAAGATTTGAAGTACTTCTTTAACATCATTATTAGCATAGGTTATAATAATCGGTGGTATGATAGAGTCTTCTACCCCGGACATATTATGCGGTGAAACCGCAATACAGTCGGCAACCCTGGCAATATTATTATTAAATCTCTTGCTATCGGAAATTGTTAGTTTATTACATGGTATCCATGCGGTCTCTTGATGGGAATCGTCATCATAAATAGCCTGTTCCGGATCCCCAAAACGCTGAATACTAATTTTATTCTTATTAAATACTTTATCTAATAATTCCATTTGAATAGTAGTTGTATCCTGCATTTCATCAATAAAAACAAAAGGAAAGCGATTTTCAAAGATAGGCTTCAACTCATTTTTATATTCTGATAAATATTTGGTTGCAAGTTCAAAGGCCATCTCATATCTTAAAATACCTTGATTGCTTAATGTTCTAAATACTTTTTTAAGTTTATCATCATATTTTTTATCAGCCTCTTTCTTAAATTCAAATAATTTTTTCCCTTTATATATGCAGTTGTCCTTCAAAGATATTTCACTTACGTTCACATAGTTTCGATCGCAAAAGGCCCTGAATCCTTCTTCCCAGCCTTTGTATTTATATATAGAACTAAAGGTTTTTATAAACTGAGCATTAAAAGCATCAGTGTCAATAATAACAGGTTTTAATCCATAATACTTAATACATGCTGGTATAGCCAAATATCTGTCTACAAATGATTGAATTGTACCGATATAATTAGGATAGGATAAAAGAATACTCCCCATATCACCCAGTCTATCCCTTATTTCATCAATTGCAACATTAGTATGGGTAAGTACGCAAATACCCTTATTATTATCCAAAGGCATTCTGCTGGCCAAGATAATTAACTTTGCCAGTAATACAGTCGTTTTACCACTACCTGGGCATGCAACAATATCCCGGCTTTCCATGCATTGAATGATGTCTCGTCTTTGCTTGTCAAATTCGTTAGGTATATTCAAAATTCTTTCAGCTTTTTCAATATCTTCATGGGTAATTGTCAGCATACTCATGGCCTTTAACTCCCGGTAACATAATAAATCGCATCTACCATGTATTGTAGATGTTCATCCTGTTTTATCTGCTCTACTTCACACTCCGTGAACCGTTTACTTAAAAGGATTTTTGCAAAACACTGAGCCGCTACTGCCTTGGAATTTGATTTTAATACAACCTTCTCACTTATTTTTTTTGCAATCTCAAATTTGTTCAAAGATAACCATGCGTCAATATCGGCCTTAGCAACTTCAAGATATTCCTCAATTTTTTTTATTTCCTTAGGTTTCTTACCCTTCTGAAGGTTTCTGTCTACATTTTCATAATCATCGGCCATCAATATGGCTGCATATAACTCGCTTTTTAAACAACTGCAGGCGATATCGAATTCGAATGTCCAGTATGGAGAAACAAATCCCCTCACATTACCATCAGAATATTTATCTATTTTGGCTTTTCTTTGTTTTTCGGTCTCAATCTCATATTCACTAAATTTATCAAACATTAATTTTTCATCTTTATTGAACAGCCTTATATCACAATCAGTAATAACAGCAACCGGTAACTTTATTTTAGGATCTTGATTCCTAATAAATATTCGTGCATATCTTAAAAGTGCTGTACTTCTAACATTGACAATTGAGACTCCATGTTTTGATAGTTTTTTACCAATCATTTCTGCCAAAGCAGGTAACAATAAATTCTCTGCGTCCCCCTCAACGATAAGTACACCTTTAGCAAAAAACAGATTAGCTTTGGTTGAATCTAAAAAACGCTCCAGAAACTGATAATCCCCTTCATGCAGAGCTGTATTGCCACTCGCAAGCGGGAAAACATTATTTTCGGTAAAAATAATAAGATTATCTAGCTTAATACTTGAAGCCAGCGTTACGCTATGGGTAGTAAGTAATATCTGTAAACCATCATTATTCTCATCGCATATATTTTGCAGGTAGTCAATTATTCTAAGCTGGGCCTGGGGATGTAAATGGGCTTCTATTTCTTCAATTAAAGCCAGCTTGACCCCTTCACTTTTTTCCCGCTGTAACAGAAGTAATTCTGCCGCAATATATAGCTGATTTAAGGTACCTAGACCAGGTTTGGTCTGGTCAAGAACAAGCTCTATTTTCTCAAGAATTGCTTTTAGTTTTGCAGGTGCTATTTCTATTTTTGATTTTAGTGGGCTATTATTATCGGAAAATGCAGTCAGATATGAATTTATTGATCTTAGTACATGTTCCTCATTATCTGGTTTACCATCATAATCAAAATATTTCTTTATAGTATCATTTGCATCTTTTATTATTTCCACTAATTCATGCTCGTCTCCCTGAGCAAACTCTTGATGAGAAGAAAATATTTGCGATAAACGTGAGTTTTTTCTTGCCCCAAGCTCAGTTTCTGCATCCCGCAAGGGCTTTAAGTATGTGGTCCTCAATAACTCTCTTGCTTTACTATATATAATTTGGCCTTCGTCATCGACACCAGCCCGAACATCGTCAATAATTAATCTATCCTTTTCATCTCTCCTAGCGGTCAGGAAAACCCTTAAATAGTATTGCTTTTCATCATCAATACCCAACCACTCCAAAAAGTCCTTGGCCTGGTTTATGGTTAAACCTTTAAATATACACTCGATCTTTAGCTCTTTAGCATTATCATGAAAATCTTCTTTTTCCAGTCTTATGTATTCACGGCTTTGGGTTAATAAAACATGCCTTATAGCATCTATAACACAAGATTTGCCGGAATCATTCTCACCAATCAGAACATTTAAGCCATCTTTTAAATACATCACCAAACCTGGGGTTCCATTTTTCCCCTCACCGAATTTTCTGAAATTCTTTATCCTTACTTCTGAGAGATATATAATAAAACACCGTCCTTTCAACACTACACAGAATTCCGATATTTTACATATATTTATATCTGGATCCGTTTCAATGATATTGATTATATGAGACAGAGAAGGTTTTGTGTTGGCCAAGTCAATATCATGTAGCTTACTAGGTTTGGCCCATTTTCAACTGTCCGATTTTTCGGACATCATATTCCTCAAGCTGTAGCTTTTTCTTAATATCATTCGAATGTCTTCAAGGATGGTATCACATCCCCTCGGTATCTTTCATTATTACTCTCCCTCCATCCCATCCAATGCCTTGCCCATACGGTACTTGATGTCATAATTGATGATGAAGTCCAGTTCTTCGGAGGTAAAGCCGTAGTGCTCAGCTAGAACAGTGTCAATATTATTAATGATAGGCTTAGACAAAGCCACTTTAAATGACTGAGTTTGGGTTTCACCCGTTTGCCTTTGAATTCTAGTAAGCATATCAGAATTTTTCTCTATATCAGCAAGATATTCCTTTCCACATTCAATCAAATTATTATCTGATTGTATAGAAGCCGGAAACTTTATTCCTTGAATATCGCTTGGATTTAAATCCCGTAAATTAGAAGTTATGGTATACCACCACCAGAAAATATCACTACTAAGCAAGGCAATAGTGACATATTCATACTTTTTTTCTTTTACCATAAAATATGTTTCACGACTTGATTTACTTTGTTGACCATTTAAATAAAACTTAGGCGGGAAATTGGTGAATACTTTCCAGTACAATCCACCCGTGGTTCTATAATAAACTCGGTTGGCCGAACCTGATGAAATCATGGAAAATAACTGTGCATCTGACTTGAGAACCTTTTTCAAAATCATCTTCTCTACAGTGTTGCCCAATTTAGGGACCCAGAAGGATTTCCTTATCTCATTCCAATTTATATATGCAATATTATAAAATAGATAATCTCGAATATCGGACTGCCATTTTAAATAGGCAGTCGAATAAACGGTTTTAGTTTCTTGATAATTTGCAACAAAAATAGTTAATGCTCTGTTAACACTCTCAAATAATTTTCCTGGTCTCCATGCATAATTCGAATACCAAGTTGTCCGACCTTGTTCAAGGAGCTTTTGTACCATAACCATCCTTTGGGTACATACTAATGCTAATGGTACTATCATTGATATATTGCCCTTACCATTAAGAATGCTAAGGCTACGTTCCATACACATGCTATGAACAGCGCCAGATTCGAACGTTCTTAAATCTATTGGTTTATATTCAATTTGTCTTATCTCTAAGTATGGCGGATTCCCAATTATCACATCAAATCCGCCCCGATCATGGATAATCTCATAGAACTCGGCCAGCCAGTGGAAAGGTTTATGGGTTTCAAGCCAGGTTTCATATTTCAAAGCTGAAGTCTGCTTGTACAGCAGAAGGTTCAGGTCTTGATTCAGCTTATCCAAGCGCTCTTCCAATTTTTCTTTGGCCTGATGAAATTCCCGATAATCTTCGGCTCCATTGAGCTGAATTTCCTTATAGCGGTTGAAGACCATAGCTACCTGTTCGCAGCATTCTTTTATTTTCCCGGCATCATTATCAAAATCCAGTTGCCCGGCAAAGGCCTGGTCTATTTCTGCCTCGCTGGCATACCCAATCAAAGTATTTCCGGCGCGGATGTTGTAATCAATATCCGGCAGAGGTTCGAGACCCAGGTTAGGCTTTTTGTAATTCGGTTCCACCGTGGCCACCAGCTTGAGGAACAGCCTGAGCTTGGCTATTTCTACCGCCTCGTGCATAATATCTACTCCATAAAGGTTGTTAAGAATTATGCTTTTGTAGATAAAATATTGGCGATTAGGGTGTTCGGGGGCTTTTACCCTTTCCAGTGTCTTTTCGAAAAAACTCTTGATGCCTTTTTTGCGCTCTGGCACGAATCTCTCCATGCGCTGCAGACATGCCTCATATAGAGGTTCCAGGATGTTCATGGCGGCAAAGAGAAAGGCTCCCGAGCCGCAGGTGGGATCTAATATGTTTATGGCCCTTCTCGTCCCCCCATCCCCGGCCAAGGATTTATAGAAATGAAGGAGGAATTGGGCATCTTCACAGTTCTCAATCACATTGCGGGCAAACTGGCGAAT
>ENA-UOOK01005537-UOOK01005537.1-fermentation-metagenome-genome-assembly--contig:-NODE-5537-length-12638-cov-4.613924_pt1 | contig 12638 bp, 10 predicted proteins | sample MGYA00245777_ERZ724023 | MGnify/ENA primary metagenome ERZ724023 (study PRJEB28704, sample SAMN03018312) | fermentation metagenome | biome: anthropogenic terrestrial biome; feature: soil; material... | reverse complement strand
CCTCGTCGGGGAGGGTGTACTTTTTCACCTCTGCCACTTCTCCCCCCAGGAGCTTAATGGCATTCTTCGATTCTGAAAGCTCCTGCTCAATATCATAGCCTTTCAGTGCGGCAAAGGCTCCGCCTACCTTGACAAAAGGCAGACAGTATTCCGAAAGCTCCCGCAGATGAGCGACGGCCCGGGCCGTCACCATATCAAACTTTTCCCGGTATTCCGCCTTTCTTCCTGCTTCCTCAGCTCTTGCATGCACCGTATGGACATCGGATAAGCCCAATTTTTCCACCAGCTGATCCAAAAAGACGATGCGTTTATTTAAGCTGTCCAAAAGCGTCAATTTCAAATCCGGCCGTACAATTTTAACAGGTACGGAGGGAAATCCGGCGCCGGTTCCCACGTCAACCAGTTTTGCACCTTGAAAAATATCTGCAAAAACTGTCAGCAGCAGGCTGTCAAAAAAATGTTTATATGCAATCCCCGCGGGATCGGTAATGGCGGTCAGGTTTACCTTCTCATTATATTCCACTAAGAATTCGCCATATTCCACAAACTGGCCAAGCTGCTTTTGATCCAGCAAAATTCCGCTGGCCGACACCTGCTTTTCCAAAAGCCCGGCAATTTCGCGCATAAGCTTGCCCTCCTTTTACTTCTGTGCTTCCAGCCAAATCAGCAGTACCGAGATATCCGCAGGGCTGACCCCGGAGATTCTGCTGGCCTGTCCAATATTCAGCGGGCGGATTTTCTGCAGCTTTTCCCTGGCCTCCAGACGGATGCCCTTGATCTGTTCATAATCAATACCCGCAGGCAAAAGCTTTTGCTCCAGCCTACGCATTTCTGCTATCTGTGATAATTGTCTTTTAATATACCCTTCGTATTTTATTTCTACTTCTACCTGCTCACAAACCGCGTCGGAGAACACCGGTCTTTGCGGGTCAAAGGGAGCAAGCTCCTTATAGGTAAGCTGCGGACGGCGGAGTAAATCCGCCAGCTTTGCGCCGGTATTAAGCGGTGCCGTCCCCTTTTCCACCAAAAAATCATTCAGGCTTTCAGATGGTGCCGCGACGGTATGCTCCAAACGCTCTATTTCCTCTTTTTTCTGCTTTTCCTTCTTCAAAAAGGCAGCGTATCTTTCTTCAGTGATTACCCCGATCTGATGCCCAATCTCCGTAAGCCGGGCATCGGCGTTATCCTGCCGGAGAATCAGCCGATACTCCGACCGGGAGGTCATCATCCGGTAGGGATCAGAAACTCCCTTAGTCACCAGGTCGTCCACCAGCGTGCCGATATAGGAGCTGGCCCGGTCCAATATCATGGGCGGGCGGCCCAAAATAGAAAGAGCGGCATTGATTCCCGCAACCAGCCCCTGTGCAGCGGCTTCCTCATAACCCGAGCTGCCGTTGAACTGCCCCGCGCCGTAAAGCCCTCTGATAGAGATAAACTCCAGCGTGGGCAAAAGCTCCAGCGAATCACAGCAATCATATTCGATCGCATAGGCGGTACGCATTACCTTAATATGCTCAAAACCACGAATAGTCTTTAAAAACGCCATCTGAACATCCTCCGGCAAAGAGGAGGACATCCCCTGCAGGTACATTTCCTCAGTATCAAGCCCCATAGGCTCTAAGAAAATCTGGTGGCGCTCCTTATCGGCAAACCGGATAATTTTCGTTTCAATACTGGGACAATACCGAGGACCTATCCCTTCAATCTGACCGGAAAACAAGGGCGACCGGTCAAGGTTATCCCGGATAATCCGGTGGGTTTCCGGATTGGTGTAGGCAATATGGCAGCAGACCTTATTCTCCAGCTTTTCGGTGGTTTCAAAGGAAAAGGGCGTAATCGGCTCGTCACCGGGCTGTTCCTCCAGTTTGGAAAAATCAATGCTGCTTTTGAGCACTCTGGCCGGGGTACCGGTTTTAAACCGGCGCAGGGTTACGCCGATTTTTTTTAAGCTCTCGGAAAGCTGCACCGCCGGATGCACCTCGTCCGGCCCGCTTTCATAGTTGACTTCTCCGATATGGACGCGCCCCATCAGATAGGTACCGGTAGCAATGATTGCCGCCCTTACCGGGAAAACGGCGCCCAGCCTGGTGACGACCCCGCACACCTGCCCCGTACCGTCAACCCTGATATCCACGATTTCCGCCTGCTTGATGTCCAGGTTTTCTGTCTGCTCCAACGTATGCTTCATATTGCGCATATAGCGTACCCGGTCAATCTGGGCACGCAGGCTGTGAACCGCGGGGCCTTTCCCAAGATTCAGCATCCGGCTCTGGATCAGGGTCTTATCGGCCGCCCGGCCCATTTCTCCGCCCAGCGCGTCGATTTCCCGCACCAGGTGTCCTTTTGCCGTCCCGCCGATAGAAGGATTGCAGGGAAGGTTGGCGACCGCGTCGTTGGAAATGGTAAAAATAATGGTTTTCAGCCCCAACCGGGCACAGGCAAGCGCCGCCTCACAGCCGGCATGTCCCGCACCCACTACGGCGACATCATATTGATCGTAAACATATTCCATGATAAAATCCACTCACTCTTTGTCCTATTTTCCCACGCAAAACCGGGAAAAAACATTATCAATGACCGCTTCGGAGGCCTTTTCCCCTGTCAGCTCCAACAGGGCGTCAATCGCCGAATCGATCATAACAGTCACAGCGTCCAGGGTCTGAAGTCCAACGGCTGCCTCCAGAGCCTGATTCAGGTAATTCACTGCCAACACTGTGCACTGCCGCTGGCGCTCGTTGATAAACAGCGCATAGGAATCTTCAATATGATTCAAATTTAAGACCGTTAATATTTCCTCTTCCAGTTCCTTGGCCCCGGTGCCGTCTTTGGCGGATACTGTCACCACATGGCTGACTTTCTTCTTTATCTCTTCAGTATCCAGTTTTCCCGCCAAGTCGCTTTTATTGATAACGGCGACACAAGGTCTTTGGGCAATCAGCGTCAAAAGCTGACGGTCATATCCGGTAAGAAGCTCGGAATTGTCGAACACCGCCAGAACCAGCCCTGCCGACTGCAACCTGCTTTTGGTCCGCTCCACGCCGATTATCTCCACCGGATCCGCGGTATCCCGCAGACCGGCAGTATCTGCCAGATTTAAGATTACACCCGATAATCGAATCGTTTCCTCGACCACATCCCGGGTAGTGCCCGGAATATCGGTAACAATACTCTTGCCGTAACCTGCCAGCAGGTTCATCAGCGTGGATTTGCCTACGTTGGGCTTTCCGGCAATGACGGTGTCCACACCATTTTTTATGATTTTTCCCTTATCAAAATCATTCAGCAAAGAGGTTAACTCTCCCATGCATTCCCGAAGCTGCCCGCTTAACCGGTCAAGCCGGACTTCCTCAATATCCTCCTCAGGAAAGTCCACCCAGGCTGCCAGATGGCCGTCCAGCTCAATCAGCTGCTTGCTGACCGCACTTATTTTCCGGTAAATTCCGCCGTCTAAAGCACCCAACGCGGCCCTTGCGGCCTGATCGTTCTGGGAAGCAATCAGATCCATTACGCTCTCCGCCTGCGTCAGGGTCATTTTCCCATTCAAAAAAGCCCGCTTGGAGAATTCCCCCGGCTGCGCGGGAGCAGCTCCGGCATCCAGACAAGCCCGCAGCACCTTTTGCAGAATAAACGGTCCGCCGTGGCAGGAAAGCTCCACCGTATCCTCGCCGGTATAGCTTTTGGGCGCTAAAAACACCAGCGCCACCGCCTCGTCCAGATCTTCCCGCGCGTTATGCACCCTGCCGAACAGCGCGCTGTATCCGGGAATCCTGGTCAGCAGCTTTCCGCTTCCTGCGGAAAACACCCGGGAAGCTACCGAAAGCGCATCCGGCCCGGAAATACGGATAATTCCTAAGCCGGACGCACCCGCCGGCGTGGCGACAGCGGCGATCGTCTGCTGTTTCATATGGTTCCTCCTGTTCTTACATTGAAGCCAAAAAAGAGGAGGTTTCCTAAGAAACATCCTCTCCTTGCATTAATTGTTTGAATCGGAATTTAAATCAATTTTGGAATAAAGGGGCCTGTCGTCAGCGGCTTCCAGAGGATGCGTGCTTTTGGAGGCCGGAACCGGCTTAGCCGGTTCCTGAGGCCTGCCGTCGCCTTGTCCGGCTGCGGGTTTCTCTCCGCGATAACGGGGTTTTCCGTAATTCCTACCGGGGCCGCCCTTTCCCTGGAAATCCCGCTTTTCCCTGACGGCTTTTTGGGGAGAAGTGCTGTAAATCACAACCTTCCGGTAAGGCTCTTCGCCAACGGAAGAAGAGGTAGCACCCTTTACAGTCTGCACTGCAGCATGGATGATTCTTCTTTCATATGGATTCATCGGCTCCAGCGTAACAGACCTTCCGGTTTTTACTACTGTGGACGCCACTTTTTTGGCAAGGCCCTCCAGCGCTTTTTCCCGCTTGTCACGGTAATTGCTGCAGTCTAAAGTAACCCGGTAATACTCGCCTTCCGCCCGGTTGGCGACAAGGCTGGTAAGATATTGAAGTGCGTCCAGCGTCTCCCCTCTTCTGCCGATAATAAAACCGGTATCGTCCCCTCTAAGGGTAAGGAGAGCTTCGTTCCCACTTTCAGAGGTTTCCACCTCGGCATCCGCAACACCCATTGCCTGAAGAATACTTTTAAGATAATCCACCGCCGTCTCAAGACGGGATACGGTATAAGTGATTTCCACTTTGGCCGCCGTATTCTTGAGCCCCAGAAAACCCCGTTTCGGCATCTCCAGAATCTCAAAGTCAACACGATCAACGGTAACGCCCAGCTTCTGACAACCGGTCGCTACGGCTTCTTCCACGCTTTTTCCGGTTTCAATAATCTTCTTAATCACAAAGAGTACCTCCATTTTCAACCTATTTACGGTCTTCATCCTCTTCTACATACTCTTCCCCATATTTTTCGGCAAGTCTTCTTCTTGCTTCGGCAATCTTTCTCCGGCTAAGTTCTTTTGCCGAAAGAGTCTCTTCCGCTACGGGCTCCCCCGCCTTCTCCGGCTCCTCGGAATCAGGAGCTTCTTTTACAGCAAGATCCCCGACTCTCACCGCCCCGCCCTTAGCTGGCAGACCTTTCTTTTTAGCCTGCGCATCTCTGACGGCCGCCATAGTAGCTTTTCTCTTTTCCCGCTTAGCCTCGTTTTCCTTCGCCACTTTTTCCGCCATTTTTTCAGGACTGTAATATTTCCTTAAAACAATAGTCTGCGCAATGGAGTATACGTTAGAAATCAGCCAGTAAAAACCAACGCCGGCCGGAAACAGGGTGGCAAAATAAACAGAAAACAGCGGCATGATGAACATCATCATAAAATTCATGCCCTTGTTCTGCTGTGTCGCACTTCCATTCAGCTTATTGGAAATATAGCTTAAAACAATCGAGGTAATCCCGGATAAAACAGGGATCAAAACGATAGGAGCAAAAGTCCAAGTAGGAATTTCGCCTAAATTAATTCCCAGAAAATTTAAATTAAAGTTTTGAATCCTTTCAATGACCGCCGGATCGAGAGAGGAAAAAGCGCCAGCGTTCTTATGCACCTGATTAACGATTTCCAGCTGGATCGTAGTCTTCACCTTAGCGGTATCCACACCCAAACCGGTAAGGATTTCGGTCGCCTGAGTGATAAATTCAGAGGAAACATGAAAAATATGGGTCAGCGGCTTATAAACAACGTCGATTAAGCCGTAAATGATCGGAAGCTGAATCAGCAAAGGCAAGCAACCCGCGGACAGGGGATTATATCCCTCCTCGGTATAAAGCTTTTGCAGCTCTTCCTGATACTTTTCCTTATTATTTGCATATTTCTTCTGAAGCGCATCCATTTTCGGCTTAAACAACGCCATGGTCGCCATGGACTTCTGCTGTTTAACGGCCAGAGGAAACATGAGCGTCTTGGCAATCATCGTAAAAAGAATCAGCGCGACTCCATAAACAGGAATCACTTTATAGCAGACATATATAATCCACCCCAGCGGGGTACCAATAATCGAACCCATAGATAAAACATCCTCCGCACATAACTAGCGATGTGTATTGTTTGCTCGTCTTTCTTTTCTTTCCGGTACGGGATCGTACCCTCCCTTGCAGAAAGGGTTGCAGCGCAAAATTCTTTTCACCGCCAAAAAACCGCCCTTCAGCGCCCCAAAACGGGACACAGCCTCCAAAGCATACTGAGAACAGGTAGGCGTAAACCGGCAGCTCGACAGCGTATAGGGTGAAATGCATTTCTGATAAAAACGAATCAGAAAAAGAAACAGTGTTTTTATTTCAAAACACCCCCGGCTTTTAAATGCCTGTGCATCTGCTCCAGTACTTCCCGCATTTTTACTTTTGTGGTTTTTGTCCGGGCGACAAAAACAAAATCATACCCGCCATTGCTCCCGATTTCCGGGCCTAACTGCCTGAACGCTTCCCGAATCACCCGTTTTGCCCGGTTTCTCTGTACGGCTTTTCCAATCTTTTTGCTGGCGGTAATCCCCACCCGGCTGACGCCGAGCCGGTTTCTCAAAACATAGGTAACCAAGGCCGGACCAGGAAAGGATTTACCTCGCGTGTAAACCCTTTTAAAGTCCCTGTTTTCATTCATGGTCTGCAGCAAAATAATCCGCATCTTCCGTTTAAAATTAAAGGCCACTTATGTAAAGTGGCCGCAAAATCAGTGAGTCAAACGTTTTCTGCCTTTAGCCCTTCTCGACGCTAATACTTTACGTCCGTTTTTGGTGGCCATTCTTTTACGGAAACCATGCACCTTGCTTCTTTGTCTTTTTTTAGGCTGATATGTTCTAAGCACAAAAACCCCTCCTTTCGAGGCGAAACCTTACAAGATATCAGTATATCTCAATACTTCCGCCATTGTCAATAATTTTTTGGAATTTTCTCTTTTACCGGTCAAATCGTCCTGTCCAGCGGCAATGAATATTTATTCGTTTCGCATGAATAAATAAAATAATACGGAAAGTATAATAAGGCAACTGCGACCTCTACTTATAAAATATATAGCAATCCGCTGTGGAAAACCTTGAAAATCGCCCTTTGTTTGTGGTAGAATGATTTGTACAGGTTTTTAAAGGATTTAACTCTATTTTAACATATTTTTCTTGTTTTTAAACTATTTTTTCAACATTTTCTTTTTGCTGTTGAAACCGTGAATTTCTGTGGAGTGGAATCGTTAAGCGCCGCTTATAAAACCTTTTTCCATTTCTTTTATTTTTACTCGGAGGTTGTTGTATGGATTCCTTTAAGGATGTGTGGGTATTGGTCGGTGAATTCTGCAAGGGGCAGATTTCCGACGTCGCCTACAGTTTATGGATCAGCTGTATTGAACCCGTTAAGTTTGACGAAGGGACCGCGTACCTTTCCGTCCGTTCCGGTTTCCAGAAGGACGTGCTGGAAAACAAATATCTTCCCCTGCTGAAAAAAGCCTTTGAAATGATTCTGGGCTTTGAGGTGGACATTAAAATTGTCGCAGATGAAAGCAGGCCTGCCGCCTCTGCGGAGGAAAGCGTTACCGCGGTCAGTCTGGACGGCTTTTCCAAGGATGAAATAGAAAAAAGCGCCATGGGCGGCGATTACGAGTACACCTTCGACACCTTCATCGTCGGACCGTCCAATAAATTTGCTCATGCCGCTTCTTTGGCAGTTGCCGCCAACCCCTCGGCCAACTATAACCCCCTGTTCATCTATGGGGGCTCCGGACTGGGGAAAACCCACCTGCTCTATGCCATCTGTAACGAAATCAAGCGCAATAAGCCCGAAACCAACATCATTTACGTCAAGGGCGAAGAGTTCACCAACGAACTGATTGAATCCATCAAAAATATCGGCCAGAAAACCACACAGGATTTTCACGCAAAATACCGGCAGGCCGACGTGCTTCTGGTGGACGACATCCAGTTCATCGGAGGAAAAGAGGGAACGCAGGAGGAATTCTTCCATACCTTCAATACTCTCTATCAGGCTGGAAAGCAGATTGTATTGACGTCTGACCGCCCTCCCAAAGAGATTAAAACTTTAGAGGACAGGCTGCGCACCCGATTCGAATGGGGCCTTCTGGCTGACGTTCAGCCTCCGGATTTTGAAACCAGAATCGCCATTATCCGCCGGAAGGCGGAGCTTTTACAGATCAACGTTCCCGACGAAGTATCGGAATTTATTGCAAACCGCCTGAAAAATAACATCCGACAACTGGAAGGCGCAGTAAAGAAGCTGAAAGCCTACAAGCTGCTGACCGGCACGCCGCCTTCTATTTCGGTAGCGCAAAATGCCATCCGGGATATTTTAAACGATAACCAGCCGGTTCCCGTCACCGTAGAGAGGATCGTCAGTGAAGTGGCCCGTACTTACTCCGTATCCGCCTCCGATATCCGCTCCAACAAACGGGCCGCGCAGATTTCTCTCGCGCGGCAGGTAGCCATCTATGTCGTGAGGGAAATCACCCAGATGTCCATGGCCTCCATCGGAGAGGAATTCGGCGGCCGGGATCATTCCACCATCGTTTACGCCCTTCAGCAAGTGGAAAAAAATATGGAAAAAAACACCCGGTACCGGGAAACCATCGAGGATATTATAAAAAACATCCGAGACAGCTAGCTTTTCCACAAAACCTTTTTCCCTTTTTCAACTTCCTTTTTTCCTATAAATTTTTCAGAAAATTTTTTACATTACCAAATAAACAACCTTTTCAACATTTCCCACAAAGTTTTCAACATACAAGTTAATAAAAAAATCTTTTCTTTTTTTTCAACAAGTTTTCAAAACCACTCCCAACATAAGCTAAAGACCCTTCTCCCTTTCCCATTCCTAGGAGCGCAGACCTTTCTCAACAAATAAACCGACCCTATTACTACTACTATTCATATATAACAGATTAATAAAAAAGTTTTTCGTTTTTATTGTTTCTTTCAGGAGGAAACCGAAATGAAAATTACCTGTCAGCGAGACTTGTTAAGCAATGCCGTCAATAACGCTTCCAGAGCTGTTATGGCCAAATCCAATCTTCCCTCCCTAGAAGGGGTTTTGGTAAAAACAGACCGTGACAGAATTGTCATCACCGGATATGACCTGGAGCTTGGCATCACCACCTTCGTACCGGCCCAGGTAGAACAGGAAGGCTCGGTTGTTCTGACAGCCCGCCTGTTCGCCGATATGGTTCGGAAAATGCCGGGAGATACTGTCTCTATTTATTGCGACGACAAATATCTGACACAGATCACAAGCGGAAGCGCCGAATTTGTCATTTTAGGGCTCCCCGCCGATGAATTTCCCGCGTTGCCAAAAATTGAAAAAGAGACCTCAGTCACACTGCCTCAGAATCTTTTGAAAGGTATGATTTCCCAGACCCAGTTTGCCATTGCCGTATCCGACGCAAAACCTGTCCATACCGGGTCGCTGTTCGAGCTTTCCGGAAACGAGATTACCATGGTATCGGTAGACGGGTTTCGCCTGGCCATGCGCAGGGAAAAAGCTCAGATCAATGAAAATGCCAGTTTTATCGTGCCGGGAAAAACCCTCGGGGAGATAGAAAAACTGCTTTCCGACGAAGACTCCCCCCTTTCCATTTTTGTTTCCAAAAAACATATTGTCTTCGAGATTGATCATTACAGTATTATTTCCCGTCTTCTGGAAGGTGAATTTCTAAATTACAGAGACGCCATCCCCCCTTCGGCGTCCACCTCGGTGGTGGTCAATACCAAGACCTTCTGCGACAGTATCGACCGCGTATCCCTGATTATCACCGACAGAATGAAAAGCCCCATCAAAGCCGTTTTTGCCGACGATACAGTGAAAATCCTCTGTACGACGGCGCTGGGCAAGGTAAACGACGCTTTTTCCGCTCAGATTTCCGGCCCTGCGGTAGAAATCGGATTTAACAATAAGTATCTGCTGGACGCCCTAAAGGCCGCTGGCTGCGACGAAGTAAAGCTGGAACTGAACGGCCCTCTGTCTCCCATGAAAATTGTCCCGCTTCAAAACGACAGCTTTCTGTTTCTAGTTCTTCCTGTCCGGATCAAAAATAATTAAGCGTTCAGAAAGAGAAGAAAAATATGAAGAGGGACAAAGTAAAAATTACAACCCCTTATATTCAGCTTCAGCAGATTCTTAAATTTACCGGGGTTACCGAAACCGGAGGACACGCCAAGGAAATCATTGAAGCGGGCTCGGTTTTGGTAAACGGTGCGGTTTGCCGGATGCGGGGAAAAAAGCTTTATCCGGGAGATATTGTCCAATTGGGTGAGCTGGAGCTTGAGGTAGTTTCCTGACATGATTTTAACGGAGCTAAGCCTTAAGAATTTCAGAAATATGGAAATTCTTGATCTGAAACCCTGTAAACATGTCAATATTATCTACGGAGAAAATGCTCAGGGTAAAACCAATCTTCTGGAGGCAATCTGGCTCCTGACCGGCGCCAAAAGTTTCCGCGGCGCCAAAGACAATCAGCTGATTATGCTGGAAAAAGATTTTGCAGAAATTAAAGCAAAGTTTTTCTCCCAGGGAAGAGAGCAGGAAAGCAGCATTTCCATCGGACGCAACCAGAAGCGCAAAAAAGTCACTCTAAACCAGATCGATCAGGAAAGCTGCGCCAATTTGTCCGGTGTGTTCGCCGCCGTTGTCTTTTCCCCTTCTCATCTCAGTCTTGTGAAAGACGGACCCGCTTTCAGGCGTAAATTTTTGGATACGCTTCTTTGCCAGATCAGCCGGGTCTATCTGAAAAATCTGATTGCCTATCAGCGGATATTGGAACAGCGCAATGCGCTTCTGAAATCTGACGACGCTTTCTCCGACCAGCTGGATATCTGGGACCTGCGCCTTTGCGCCACAGGAAGTAAGATCATCAGGGAAAGATTAAAGCTGGTTGCTTCTCTCTTACCCGGCGCGCAGGAGATTTACACCGGCATCAGCGGAGGACGGGAAGCCTTTTCCTTTTCCTACGCCTGTTCGGTAACCAAAGAAAGCGCTTTGCCGGAAGAGGAATTACAGGCGGCTTTTTTAAGGAAGCTTAAGGAGACCAGAAAAAGCGATTACCAGCTGAGAACCACCCAGACCGGCCCTCACCGGGATGATCTGGATTTTTCCATCGACGGCCTGGATGTGAAAATTTACGGATCCCAGGGGCAGCAGCGAAGCTGTGTTTTGACCTTAAAGCTTGCCGAGTGCCGGATTCTGGAGGAACTGCTGGAAGAAAAGCCGGTTGTTCTACTGGACGACGTTTTGAGCGAGCTGGATTCCTTAAGACAAAGCTATGTGCTGAATTACGTAAACGACAAGCAGGTCTTTATCACCTGCTGTGATAAATCTTTTTTTGATTATCTGCAGGACGGAAAAATAGTGCAGATGAAAGGCGGACGCTTGGGCGGCGAGAAATTTCAGTAAAGGAGGAAGAAACATGTACTTGCATTTGGGACAGGATGTTCTGGTGCTGTTGGATGAAGTGGTGGGAATTTTTGATATTGAAAACTCGTCCCTGGCAAAATCCACCCGTAATTATCTGGCGGAAGCGGAAAAAAACAAAAAGGTAATCAATGTTTCCTCCGAGATGCCGAAATCTTTTATTGTGTGTGAAATAAACGGCCGGGAAACCGTTTATGTTTCTCAGATTTCTTCTCAGACCTTAAAAAAAAGAGCCGGCTTTATAGACGGCATTTCCTTGTGACAAGGTCCATTTTCCTGAATTTTATATAAAATATAGATTATCACTTTTGCGGAATCTCCGTAAAAAAGACATGGAGGATTTGGTTTTGGATAACAAGCCTGCAAATCAGAATTACGACGAAAGTCAAATACAGGTTTTGGAGGGATTGGAAGCCGTCAGAAAACGGCCCGGCATGTATATTGGTTCTACGGGGCAAAACGGTCTGCATCATCTGGTTTATGAAATTGTGGATAACTCCATTGACGAAGCGCTGGCCGGACGGTGCGATAAAATTGAAGTGAAAATTCTTCCCGGCGATATTATTCAGGTTGTCGACGATGGTATGGGCATCCCGACGGGAATTCATCCTAAAATGGGGATTCCTACCGTGACCGTTGTATATACGATCCTGCACGCCGGCGGAAAATTCGGCGGATCGGGTTACAAAATTTCCGGCGGCCTGCATGGTGTGGGTGCATCGGTGGTAAACGCCCTGTCCGAGTGGCTGGAGGTAGATGTCTGCTATCACAGGAAAAGATATAAGCAACGCTACGAGCGCGGCCACCAGGTGACCGAGCTGGAATATCTGGGTGAAACCGATAAGCACGGTACTACCGTTACCTTCAAGCCGGACACTCAGATTTTTGAGGAAACCACGGTTTTTGATTATGATACCCTGCTTACACGGCTGCGGGAGCAGGCATTTTTAAACGCGGGCTTATTTATCCATATTTCCGACCTGCGCGACCCTGAGAATATTCAGGAAGAAAGCCTGTGTTACGAAGGCGGTATCAAGAGCTTTGTGGAGCATATCCATAAAAAGAAGGCGCAGGAGGTCCTGCACGACGAGGTTATTTACCTTTCGGCAGAGAGCAGCGACAGCACCGCCGAAGTGGCGATGCAGTATAACGACAGCTATAACGAGCTGATTCTTACCTTTGCCAACAATATTCATACGGGGGAAGGCGGGACCCACGAAACCGGGTTTAAATCCGGCCTTACCCGGGTATTTAACGAGTATGCA
>ENA-UOOK01005536-UOOK01005536.1-fermentation-metagenome-genome-assembly--contig:-NODE-5536-length-12640-cov-3.706555_pt1 | contig 12640 bp, 9 predicted proteins | sample MGYA00245777_ERZ724023 | MGnify/ENA primary metagenome ERZ724023 (study PRJEB28704, sample SAMN03018312) | fermentation metagenome | biome: anthropogenic terrestrial biome; feature: soil; material... | reverse complement strand
GTTGATTTGGTCCAAAGGGCCGATCAGAATCTTTACCTGGCCAAAAATACCGGGAGGAATAAAGTTGTGTTGGGATAAGTTCAATCCGGTAAATTCCTCTTGACAACTCAGAAATACTTTATTAATATATAGTCGGACACCGACAGGCAGTCGGTCTATATCGGGAGATGGTGAAATGAGGATAGTAAAAGAAGCGGAAGAACGCAGAAACGAGATACTTGACGCGGCAGATGAGCTTTTCGGTCAAAAGGGCTTTGACGGCACAAGTACAAACGATATTCTCGAAAAGGTCGGAATCGCGCGTGGAACACTGTATTATCACTTCAAGTCGAAGGAGGATATTATGGATGCGTTGATTGAGCGGTATAATGTCCGTCTGTTAAGCACGGCGCAGAAAATCGCCGCAGACAGGAGCATACCCATGAACGAGCGCATCCTCCGCGTTGTCATGTCACTGAATATCAGCGGGGGAAGCGGCAGGGAAATCATAGAGCACATTCATAAGCCGCAGAATGCGCTGATGCATCACAAAATACAAAAAGTCATCCTCAACGGCGTGACGCCGATACTGACGGGAATCATCCGCGAGGGTATTGAGCAGGGACTGTTCCACACACCGTTTCCATATGAATGTATGGAAATGTTTATGGCATATACGAATACCGTTTTTGACGATGATATGGTGGAATTGACGGACGAGGAGCGCGCCTCCCGCATACAGGCCTTTATTTTCAATGTGGAAAGGCTGCTCGGCGCGGAACGCGGAAGTCTTATGTACGTTATGCAGATGTTTGACAACGAAAACAGAGGCAGCAATGAATAACTTGAAATCGGGAAAATCCTTCGGAAAATTTCTTCTTCTATGGTCTGGCGAACTTATTTCAGCGATTGGAAGCGGGCTTACCTCGTTTGGACTTGCGGTTTATGTTTACGATCTGACGGGAAGGGCATCGGCAATGGCGCTGGTGACCCTGCTTGCGTTTATGCCGTCGCTTCTTTTCAGCGCCGCTGCTGGAGTGTTGGCGGACCGCTATGACCGCAGGCTTCTGATGGTGCTGGGCGACAGTCTTTCCGCAGTGGGGCTTGTATTTATCCTGATTTGCATGCTTCGCGGAGAGGCGCAGCTATGGCAGATCTGTGTGGGAGTTACTGTGAGCTCGGTGTTCTCGTCGCTGCTTGAGCCCGCATACAAGGCTACGATTACGGATTTGCTTACCGAAGAATTGTACACCAAGGCAAGCGGTCTTGTTCAGGCGGCTGGCTCGGCAAAATATCTGATTTCCCCCGTAATTGCCGGGTTTCTTCTCACCGTTTCCGATATCAAACTGCTGCTTGCAATCGACATCTGCACATTTTTTGTTACCGTTGCAGCAACCCTTGTTGTGCGAAGCGGTCTTGCTTCAAAGAAATATAAACAGGCAAAATCGTTTCTCCGCGAATTCCAGGACGGTTGGGGTGCCGTTTCCGGAAACGGGGGAGTACTCGTTCTTGTCGTAATGTCATCGGTAATCACCTTTTTCCTCGGCTTCCTGCAAACGCTTTCCATGCCGATGCTGCTTGCTTTTTCGGACAGCTCCGTATTGGGAACGGTGGAAACGATCGCCGCCTCGGGAATGCTTGTGACAAGTGTGATCCTGGGGATCCTTCCGATAAAGAAGGGCTATGCGAAGATGCTTTCGGTTTCGCTGTTTTGTGCCGGAATATTCATGGCGCTATTCGGATTGCGCGAAAATATTGTACTGATCAGCGTTTCGGGATTTCTGTTTTTTGCAATGCTTCCGTTTGCAAACACAAGCCTGGATTTTCTTATCTGTATCAACATTGAAAATTCGGTTCAGGGCAGAGCGTGGGGACTGATCGGTGTCATTTCCCAGCTTGGGTATGTTATCGCTTATGCGCTTTCGGGTGTGCTTGCGGATTATGTGTTCACTCCGTTGTTGCTTGACGGCGGAGTGCTTGCCGGCAGCGTGGGAAAGATCATCGGTACGGGCAGCGGCAGAGGAATAGGATTTCTTATTTTCATCGCGGGAATGTTGGTATGTGTGACTTCGGTAATACTGTATCACGTAAAACCGGTGAAAAAGCTTGAAAAGAGAGGTGACTTATGTATTACAGAATAATCCGCAACGACATTTCAAATAGCAAGGCGATTACGCTGACAACGATGATATTTGTCGCTGCCGCGGCTATGCTTGTTTCTCTCGCTGCGATCCTCATCGTAAATCTGACCGGTGCGCTGCATACGATGATGGCTCAGGCAAAAACCCCGCATTTTATGCAGATGCATTCGGGTGAGATGGATACCGGACGGTTTGCGGCTTTCGCGGAGCAAAACAGCAAGGTCGAGGAATTTCAGGTGCTGGAATTCCTTAATGTCGACGGCGCTCAGATTGTCATTGACGGGAACTCGCTTGCGGACAGCGTGCAGGACAACGGCTTCTGCACACAGAGTGAAACATTCGATTATCTGCTTGATCTTGACGGGAATATTATCCATGCATTCGATGGAGAGGTTTATGTTCCGATCTGCTATTGGAAGGACGGTACCGCAAAGCTCGGTGACAAAGCTGTGATATCCGCAAAGGAATTCACTGTGGCGGGATTCCTCCGCGATTCTCAGATGAATTCACTGCTGGCCTCGTCAAAGAGGTTCCTGGTGAGCGAAAAGGATTATGCGCAAATAAAGGATTTCGGAAACACAGAATATATGATTGAGTTCCGGTTAAGGGACTTGTCCGCCCTTGGTGCATTTGAGAACGATTATACCTTCGCGGGACTGGAAGCGAACGGGCCGACGATCACCTATCCGCTTTTTCAAACGATCAATGCAATTTCCGACGGGCTTATGATCGCGGTTATCCTTCTTATCAGCATCCTTGTCGTTGCCATCGCGTTTCTGTGCATACGTTTTACGCTTCTTGCGAAAATCGAAGACGACTATCGCGAAATAGGCGTTATGAAGGCAATCGGACTGCGCGTTTCCGACATAAAGAAAATCTACCTTGCAAAATATGCGGCGATTGCGGCGGTGGGTTGTATTCTCGGTTTTATACTTTCATTTGTGTTCCGGGGCATGCTTCTTGAAAATATACGACTTTATATGGGGGAAAGCGAAAACGCTTCCTTTGCTCTGCTTTTCGGTATCGTTGGTATCCTGCTGGTGTTCCTTGCAATGATTGCCTATGTAAGCGGAGTACTGAAACGCTTTCGGAAAATATCCGCCGCGGAAGCGATACGCTTTGGTACGACACAGGAAAAATCCGTGGGCGCAAAGCATTTTGTCTTAAGCGGAAACAGGCTGCTTGACACGAATATTTTTCTCGGCGTCAAGGATGTTCTTATAAGGAAAAGACTGTATGCCACAATGCTTGCGGTGCTCATGATTTCCGCATTTATCCTGATTGTTCCGCAGAACCTGTACAACACGATTTCCTCTGAAAGCTTCGTTACCTATATGGGAATAGGAAAATGCGATATCCGCATCGACATCCAGCAGACCGATCATATTCCCGAAAAAGCGGCGGAGATTGCAAAGGAGATGGAGAGGGACAAAGCCATATCCAAATATGCCGTGCTTACGACCAAAACATTCAAAGCAAAGAAGTCGGACGGCTCGGAGGAACGTATCAAAATTGAGCTGGGCGACCATTCGGTGTTCCCCGTAAAATATTCCGGGGGCAGAGCACCCGCCACGGAAGATGAAATTGCGCTTTCGGCCATCAACGCCGATGAATTAAGCAAAAAAGTAGGAGATACCATTACACTTCTGATGGAGGGGAAGGAGAAAAATCTCACGGTATGCGGGATTTATTCCGACATCACCAACGGAGGCAAAACTGCAAAGGCTGTATTCTCCGACCAATAAGCGGACATTATGTGGTGCGTTCTTTCTGCGGAGCTTTCGGATCCGTCTCTTGTAGACGGCAAGGTTTCGGAATACGCAAATAAATATAATTTTGCAAAGGTTTCCGGCATCGATGGATATATTGCACAGACATTCGGCTCCACGATCCGCTCCGTCGGAAAGGCCTCCTATGCCGCAATTGCCGTCGCACTGGTCATAACGATCCTGATTACCCTGCTGTTTATGAAAATGCTTGTCGCAAAGTACAGATATCCCATTGCCGTAATGAAAGCGTTGGGTTTTACAAACCCGGATATTGCGGCGCAGTATATGTCGCGTTCGGTATCTGTTCTGATGATCGGATTGGTTCTCGGTACGCTTCTGGCAAACACTCTCGGAGAGATGCTTGCGGGCGCGGTGATTTCCTCGTTTGGAGCGTCGTCGTTTCATTTTGCGGTCAATCCGCTGACCTCGTATCTGCTTTGCCCGCTGATGATGACAGGCTCGGTGCTTATTGCGACAAGGATCGGCACATCGGGCGCGGGACAAATAAAAATATCGGAAAGTATAAAGGAGTAGCCTATGAAGAAGATCATTATCGGGGAAAACATAGTAAAATCTTTCGGCGAAGGCGATGAAAAATGCAATGCTCTGGGCGGAGTGTCCATTGAAATGAACGAGGGCGAGTTCGTTGCGGTTATGGGACCTTCGGGCTCGGGGAAAACGACGCTGATGTTCAGCTTAAGCGGGATGGACCGCGTTGACGACGGAAAGGTTTCCTTTGCCGGCAGGGATTTATCGACACTCCGGGAAGAGGAGCTTGCCGATCTGCACAGGACAAAAATGGGATTTGTTTTTCAGCAGCCGACTTTGCTGAAGAATCTGAATATCCTGGATAACATCATTCTGTCGTCCATGTGCAACAAAAGAAAAAACGTCACGAAGATTATCGAAAAAGCAAGAACGCTTATGAAAAAGGTGGGCATTGCGGAGCTGGAAAAGCGTGATATCACGCGGGTTTCGGGCGGGCAGCTTCAGCGTGCGGGAATATGCCGCGCGCTTATGAGCGATCCGGATGTTATTTTCGGTGACGAGCCGACCGGAGCGCTGAACTCAAGATCCGCCCAGGAGATAATGAACATCTTTTCCGGGATCAACGCCGGCGGTACTGCGATAATGCTTGTAACACACGATGCAAAGGTGGCGGCGCGGGCGGAGCGTATTCTGTTTATGCGCGACGGCAGGATCGTAAGCGAAATACGGCTTTCGAAATTCAGCGGCACGGATATGGACGACAGAATGAAAAAAGTTACGGCAAGAATGCGGGAAGCGGAAATATAGTGATACCTTTTCCGACCGGTTTGTGATAAAATATTTTCATCCGGTTGCATTTCCGGTTATCAAGGCATGAAGGAGATTGCGGAAGTGGAAGAGTATGGCGATTTATGGTAAATATTTCACAAGATACAAAGTGCCGTTCTTGACAGCGATTCTATGTGTGGCGCTGGAAGCGGTATGCGATTTGTTGGGACCTACCCTCATGTCACGCATCGTAAACAGCGGAATTGAGAAAGGCTCTCTGACAGAAGTTTATTACTGGGGTACGCTGATGCTCGTTGTAACTTTGATCGGCGCGTGTTTTGCCGTTGCAAGAAATAATCTGGCAAGTCGTGTGTCCCAGAGAATGGGTGCGGATCTGCGGACGGATCTGTTTCAGAAGATTATGTCGTTTTCGGAAGGCAGCGCGGACAAGATCAACAGCGGTTCGTTGATTACCCGAATGACCAATGACACTTCTCAAATCATACTTTTTGTCAATGGGATCATGCGTATTTTTCTTAAGGCTCCCATTACCTGCATCGGAAGCATCATACTGGCGAGCCTGCTGAATATGCGGCTCAGCCTCATCATATATGGGGTGGTGGCGGTTGTAACTCTGCTGATCGCTGTCAGTATGAAGCTCAGTTATCCGAGATTCTATCAATTGCAAAGAGCTATGGATCAGGTCAATCTGAAAGTGCAGGAATATCTGATCGGCATCCGGCTGGTGAAAGCATTCGGTACGTATGAAAAGGAAACGGATAAATTTGAAGACTCCAACCGGTATCTGATGCAAAAGGGGATATCCTCACAAATGCTGATCATGGTGATTTCGCCTTTCCTGACTTTTGCGGTCGGGATCGGAACGATAGCCGTCATCTATTTCGGCAACAGGCTGTTTCGGATGGATCTGGCCGAGACGGGAGATATCACGGCTTTTACCATCTACATGGCGCAGATCCTTACCTCGCTGATCATGATCACGAATGTTTTTACGATGTTCGTTCGCACCAAGGCTTCCACGTCCCGAATCGCCGAAGTGTTTGGCAGTGAGGAGGATTTTGTGGGAAGCAAAGAAGAAAAAAGGGAGAACGATACGAAGGAGAAAAAGGATGCAGAGGTTGTAAAGGATGCAAAAGATATAACGGATGTAACGGATATAACGGCAGAAAGCAAGGACAGCAGAAACCGAATCGGCAGGATCGCCTTTGAGAACGTTACGTTTGCTTATCCCAACGGAAGCGGAGTCCCCGCCATCCAGGATCTTTCCTTCACCGTAGACGGCGGAGACAGCCTGGCGATCATCGGCCCCACCGGAAGCGGCAAATCAACGATTGCATGGCTGCTGCTCCGGTTCTACGATGTGGACAGCGGGGAGATCAAACTGGATGATATCGATATCAGGGAAAGGAGCGCCAATGAAATCCGAAGCAAGATTGCGATCGTTCCGCAGAAACCCATGTTGTTTTCCGGATCGGTAGCGGAAAATCTCAAATGGGGGGACAACCGGGCTTCCGCGGATGATTTGCGGCAAGCTGCGGAAAGAGCCCAGGCGGCGGGCTTTATCATGCAGATGCCGGATGGATACGACAGCCTTCTGGGAAGCGGAGGTGTGAATCTGTCCGGAGGTCAGAAACAGCGCATCTCCATCGCACGGGGCATGCTGAAAAAAACCCCGATCCTGATTCTGGACGATGCAACGAGCGCTTTGGATGCCGTAACGGAAGCAAAAGTGCGGTCCAGTCTCAGAGACGGGAACAAGGGACAAACCGTCATTATCATTACGCAGCGCTGCGGGACCGCCATGTCAGCGGATCATATCATGGTAATGGAAAACGGGCGACAAGTGGGATTCGGCACCCATGAAGAATTGATGAGATCCTGCAGGATCTATCAGGATATCTATCACACACAGATCGAAAGCATCCGGGAGGCGTAAGATATGGCAGATCAATTCGGCAATCGTCAACCCAATCTACCCGGTACATCCGGTACGCCCCAGGTTCCCGCCATAGGCAACCACCCTCCGGGGGGAGGGCGAAACCGCTTTGTTCCGACGGAAAAACCCAGGAATGCAAAGGGGACCCTGCTTCGGATCGTCCGGATCTATTTGCGGTGGGGAAAAGCTATCTTTGCGGCGGTTTTCCTGACGGTCCTCTCGTCCCTCATTTCGGTGGCGATTCCGTATTACGTGGGAAATACATTCAATACCTTTCATATCGCAGACAGAAGCGTAGACACGGACAGGCTGTTTTCCCTCCTGCTGATCATAGCGTGCCTGTATTCCGCCAATCTGCTGATCAATCTGGCAAACGACATTATGATGCTGCATCTCTCCCAAAGACTGGTCTATACGCTTCGGAAGCAATTCTTCGAAAAGATGCAGAAGCTTCCGCTTGCATTTTTTGATACGCGTCCCCATGGGGATACCATGAGCCGGATCACCAACGACGTGGATAACATCAGCACTACCATAGGGCAGACAACGACCCAGCTCATCGCAAGTGTTTTGACGCTTGCGGGATCCATCGTCGTCATGATTCGCCTGAATCTTCTGCTCACCCTGGCGGTTTTGCTGTGCGTGCCTCTGGTTTCCCTGCTGACCAGGATGATTGCTTCCAGAAGCCGTGCTTATTTTTCTGCGCAGCAGCAGAACCTCGGAGAGTTAAACGGCATTATTGAAGAGAATATCCTTGGAATGAAAATGGTAAAAGCCTTCAACCGACAGGGGGAAGTTGTCCGGCAATTCCGGGAGATCAATGAGAATTTGCAGGAAAGCAGTACGAAAGCCCAGATTTGGTCGGGTTATATGATGCCGCTGCTGAATGTCATCAATAATCTGGTTTTCGCCGTTGTCGCCATCGTAGGAGGTATTCTGTCGGTAAACTATGATCTGGCCATCGGAACTGTGGTCAGTTTTTTGAGTTACTCCAAACAGTTTGCCCGACCGCTGAATTCGGTAGCGGGTATGTTCAATACGATACAATCCGCATTGGCCGGTGCGGAGCGGGTTTTTGAAATATTGGACCTGGACGAGGAAGTACCGGATCGGGAGGATTCGGTGGATATGCAGCATCCGACCGGAGAAGTTTCCTTTCGGGATGTGAATTTTTCGTATGACAAGAGCAAACCGATCCTGAAAAATGTGAGTTTTCAGGTAAATCCGGGGGAAGTGGTTGCATTGGTCGGGGAAACCGGCGCCGGCAAGACGACGATTGTCAATCTGCTGACCCGGTTTTATGATGCGGACAGCGGTGAGATTCGGATCGACGGGGTGCCGATACCCCGTATCAAACGGAGCAGCCTGCGAAGGTGCTTCTCTGTCGTGCTTCAGGATACCAGCCTTTTCAGCGGAACGATTCTGGACAATATCCGTTATTCGAAAGATGACGCCACGGAAAAAGAAGTGATCCGCGCGGCAAAGATTGCGCATGCCCATGATTTTATCAGCAGACTTCCGAAAGGCTATGCAACTCAGGTCTCCGCGGCCACCGATAATCTGAGCCAGGGACAGAGGCAGTTGATATCGATCGCAAGAGCGGTTCTGTGCGACAGCCCGATCCTGATCCTCGATGAAGCGACCAGCAGCGTGGACACCAGGACGGAAAAGGAAATACAGAAAGCTCTGGTCCGCCTCATGCAGAATCGTACCAGTTTTCTGATCGCCCATCGACTCTCTACGATACGGGATGCGGATCACATCCTGGTGATCGGAGACGGCCTGATCCTCGAATATGGAAATCATCAGAGTCTGATGGAGGAACAGGGCCGGTATTATGAAATGGTCATGAGTCAGATGGGAAAGCCCTTGAAGGCTGCAGTAGGCTAATATACCGAATATTAAAAAACGTCCATAGGTATCGCTATGGACGTTTTTTTGATTTTTGGGATTTTTTCAATTCACGAATAGAATGAAAACAATGATAACTGCGGCAATACGACTTGTTGCAGTGGAATCATGGAATATCGAGAGAATAAAATCACCCTGTACGATACGGATGAAAACGGGAATCCGGTCAAGCTGGATATTCAGCCCAAGATAGTGGATATCGTCAGAGGAGAATGGAACGATATTGATTTATCGGAATTCGGATTTTCGACAGACAGGGATTTCTTTATCGCAACGTATCAACCTGCAGCAGGAACGTCTTCCCCTGGAACCGGAATAGACGAAGCAAGTCCGTATGCGGACAGATCCTACCTGTATGTCGGCGATACCTTCAGTCCTTTGGCGGAGGAAGGGATCGACGGAGGATTGATGATTCGGGCGAGAGTGGAATACTCGGTTGAGACCCCGGTCATCACCAATCTGGATGATGTCAATTACACCAATCAGAATACCATACTGGTAGAAGGAACGGTAACGGCGGACGGTAAGGTAAATATTTATGGAAACGGTGTCAGGATCGATGAAGTAATTGCCGTAAACAAGGTATTCAGCAAGGAAATCGCTCTGACGGAAGAAGAAACGGTGATTACGGTAACGGAAGAATTAAACGGAAGGGAAACGGAACCATCGGCCGGCAAGACGGTTATCAAGGATAAAATCGCGCCGGAACTGGTGATCTCCGAACCGGAAGACGGGCTGATCACAAAGGAAAGAGTGGTCGACATCATCGGAACGGTTGCGGATGAACATTTCGACAGACTGGAAATAAACGAAGAGCCCGTTGAAGTTGTGGACGGAACTTTCCATGCGGAAAAGATCGTGCAGGAAGGTGAGAACCTGTTTGCCATCAGAGCCTATGACCTGGCTGAAAACCTTACGGAAAGCACAATCCGGGTCATTGTGAAAAAGGACCTTCCGGTCATAACGGATCTGGAACCTTCGGAAGATGTTTATCTGACGGAGGGGGAAGAACTGGCCGTAAGCTTCCGCAGCGAACCCGGCGGGGAAGGAAGTTTCCGGATCCTGCTTCCCAACGGAACTTCCGCTCAGTCGGATCATTCGATTCCTCTGGAAGAAGGTTACTATGTAGGCACTTGGACGGCTCCAGAAGCTCAGATAAGCGGGCTTGTCGTTGAGGTGGAATTTACGGATATCGCTGGCAACACCGTGACCGCTACGGCGGAAGGCAGGGTCAATGTGGTGGAATCCGATGATGAGGACGGAAATCCGCTGGAACCGGTAAGGCCAGGGAAACCCGAGAAGCCAGAGGAGCCCGAAAAGCCGGGCAAATCGGAAAGACCGGGGAAACCGGGAAAATAAGAAAAAAATCCGGCAAAAAAAAGATTGACAGATTCACTTGCGCATGGTAGACTGATAAAAATTATATATGAAATCGAAAACCGTTGAAGCGGAGATAACGATGATCATGCTCTTACAGAGAGCCCGCGATGCTGAGAAGCGGACAGAAAACAAGTCATCAAATGGACCGCAGAGGGCGCAGTCAAAGGCAAAAGCCGAGTATTCTGCGACGTGTGGGCATACGTCAGTTGCCGGGGATATGTTGGTATCCCGCTAAGCGCACGATAGTTCTATTATCGTGAATCAGGGTGGCACCGCGAGTTCCAGGCTCGTCCTTGACAAAAATGTCAGGGACGGGCTTTTTTGTTGTCTCTGACCGGAAAATAAAATCTCCAGAAGGAAAGGCGTGATCAGAAAATGGCAAATCCAAGGCTTGCGGAGGCAAAAAAACTGGCGGAAACAGGATTATACAAAACGCTCCCCGTAAGCTGCGAGCTTTACAGCGACTTCATTACCCCCATCGAGGCATTGCGCAGACTGAAAACGGTCAGCAACCACTGCTATATGCTGGAGTCTGCGGAAAGCAGCAGGAGGTGGGGCAGATACACATTTCTTGGGTTCGATCCCGCGATGGAGCTGACTTTTACCGACGGAATGCTGAAGATTCGGGCAGGATCTTCCATTGCGCTGGAAATGAAACATCCCGGGATTATGATCCGGCAGATACTGGCGGACAACCGCAGTCCACATTTTGACGGTCTTCCGCCCTTTACCGGCGGCTTTGTCGGTTACTTTTCCTATGATTATATCAAATATGCCGAGCCTGCGCTGGTGCTTGACGCAAAGGATGAGGAAGGCTTCCGGGACGTGGATCTGATGCTCTTTGACAAGGTGATCGCCTTTGACAACTTCCGCCAGAAAGTGATCCTCATCGTTAACGCGCGGTGCGAGGATATGGAAACGGAATACAGTCGGGCGGAAATGGAGCTGAAAAACCTGAAGGATCTCATTCTGCACGGTTCCTCCCGTCAGGAGATCCCCGGAAGGATGACATCGCCCATCCGGGAACTGTTTGATCGGGCCGCCTATTGCGAAATGGTTGCAAAGGCGAAGGAATACATCCGCGAAGGGGACATTTTTCAGGTGGTCCTGTCCAATCGCCTGGACGCGGATTTTGAAGGAAGCCTTCTGGATACCTATCGTGTTCTGAGGACCACAAATCCGTCGCCGTATATGTTTTACTTTTCCGGTGACGATATGGAGATTGCCGGCGCATCTCCGGAAACCCTTGTCCGGTTGGAAAACGGTATTCTGCATACTTTCCCCCTTGCGGGGACCCGACCCCGCGGGAAAACGGAGGAGGAGGACAAACGGCTGGAAAGCGAGCTCCTGTCGGACGGGAAGGAATGCGCCGAGCACAATATGCTGGTCGATCTTGGACGGAATGACATCGGGAAGATCAGCGAGTTCGGAAGCGTGAAGCTGGAAAAATACATGAGCATCGAACGGTTTTCCCATGTCATGCACATCGGTTCCACCGTACGGGGACAGATTCGTCAGGGGCGAGATGCGGTAGACGCCGTCGACGCGATCCTGCCGGCCGGAACGTTATCCGGCGCGCCGAAGATCCGGGCCTGCGAGATCATTAACCGGCTGGAAAACAATAAGCGCGGCATCTACGGGGGAGCCATCGGATATATGGATTTTGCCGGTAATCTGGATACCTGCATTGCCATCCGGATTGCTTATAAGAAGAACGGCAAGGTATTTGTCCGTTCGGGAGCGGGCATCGTAGCCGATAGCATTCCGGAAAACGAGTATCAGGAATGCATCAACAAGGCCAAAGCGGTTTTGCAGGCTCTTGAAATCGCACAGGAGGGATTGGACGAATGATATTGCTGATAGATAACTATGACAGCTTTTCCTACAATCTGTACCAGTTTGTCGGAACGGTGAACCCGGATATCCGGGTTATCCGCAACGATGAGTTGACCGTGGAGGGAATCGGGGATCTGCATCCTTCCCATATCCTTCTCTCACCGGGACCCGGCTATCCGAAGGAGGCGGGCGTTTGCGTGGAAGCCGCTGCCCGTCTGGGAAAGGATATCCCCCTGTTGGGAGTATGCCTCGGCCATCAGGCAATCTGCGTGGCATTCGGCGCAACGGTTTCCCATGCGAAGCATCTGATGCACGGCAAACAGTCCGACATAACCCTGGATCGTTCCTGCCCCCTTTTCCAGGGCATGCCGCAGACCATCAAAGCTGGCCGGTACCATTCCCTCGCAGTC
>ENA-UOOK01005535-UOOK01005535.1-fermentation-metagenome-genome-assembly--contig:-NODE-5535-length-12644-cov-3.349432_pt1 | contig 12644 bp, 14 predicted proteins | sample MGYA00245777_ERZ724023 | MGnify/ENA primary metagenome ERZ724023 (study PRJEB28704, sample SAMN03018312) | fermentation metagenome | biome: anthropogenic terrestrial biome; feature: soil; material... | reverse complement strand
TGCTTCCTTTTTAACTTTATTTTCATTAGATCCTCCAAATTAAAGTTCATGATTCTGTTTTTAGCATTCACATAATCTTTCAGCATAACGTTTATTATACCATTAAAGCGCAAGAAAATAAATATATTCTCATTTTCTATTTTTCTCTGCTCCCTCTGAAAGCCTTTCAAGTATATTACTCAAAGCCCTTAAAAAGCTTAAAGGGATAGCTGTCAGGTTCTGATGTGAATTCCATATAAATTAGATCGGCGTATTCCGCCTGAGCGGCAATTATCAAATCATCGGCTCTGATTATTATTTGTGTTCCTATGACTCCTGCGCTTACCAGAATTTTATCCTGAAGCAGGGCTGTTTCATCTATAAATGTTCTATAATGTTTCTTCATCCCTATGGGAGAACATCCTCCCCTCACATAGCCGGTATTCTTAGTAAGCTCTTTTAATGGAAGCATTTCAATGCTTTTTTCATTTGAGGACTTCGCTGCCTTTTTCAGGTCAAGCTCATATCCCACAGGAATACAGAAAACGTACAATTCCCTGCTGCGCCCTGTTGCCACAAGAGTCTTAAAAACAGCTTGGGGATTTTGCCTTGTTTTATGCGCCACAGAAATTCCGTCAATATGACCATCCTCGCATTCGTATGTCATACAGCCATACTCAATATTTAATGAGTCGAGAATCCGCATGGCATTAGTCTTGTTTGCCTTTTTCAAAATATCACCCTTTCTAAGAAATATTAAAACATGATACTTGTCATATGAATTTTACATTATTTTGTTACAATTAACAATAATAATTTGTGGCCAAACTTCTCTATTGCATAATGTGTCTGACCATAAATCCTTATAAAATTCAGGCACACATAAAAAAGGCATCTAAAAGGTGCCTTTTAATTGTAGTATTAACCATTACCTGATTTTTCTCTTTATATTTATAGCTTCTTCAAAATGATCCTTAGGGTATTCAATAGTGACAACTGACGTATGGTCATTAGATTTAGGATTACGTACCTTAATTACTTTAGCATCACACACATATTTCCCATATCTGTCTACAGCTTCCACAATATCCCCCGGATTGGGAAGCGGATAGTATTCATATGGAAAAGAAAGAGAAGCTTTTGTATCGTTATATGTATAGTCTTTTATATAAATTGCCAGTCCCGGGCATGCTGACACACACATACCACATACAATACATTTTTCAAAGTCAATTTTAGGCAAATTTGTAATTGATTTTCCTACTGTAATGGCTCCCTTTGGGCAAGAAGCCTCACAAGGGTTACATGGAATCTCCTCAATACATTCAATTACCACAACAGGGCCCTTGAGAAACTGCTCATGGGTGGGAAAAGCAGGCGATTTGTGTAATTCTTCAAGTGTGGGAGCTCCGGTAGTTTTCAATGAATATTCCATGAAATCACCTCTTTTCCTTTTTGTACCATGGAATCCTTAGATTCCCGGCGTTTTTGCCCAAAATAGCCGCTTCTTAACGTATTGAGGCTATCCCGTGTTTCCTGAGAACGGACTTCAGCTTCCTCTTCAGAAATATATCCAAGTTCGGCTGCAGCATTTATGCCAGCAAGCCTTCCTTCCTCCATGGCAGTGCTTGCTTCCTCTATCCCGGAAATATCGCCTGCAATAAATATGTCAGGTTGAGTTGAGTGCATCTTGTCGTCATGAATTGGCAGATGTCCTCCCAATGAAGGTATGAAATCGAACTTGCAACCTGCAAGCCATGCCAGTTCTGTAAGTGGAGTCAAGCCCGTAGCCAGGCAAACCGTATCTACCTCTAAAATTTGTTCCGTGCCTGCAATTTGTCTGAAGGCCGAATCTAATTCAACAATTTCAACCGCCTCCACATGTTCAGTTCCAAATGCCTGCTTTATAGTGTGTGAAACATAGAAAGGCACTCCTGCCCGGGACACTTTTGCTGTGTGAACCCCGTATCCTCCAAGTTTGGGTGCTGCCTCTAAAATAGCAACTACCTCCCCGCCGGCTTGTAATAACTGATATGCAACAATTACCCCAACATTTCCCGACCCTAGCATGATAATTTTTTTGCCGGGTAAAACTCGATTTACATTGATCATAGTTTGAGCTGCTCCAGCTCCCATTACCCCAGGTAGGTCCCACCCAGGAAATGTTACAGCGTTCTCAGTGGCTCCGGTAGCAATAATTATCTTTTTAGCTTTCACTATTTCACTGTAGCTTCTGTCTCGTACAACCCAAAGATTATGACCATCCTCTATACCGCATACTTCCCCGTTAAGCCATGTATTTATACCAAGCAGTTCACTTTCCTGCAAAAGTTCATTACCTATATTAAAGCCCCGTATTCCTGCTTTGTGTGCCTTTGAACCAAAAAATTTGTGTATTTGCTTGAAAAGCTGACCCCCTGGACGTGCATTTTCATCTATAAGCAATACATTTGCGCCTGCACGCCGCGCTTCAATAGCCGCCGAAAGTCCTGCAGGACCTGCTCCAACTATTGCTAATTCTATTTCAACCATTACTGTTCCTCCTCAGACCAGACTCCCATGCCCTGCTGTGTGGTAATTTCCATACCTTCCTTGACTTTAGTAACGCAAGTACGCACATTAGGCACACCGTCAACTGTCATTATGCAATCTGTGCATCGCCCGATAGCGCAGTATATACCCCGGGGCTTGTGATTGTGGGTTGTATAACGGTTTATAAATATGCCATTTGCAATCAGGGCGGCTGCAATCATCTCTCCTTCATATGCTATGATAGGCCTGTCATCCACGAATATTTGTACTTCTTTTCCCTGTTCTTTCTCTTCCAAGATAGGATGATTGAGTATTCTATTCATTATTTTGCCTCCATAAGAAGTCCCAGTTCAGACAAAGCATCCTCCAATGCTCTTATTACGGTTTCACCAGGTTTTGCTAAAGGTAGGCGCGTAATGCCTACGTCAAATCCAAGGAGATTAAGTGCTGCCTTAACAGGTATTGGATTTGCCGTCATGAATAATTTGTCAAATATATTGATAAGTCTTAAATGCATTTTCATAGCTTCATTAACATTCCCATTAAGATAGCTATCAACCATATCCACAATTTCACTACACACAACATGTGATGCCACAGATACAACACCATAGCCGCCAACTGCAAGTGTGGGCAAAATTTGAGCATCTTCTCCTGTATATACCAAAAAATCTTTCTCAGCATCACGAACCACCGTAGCTAACTGTGTAAGGTTCCCGGATGCCTCTTTTAATGCTACAATGTTAGAAATCTTAGAAAGCTTTACAGAGGTTTCAGCTGTCATATTTGCCACAGTACGTCCCGGTACATTGTAAAGCATAATAGGTAATTCGGTAGCTTGCGCAATAGCAGAAAAATGTGCATAAAGAGATTCCTGGTTAGGTTTGTTATAATAAGGGACAACCGCAAGAAGCCCATCAACACCTAATTTTTCTACTTGTAAAGCATTTTCTATGCTGGCAGCGGTAGAATTCGTGCCTATTCCTGCAATTATAGGCACATTTACAGCTTCTTTGATGCATGAAAGCAATTTTAATTTTTCTTCAGATGTAACGGTTGGCGATTCACCTGTAGTTCCATTTATCACCAAGGCAGTGCTACCTTGGTCAGCTAGATGCTTTGCCAGCTCTCCAGCCTTATCATAATTTATTTCTCCGTTGGGATACATAGGGGTTACCATAGCCGTAATTATTCTTCCCCAATCATTCATTCATTGTTCCTCCTTCTGAATTGTTTTTATACTCTCGAATCAAATCTGACCTTACCGGACGCACCGGTTGACGATAGCTAGATGGTTGTATTTCACCCAGCGGAACATCCGTTTTTTCAGATAATATTCTTTCCACAAGCTTTCTACATGTTCGCCCTTGGCATAATCCCATTCCGGCTCTTGTAAAACGCTTTAGTTCGTTCATTGTTAAAGCTCCGTCTGCAATGGCAGCCTCAATTTCCTCGCGGGAAACTTCCTCACAGCGACATATTATTTCGTTGCACATTTTTATACCTCTAATTTTTTATTTTTATATCATCCTAAAATAAATACTCATGAACCCTTTTCAAAAGATTAAAATAATTGGCTTCGCCAAACTTTAGGTTTTTGAACATAACTTCCAGTTAACTGAAGCTATGTTCAAAATTTCCTACTAAATAATATATTAATATGCTTTTTGCACCGGGTTTACATTTCCTTGGCTTACAAATTTAGGATTAGGCGAAACATTTTTTGTAAGTAAAGAAACTACAACTAAAGAAACTGCGGAAGCACCCAAAGCAATCAGAATAGCATTTTGCCCCAAAGCCGAAACCTGAGAAAGAACAGCTCCCACTATAATACTCACCCGTGAACCCCAAGGCGTTACTTTGCTGTTTTTCTTCCCCATAGTAGGATCTAAACCGCTTTCTTCCTTCCACAGAAGACCTATTACCAATAGTGGCACTAAACCAGCGCCTGCCATTGAATATGCTCTTGAAAACAGACTCATTATTGAATTGGCATATATGCCGCCTATCGCTGACATGGCACCGATAACAACTGTCAAAATTCTTGTAAGCTTTATCATTTGTTTATCGTCTAAATCCGTTTTAAATGTTCTTACTAAATCATTTGAAATCAGTATTGCAGCCGAATTCAAATTTGAATCTGCCGAGGACATGCCTGCCGCCAATACCAATACAAACAGCATAATAGTTATAATAAGCGGAACTTCATTAAGCATAAACCATGACATTGCATCATTTTGTGTCAAGTCCTGATTTATAGTAAGAATAATCAAGCCGACAAGAGCTGTACAAACAGTCATAATTATTGCAACTGTACCGCCGAAAAGCATTGATCGTTTTGCAACTTTTGGATTCTTTGCGGCAAAACACGGCTGCCAGTAAAGTTGAGCAACGAGAATTCCCACACATCCCGTTACAAACTTAGTAATTAAACTAATTCCATCAGTACCTGCAAAGGTAAACATTTCAGCTTTCCCAACTGCTGCAAGGCGTGAACTCAATACTGCAAAGCTGAAATCTATTTTTGAAAATGCAACAATGTAAAACAATGTGCCGAAAACAATACATATAAGGCCCTGTACAAAATCCATCCACACCAAGGAAAGCATCCCTCCCATAGTTGTATAAAATACAAACATACCTGTGAATAACAATATTATAGGAACAGGACTGACACCCGTGAAAACACTGAAAAGCTCCCCAAAAGCCTTGCCCTGACCACCTATCCAGGCTATCATAATGCTAGATGCAAGCAATCCGCTTATAGCTCTAGTTATTTTATCCCTGGTAATCAAATCATCTATCATCTCCGGGAAAGTATTATATGTCATTTTCCCTGCCATACCCGCAAAAGTCAAAGCAAATATAATCTTTGACCCCTGCTCGCCAATTATAAATGCAATCCATGGCAATCCGTTTACATAAGCGCTTCCTGCATGACCCATAAAGTTTCCTACCCCCATAATATTGGCAAAATGAGAGAAGAAAAGCAAATAAAACGGCAACATTCCTCCACCAATCGCATAGTTTGCAAAACTTTCTTCAGCTTTACTCTTCTGACGCATTGCAATAAAAAAGTAAAGAACAAACAATCCAACAGTTAAAACCCAAATAATTATTCCTGCTGTACTCATACCTCTATCTCCTTTTCATTTTTTATAATAGGCGATATAAATCGCTCCATCTCATATAAATAATATTGTTCTTTATTTTAGGTCTGAGCCGTTCTTATGCAAAATTAGTCGAAAACCTTCGAAGATTTAATTCATCAAACCTCTTATGGTTTCCTACACCACATATCATTTCAGCTACTGACTTTGCGGTGATTGGGGAAAGGGCTATTCCATCTCCCTCATGGCCTGCAGCTATATATAAACCCGGAAATCCGTCAATCGCACCTATAATTGGACTTCCATCCTCTGTTCCAGGTCTGAAGCCAGCCATTGTACGTATAATATTTACTTGGTTCATTACGGGGAAATATTTCCTTGCCTGTTCTAAAATCTTGGCAATTGCTTTAAAATCCGTTGTTTTATCAAAACCTACCTTTTCACGAGTGCTTCCTATAAGGTAATTACCTTCTCCTGCCCGTGTGAAAGAAAATCCTAAACCTATTTTCTGGTCATAATCACTTCTATCACCTAAAACAGTGGGGTCATGTTTAGATGCAATATAAGCAGCTGACCAACAATTTGTTTCTCCTATAGGAGCGATCTGTTCCGTAACCGCAAGCTGACCCTTTATCGGTAATATGGGAATATTGATATCCAACAATTTGCCAATTTGTGCTGACCATGCTCCGGCAGCAATAACGATGTTATCGCATTCAACATCAATATCATTCTGCCCAATAACCTTCCAGTGATCTCCTTGTTGTTTAATCTCCCGGACACTTGTGTTCCTAAGTACATCCATTCCCATATTAAGACCATTGTGCAAAAATGCACGCATGAGCAGTAAGGGATTCACCTGAGAATCAGATTTGCTGTATGTTGAAGCTAGCATATAGCGTGCTACATGCGGTTGCTTTTTAAAAAGTATACTTCTGTCAACAATTTCTACATCAAGCCCAAAAGAAATCTGCTGTTTTACAAAGCCTTCCATAATTCTCAGCTGTTTCTCATCCTCAATGATAATCATGCCGCCATGAGAATAAAACCCTATGTCTGCACCTAATTCATCAGTTAACCCACGATACATTTCCAAGCTTTCCATTGCTAATGTAAGGGCAATGCCCGGTTTCTTGGACTGCAGCAGTATCATGTCATCACAGGAGCTTGAAGCTCCACTACCAATTTCTGCTTTTTCCAAAATAACGACAGATTTACCAGCTTTAAGAAGGTAATATGCTGTAGCAAGTCCGATGACACCCCCACCAATTATACAAACGTCTTTTTTTAAATTCATTATCTCCTCCACCTTTACCCTGTGATAAGCTATTATACTATACAGTGAATACAACGTTTTCAAACAATGTATTGTATAGCATATTAGCAATATTTTCAATTTCATTTGATTCAACAAAAATATGTACACATGATTCACTGAAAAAGCACTGTGTTTTTACTGGCAAATCCTCCAGAGCACCTTTCATGTCTTCTTCGCCACATCCGTTGAACACAACACTTAACAACGAAGAACCGCTGCCAAATGACTGCCGGACTGCCTTTTTAACTTTACCCTGCTCAATAATTAATTCGTCCCATTGGGCAGGCTCAAATAAGCCGCATTCTCGCATAACAGCAATTCCCACAGGTCCCAAATTCAGATTGGCATTTTTTTTAATCCTCGTACCCTTGCCTTCGTCAAAAGTAGAGCGGATAAATACATCAAAATCGTATTTCTGAGCTTCTGCCACAGCTCGTGGATGTATAACTCCTGCTCCCCAACAAGCAAGAATATACATATGCCGCATATCAATATATTCTAAAAATTTAGCCTTTGAAACAACCCTTGGATCTATTACGGCAACCCCTGGTACATCGGTAAATATATGCACAGCTTCAGCTTTGAGAAATCCAGCTAGAACTATAGCAGATGTATCACTTCCTCCACGACCCAATGTAGTAACTTCATTGCGGACACTTACTCCCTGGAAGCCTGTCACTACCACTGTCTTACCCTCATAAAGCTCTGTTTTTATGCGTCTGGTATCTATATCAAATATATCTGATCCGCCAAAAATACCATTTGTGACAATACCCGCCTGCCCACCCGTTATTGCAACCGCATCAATTCCCTTTCGCACAAGATTATCTGCAAGTATGCAGGCAGAAATGACCTCTCCGCAACTCATCAATAAATCTAAAATATCCTTTTTGCTTTCGCTGTTTAATAAAGAGAGCAGGGTATCTGTTGCATAGGGATCTCCCTTCCGTCCCATAGCCGAAACCACAACAACCACACTTTTACCCTCGTTCCTCAATGAAGCTATATGTGAAACTGCATTGACTCGACCCTCTTCAGTTGCCAAGGATGTCCCTCCAAATTTTACAACAACTATATTCATAATATCACCTTTATGAAAATTATATTAAGTTCATTTCAACCATCTTTTCCGCAATTTGCACAGCATTCAGTGCAGCACCTTTAAGCAAGTTATCTGAAACTATCCACATATTAAGCCCATTTTCCACAGATTCATCCCTGCGGATTCTGCCGACAAATACATCGCCTTTATCTTTGCAATGAATTGCCATGGGGTATGCTTTCTCCTCAGGATTATCAACAAGCACAATTCCCCTTGACTCACTTAAAATTTTCTTAACTTCAGGAATACTTACAGGCTTTTCAGTTTCAATGTTGATGGATTCACTATGTCCTCGAAATACAGCAATACGTACTGCTGTAGGAGAAACTTTTATAGATGAATCCAAAATCTTGTGGGTTTCATTAATCATTTTCATTTCTTCCTTTGAATAACCGTTTTCTGTAAAGCTGTCGATATGAGGAATTGCATTGAAGAGAATTTGATGAGGGTAAACGCTATGAGTAATTTCCTCACCTTTTAAATACTGGGTTACCTGATTTTCCAGCTCCTCAATCGCTTTTTGACCGCTGCCTGAAACCGCTTGGTATGTGGAAACAACAATTCTCCTGATAGTATATAAATCATGAATCGGCTTTAATGCCACAAGCATCTGCACTGTCGTGCAGTTAGGATTTGCAATAATTCCCTTATTGCTTCGCAAAGCCTCAGGATTAACCTCCGGAATAACCAAAGGAACGTTTTCATCCATGCGCCAAGTACTTGAATTATCTATAACCTTACAACCTTCCGACACGGCAATAGGAGCCAATTTGCGACTTGCATCCTCACCTGCTGAAAATAATGCAATGTCAGCATCTTTGAATGCTCCAGCTTTTGCTTCCTTAACTGTTAATGTTTTCCCATTAAATAAAATTTCTTTTGAGGCATTTGATAAAACATCCAAGGGTATTAGCTCCTTTATAGGAAATGCGCACTTTTCCAACTTTTTAATAATTTCCTTTCCTACAGCTCCCATGGCTCCAACTACTGCAACATTATAATCTTTCATTTTATCCTTCCTATCTCACCAAATTTCGCATAAACCAATAACTACATTGCTGCTCATCACATGATGAGCATGTATGTTTTTCATATTATAACCTATGCTGATAAGGTTGTCAATATGTAACTTATTTTTTTATGATAAATGATAAAAATGATAAAAATGATAAAAATCAGCGATGGTGTTGTAGTTTTTAAATTTTAAAATGCGGACAAATATTTGTCCGCATAAACCGCTCTAACCAATTGTTTTAATGTTTCATTTGGCTTTTATTAAATTTGTTCCAATATGTCAAAATATCTTCCTTCATATTGTCCATATGTTCAGCCATCAGCTCCTCTGCTTCATCCTCATCTCTATTTTTAATCGCATTATATATATTTACGTGTGCTTTTGAATAAGGAGAGTTAATCTGACTTCTCATATACTCAAAAAGTGTTGACTGTTGTTTAAATGTAGATATTATATTATACATAGATTCTAAAATTGGATTACCCGAAGCATGTGCAATGGTGCGATGAAACTCCAAATCCTCATCTGCTATGCTTTCACCCTTTTTTTGTTTTGCATTTTGCCTGTCAACTATTTCCTTTAACTTCATTATTCCTTCTTCTGAAATCAAACTTGTAGCTAACCTGCAAGTTTCTTTTTCAATTGCCCTCCTTGCTTGAATTATGGTTAAGAAGTTCTCAAGTATTTCTGTTGATATGATTTCATCTATCTTTTCCTGGTGGAAATTAATAATATCTATATTTTCTGCCTTTTTTATTGCAAGTTTTCCCTCAGGGGTTATTATCCGACCTTCATTTTTATATTTTTCCACATAACCGCTATTTTCTAATTTAGATAAAATTCTGCCTACTGTTGCAGTACTCACATCTATGTTTTTTTCATTTAATTTGTTTTCTATTATCCATGTACCGATAGGCTTATCGGATTCATCAACGATTTTCAATATTTCTTTTTCAACAGAATCAAGAATTTGCCTCATAACAATCACCCCATAATAATATCAATTTTTATTGCAATCTAATATCTTTGCCAATTTAATTATTATATCATATCATGATGTCAAAAGTCTATCAAAATATGAAATTTACAGTTTTCAAATACAAATTAGCCCATTTAAAAAATATTTTATCCGTAGTTTTTTGTTATATCTATGGATTATCTACTACTAACAACCAAAATCTTCGAAACTTCTCTATTGCATAAATCAATGAAACAAAGTAAAATATATCTAATAAACATTACGAGGTGTATTATGGAATTTTTAATGAACATGGAAGGTCCACTTTTATATATAATAATATTTTGTGCTAAAATTGTGGAGGTATCTATTTCCACCATCAGACTGGTATATATAAACAAGGGTGAACGTATAAAAGGAGCGGTTTTAGGATTTGTGGAAATAATGATATGGCTCATAGTCGTAAGTTCAGTACTAAACAATATTACTGAGGACCCAATCAAAATATTCGTATACGCAATAGCATTTTCCTTGGGAAATTACGTGGGAGTTACCATAGAATCAAAAATTGCCGTAGGACTTGCATCCATCCAGGTTGTTGTCAGTGAAGAAACAGGAGAAGTACTGGCTGAAATTCTACGTGATAAAAGCTACGGAGTTACCATCATTGATGGAAGAGGAAGAGGTAATAGCAAAAAATCTCTTTTATTTATTCAACTAAAAAGAAAGAAAATACCAGAAGCAGTTAAGGCTATAAAACAGACTGCACCGGATGCCTATATAACGGTAAATGACATTAAATCCATGTTAGGTGGCTATATGAAATAAAGCATTTCTATATAAAAAATTCTGCAATGCAGAATTTTTTACTGTTCCAGAAAAAAATTTATCGGATAAACTTCTATCGAGGACTTTTTTTGCTGAACATCCAATACCTTAGATAGTCATCTAAATATATGGATGGAAGAGCAAGAAAAAACCAGACAATGCTTGTCTGAATACTTATCTGTCCCAATAAATTAAATCTTAAATTACTGTAATCCCAAATATTCAATTTTAACCATATGTTTAATATTATTCCTGCAATAAATTCTATTGCAGTAACAACAGCAGATGATATTGCCATTTGTTTAATAACAGGTAGTTGGTTAGTATAATTTTCATTCAACACACCTATGCATATAAAGCACAGACCGCCTACCAGAATCATAGCAGGATGGCTGTATCCTCTGTATATTAACTCTATAAAATAATATATTACCCCTCCATATATAAATAGGACTGCGTATTTAAAAATTTTTTTCATGTTTTACCTCAACTTCTTTTACAGGTTAATAGGATTTCCAATTCTTCTTTAGTAATACCATAAACAAATTATTACCATTCGCATAATAGTTTTTAAAAAGTTGCTAATGGTTGAATTTAGTCAAAATATAGAAGTTGAAACAATGATTTTTTAAAAAAGTTAATGCTTTTTTAAGTAAAATAGATTATAATTAGGATTGTATAACTATACTGGAAACAAATAATTAGAACATATAATAATAATTGAAACAAATTCAGCGATTACAAGAAACTATTTATCGCAAATAGGAGGAAGACAATGTTATGTTCAGTATGCAAAAAAAATGTGGCAGTAATATATGTTAATAAAATTATTGAAGGTAAAATGCAAACTATGGGTCTATGCATACCCTGCGCAAAAAAGCAGGGACTCGCACCCATGGATCAGATAATGAGACAAAGTGGAATGAAACCAGAGGACTTTGAAAATATTAACAGTCAACTGTCTGAAATTATGGAAGACATGGACTTAGATAAGATTTCTGAAGGCAGCGAGAACGAGGATAGCGATGACATGAACTCCATCATGAACCTGATGAATTCAGCATTTACAGGACTTACAAGTTCAAACAGCGGATTTCAACCCACAGAAGAAAAAAACGAGGTGGATATTTCCAATAACTCAAGTGGATCGGGTCCAAAGGTTAAAGAGAAAGTAAAACGCAAGAAATTAAAATATCTTGATACTTACGGAACTAATTTAACAGAGCAAGCTAGATACGGAGAGTTAGATAGAATTATTGGTAGAGAAAAAGAAATAGACAGAGTTATACAGATATTAAACAGGCGTTCAAAAAATAATCCTATTTTAATAGGTGAGCCGGGTGTAGGAAAGACTAAAATAGCAGAGGGCTTGGCAGTAAGAATTGCTGAACAAAAGGTTCCTGTAAAGCTTTTCAATACAGAGGTTTACCTTCTTGATCTTACTGCTATTGTTGCAGGTACTCAGTTTAGAGGACAATTTGAATCTCGGATGAAAGCAATAATCGATGAGGCAAAAAAAGCTGGTAATATTGTTATCGTCATTGATGAGGTTCACAATATTGTTGGTGCCGGCGAAGCTGAAGGTGGCTCTATGAATGCAGCAAATATTTTAAAGCCTGCTTTGGCAAGAGGCGAAGTTCAAATAATTGGTGCCACAACATTGGATGAGTACAGGAAACATATTGAAAAGGATGCCGCTCTTGAAAGGAGATTCCAGCCTGTGATGGTAGACGAGCCTTCCATTGAGGACTCAATAGAAATTGTAAAGGGAATCAAGGATTACTATGAGGCATTTCACAATG
>ENA-UOOK01005534-UOOK01005534.1-fermentation-metagenome-genome-assembly--contig:-NODE-5534-length-12644-cov-4.410041_pt1 | contig 12644 bp, 6 predicted proteins | sample MGYA00245777_ERZ724023 | MGnify/ENA primary metagenome ERZ724023 (study PRJEB28704, sample SAMN03018312) | fermentation metagenome | biome: anthropogenic terrestrial biome; feature: soil; material... | reverse complement strand
CATTACCCCCCGCCCGCCGTCGCAAAATCGGTGGAGCATTTGAAGCAGCCGCCGGCACCTGCTTCAGATGAAACAGCAGCGGCACAAACTGAAAAGCGGGAGCCTCCCCATGCATGAGTATCCGTTAACCGAGCGAATTGTGGATATCGCCGTAAAAACCGCCCGGGAACACGGCGCTTCCAGGGTGTCGGCCGTTCATCTGGTAATTGGAGAAACCTCGGGGATTATCCCGGATTCGGTGCAGATGTATTTTGACCTGATTGCTGAGGAAACTCCCGCCGGGGGAGCAAAGCTGATAATCCGGCAGATTAAGCCGGAAATGCACTGCCCTGAATGTAATACCAATTTTGTACGCCCTCGTTTTTCCTTTGCGTGCCCGGTGTGCGGCACGCTGGGGAGTCCCACCGCTATCGGCAGGGAATTTTATGTGGAAAGTATCGAGCTTGAAACCAATGATTGAGAGGTGCTGTTGATGAGTACGGAAAAAGTGACGGTTATGGAGGATATCTATTCCGAAAACGACCGGATATCAGATAAAATCCATGAAAAGCTGAAAGAAAGCGGCATTTATGCCGTGAATGTCCTGGGCGCGCCGGGAACCGGGAAAACCTCCAGCCTGATCAAGATGATGGAGGGCCTGAAAGGGATAAAGCCTTACGTTGTCGAGGGGGATATTCAGTCCGACATCGATACGGTAAAGCTGCAGAGGATGGGTATTGAAACCCTGCAGATCAACACCGGCGGGGCCTGCCATCTGGATGCTATTTTGATTGAGAATATCCTGAGCAAATTTGATTTAAACCAAAAAGGCATCTTATTTATAGAAAATATCGGAAATCTGGTCTGCCCTGCGGAATTCAACATCGGCGAAGACATCAAGCTGTTGATTACTTCCGCCACCGAAGGAGCCGACAAGCCGTATAAATATCCTCTGGCCTTTGAAAAGGCGAGTATCATCCTGCTTAACAAATCCGATTTGGCCCCTTATGTGGATTTTGACCGGGATTATTTTGAAAAGGGAATCCGGGCTTTGAATCCGGACGCGCCGATTTTCTATGTTTCGGCGAAGACCGGCGAGGGCTTCGATGGTGTTTGCTCATGGCTGAAGGCGAAGCTGTAGGCCGCCGCAAAATGACTGTCCGGGTAAGCGGCGTGGTTCAGGGAGTGGGCTTCCGCCCTTTTACGGCAGCGCTTGCCCGCCGGTACAGCTTAAGCGGCTATGTGCAAAACGGCGGCGGAATTGTCGTCATCGAGGCCGAAGGACCGAGGGATGCGCTGGAAGGCTTTTTGAAAGAGCTCTCCTACAACCCACCTCGGGAATCAAAAATAGAACGGCTGGAAGTGAGCTGGGAATCGTCTTCCATATCACCGTCAGGAGAGTGTCCTGGTTTCCTCATTCTGGGGAGTTTGCCGGTGCAAACCGGAATTGCCATGCCGGCGCCGGATATTGCGGTATGCCTGGATTGCCTGCGGGAAATGAACACCCTGGGGAATCCCCGCTACCACAATCCCTTTATCAGCTGCACTCTATGCGGGCCCAGATTTTCCATTATGGAGCGCTTGCCCTATGACCGGGAAAATACCGCTATGTCGGATTTCCCCTTGTGTAGCCTGTGCGAAAGCCAGTATCAGGATCCGCAGGACCGGCGCTGCCATGCCCAGACTGTCTGCTGCAACGACTGCGGCCCCAGGCTGTTTTATCGGGACCAAACCGGAGAAATCAGCGGGCAGGCGGCGCTTGACGCTGCCATCTCTGCCTTGAAACAGGGAAATATTGTGGCCATCAAGGGAATCGGCGGGTACCATCTGGCGTGCAGCCCCTTTGACGAAGCGGCCGTCAGCCGGCTTCGGGCGGTCAAGGGGCGGGAAGGCAAGCCTTTTGCGGTGATGTTTCCCTGTTTGGAGGAAATTGTCCGTCGCTGCCGCGTAAGTCCGGAGGAGAAAGCGCTGCTTTCCTCCCGGGAGCGTCCCATTGTGCTGCTGGAGAGGGAAAAGTCCGACTTATGCCTCAACGTTACAGGTTCCAGTCTGCGCATCGGGGCGTTTCTGCCCTATACTCCTTTACAGGCTCTGATTCTGGAGCAGACAGGTCCGCTGGTGATGACCAGCGCCAACGTTACCTCCCTGCCTATCATTAAGGACGACGACGGGATGCTGCGCCTGTTTGGAGAAAGCAATGGGAAAATCGGCGGCGTGCTGTACCATAACCGCCGTATTCTCCGACGGCTGGACGATTCAGTGGCAGAAATCGTGGATGGAAAACCCCGGATTCTGCGCCGGGCGAGAGGTTATGTTCCCCTGCCGGTAGAATTGGAAGCAAGCCTGCCGGACGGCAGAGTGCTGGCCTTTGGAGCCCAGCAGAAGAATACGATTTGTCTTTCGAAAGGAAAATACTTCTTTGTAAGCACTGAAATCGGAGATTTAGACAGTGAAGAAACGCTGGAATTTTATCGGGACACTATAAAGGATATGAATGACTTACTTGAAATCCGGCCGCAAACGGCGGCCTGCGACCTGCATCCCGGCTACGAATCCACCCGGATGGCGAAAGAATCCGGCCTGCCGGCGCTGCAGGTGCAGCACCACTATGCCCACATTGCCTCGGTGATGGCGGAGGAGAGCTTAACTGGCAAGGTTATCGGCGTGGCCTTTGACGGCACTGGCTATGGGACCGATATAACCGTCTGGGGCGGGGAGTTCCTTATCGCTTTTCCTGACGGGTTTGAACGGGCCGGGTATTTAAAGCCGGTTTTCCTATTTGATTCCGAAGAATCCATCCGGCGGGGAGATATGACCGCTGTCTGCCTGCTTTTGCAGGCGGGATTGATCCCGCCGAACGATCCCTCGGTTCCGGTCTTAAAAGCGGCGCTGGAAAATCAGATTCATACCGTGGTTTCTTCCAGCATGGGCCGGTGGTTTGATGGGGTGAGCGCTCTGCTTAACATCTGCCGCTATTCCGATTATGAGGGGCGGTGCGCGGTTGAACTGGAAAACGCCGCCGCAGCCTATGCCCGACAAAATGCATTGGAACCGGAGCCGCTGCCCTTTACGCTGGCAGAAGAAAATGGCATTTTCATGGTTGACCTTTTCCCGGCGCTTCGGGAAATTGTCAAACGGCAGGCGGCGGGAGATCCGCCGGGGCTTCTTGCGCTGCGGTTTCATAAGACGGTAAGCCGGCTGGTTCTGGAAATGTGCCGTCTTCTGCGAAAAGCAGGCGGTCTTCATGAGGTTGCATTAAGCGGCGGCGTTTTTGCCAACCGCCTGCTTTTGGACGATGTTCTTGCCATCCTGCGAAAGGACGGCTTTCGGGTTTATATCAACAGGCAGGTTCCGCCGGGAGACGGCGGTATTTCCCTTGGGCAGGCTTATCTTTGCCGACACAGGGAAAACCTGCCCCATAAGGAGGCGTAAAACATGTGTATTGCCGTTGCGGGTACTTTGATCGAGGCCGACGGCCGGCGGGGCAAGGTGGACATTCAGGGCAATATTCTGGATGTAGAGCTGGGTGCCGTTCGGGCTAAGGCGGGGGATGCCGTGCTGGTGCACGCCGGCTGCGCGATCTCGGTGCTTAAAAAAGAGGAGAAGGATGAGCTGGACGAACTGTTTGCCCTGCTTGATGAAATGAACGATGAAACCGATTGAGAAATGGGCGGAGCTGGTACGGAAGTACGACGGGCCGCCGCTCAGGCTGATGGAGGTGTGCGGCACCCACACTCACCGCATTTTCCAGTACGGCATCCGGGAAATGCTGTCTCCCAGGCTGGAGCTGATTTCCGGGCCGGGATGCCCTGTATGCGTCACTCCGTCCGGTTATATTGATAAAGCGGCGGCCCTTGCGCTTGAGGAAAACGCCGTTCTCTGCACCTTTGGCGATATGATCCGGGTGCCGGGCCAGGAGCTTTCCCTTGCGTCTTCGCAGGCAAAGGGTGGAAAGGTGCGGATCATGTATTCCCCCTCCGATGTTGCCGAATGGGCAAAAGCGGAGCCGGAAAAAACCTTTTATGTTGCCGCGGTGGGCTTTGAGACCACTATCCCGGCCTATGCCCTGCTGATGGATAAGGTCATCGGCGAAAAAATCGGCAACATCCGGTTGCTTACTTCGCTGAAGGCGCTGATGCCGGCGCTCTCCTGGATCTGCGAAAACAGCGAAGAGCTGGGAGGCTTTATCGGTCCGGGACATGTCAGCGCCGTCATCGGCGCAGCGCCCTACCGCCTCCTTTGCCGCCGCTACGGGATTCCTCTGGCAGTAGCGGGCTTTTCTTACGAGCATATTCTGGCGGCCGTCTGCGACCTGGTTTTACAGCGCCGCCGGGGGACCAGCCAGGTCCACAACCTTTATCCCGAGGTGGTGGCGGAGGAAGGCAACGAGGAAGCGCTCCGGTTGATCGGCCGGTATTTTGTCAAAAAGGATTCGGTGTGGAGAGGCCTCGGGGCGATTCCGAAATCCGGTTACTTCCTGGCTCCGGAATACGCCGGATTTGACGCCGGCTCCCAACTGGAAACCGGCGGAGCAGAGGACTTGCAGGGCTGCCGGTGCGGCAGCGTAATTATCGGACGGGAGAAGCCTGCCGACTGCCCGCATTTCGGAAAAACCTGCACTCCCTTGCATCCTCTAGGCCCCTGCATGGTATCCACCGAGGGGGCCTGCGGTATCTGGCACCGATACTTACAGGAAGGAGCAAACCCATTATGATGATTACCTTGGCTCACGGCAGCGGCGGGAAAATGACCGATAGCCTGATTCGGGACTGTTTTGCCAAATATCTTTCCAACAGCGTGCTGGATAAAATGGAAGACGCGGCGGTGGTGGACCTTCCCGGCAACCGGATCGCTTTTACTACGGATTCTTTTGTGGTGACGCCGCTGTTTTTCCCCGGCGGCGACATCGGGCGGCTGTCGGTATGCGGCACCGTCAACGACCTGCTGATGCGGGGGGCAAAGCCCCGATACCTTTCAGCGGGCTTTATCCTGGAAACAGGGCTTGACACCGACGTGCTGGAGCGGGTGGTGCGCTCCATGGCCGAAACCGCTGCCGAAGCCGGAGTATCAGTGGTGGCGGGGGATACCAAGGTGATTGAGGGAAACGGCGGGCTTTACATCAATACCGCCGGAGTCGGTGAGGTCCTGCCCAGCGTACAGGTCGGCGCCGGCCGTTCCCGGCCGGGAGACGCGATTATCCTCAGCGGTTTTTTAGGCGACCATGAGGCCTGCATCCTTTCCCAGCGGATGAAAATAGAAAACCGGATTCAAAGTGACTGCGCCCCCCTGACCAGAATGACGGAAAGTCTTTGGAAGCATGACATTGAGATTCATGCCATGCGGGACGTGACCCGGGGCGGACTTGCCACCATATTGAACGAACTGGCGGCATCCTCGGGGAATGGCTTCGAATTGTTTACTGACGCTGTCCCGATGAACGGACAGGTACAGGGATTTTGTGATATTCTGGGTCTTGATCTGTTGTACATGGGCAACGAAGGAAAAATGACGCTGACGGTACCACAAAATCAGGCAGAGAAAGCCGTGCAACTGATAAGATCCTGCCGCTACGGCGAAAATGCCGCCGTGATTGGCCGAGTTTATCAGTCTGAAAGGCCGTCGGTCACCATGAAGACCCGCTCAGGAGCTACCCGGAGTATCCCGCCTCTGCTGGGCGAGGGCCTGCCCCGCATCTGCTGAAACAGAGAAGAGGTTACGGAGTAAGCAAGCTGGAACAATGTCTGTTGAAGCTTAAAAATACAAGCAGTTATTAAAAAGCGATTGCCCGTTTAAAGGCAATCGCTTTTTAATATGTAGTTGAGTCTAAGCAGAAAGCGATCGGGTTAAAAGCTCCTTCTGAATTATGCCTGCTGCTTTCAGCAGGAGATCGCGGTTCTGCAGGAATTATTGACAGAATACAAGGAAATAAAAGATTCCTTTTACTCCTAATCTGATGTAAAATGCATTTTGCTGGCATAAAATACATTTTGTTTTACCGAAGATAAGTAAAATTGTACATCATTTTAGAGAATTGTTCAATCAATTTAGAGAAACCCCATGATATATTGAAAACACAACGATTGCGCACAGTTATATTTTTATGCGAGAACTACAATACAAAAAAGGAGAGTAGAAGATGAGAAGAAGTATTTGTCAGAAGTTGGTTTCCTGTTTTTTGGTGCTGGCCATGCTGATGTCCGTTGTTTCCCCCGCTGTGTTTGCATCTGAAAACAATGCAGCAGATTTGCCTGTTGTCTTGGGTGATACGGGTTCGGAAAATTCGGCAGCGGGAAAAGCATTGAAAATCGATGCCGGAACAAGAGGGCAGAGCAGCCATGCATGGGCAAAGTTTGCTCTGGACTGGGAAGACTGGAGCCCCGAGGGAGCGCCAGCCTCTTATACCGTCAGCTACGATTACCGGAATGATGCGGATACTACCCTGTATGACTGGCACGACGGCGCGAATCCGATTGTCAGCTATGCATTGTGGAAGGATACTGAAAGTGATTCCGCCAAAAGGGTAGGTCCGACAGGAGAAATCACACAGATGGGCTGCCGCATTCGATGTGATGGCGCAAATTATCTGGCAGTACCGGATTTAACCGAGTGGCATCACTTTACCTTTGAAGTAAGCAACGGTACTTTCCAATTTTTGATTGACGGGGAGGAAATTTATCAGACCACCTATAATGTGGAAAATGTTCTGAACGAACTGTTGTTTGGCGATTTTCAGGCAAACAATGGTGGAATCGGTTATTTTGACAATTTCACTGTCAGTCAGGGCGCTACTGTTTATTATTCAGAAGGCTTTGATGAAGCAACTATCACCTCGTTGCAGCAGAACGGATGGATCTTCAGCACGTCCGGACAAGGCTTCAACACCGTTGTGGATGTAGAGCCGGATGTTGACCCGGAAGAACCTGAAGATCCTGAAGAACCGACTGGTGCGCTGAAAATTGAAGGTGCCCGCGGCGCTGTATATGGCTATACGTGGAGAAATTTGAACGGAGAATATGCGCTGCAATCCGGCAAGGATTATACTGTCAGCTATTATTTGAAAAATACAGTGGCCAGCAGTTACTCCATCAGCCTGTGGTCATCAACGAGCGGGACAGACCGTAATGGCAGTGCAGTCGGTCCGACGGTGAAGCTGCAGTATACCGGCGGAGTACAATATTTAGTAGTTGGTTCTGACAAGCTTCCGTTTATCGGAGATGTGTCCGAGTGGAACCTGCTTGAGTTCAAGGTGACTGGCAATAGATTTACGATTTGGATTAACGGGGAACAGCTGAAAACGCAGGAGGGAACTCCCTATGAAGCGACATTGGCAGATGGGCTCGGACCTGTGAAAACGCTGGGCCTGTTCGGAGATGTGTCTGACGAGTGGAGCAATGGAACCATCCTGATAGACGATGTAAAAGTGGAGCAGGATGGAAACGTTCTCTATCTGGAAGATTTTAACGGAAGGACAAAGGACGACCTGAGAACTGCTGGCTGGAATTTTGTTGAGAATCAGGACGGCGTGATTACGGTGGATCCCGAAGAGAATGCGTCTGTAACTGAGCCGGAAGAGCCGGATGAAGTTCTCAATTCCCTTCAGGTCAGCGGAAACGGTGGCGCACAGGGCTGGGCAAGATTAGATAACCTGTCTGTAACATCCGACAACTATTCTTTCAGCTTTGATTATAAAAATCTTGACACACCGGATGCCGCTGATGAAAGCAACTGTTTCTTTTTGCTGGCGCAGTTTAATTCGGGAAATTTACTGGATAAACTGATTAAACATAATGCCTCTTCTATCATTATCGGGCTTCCCGGAGAAGCAGCCATAACCGTTCCTAACAATATGAAGAAGTGGACTCATTTCGAAATTAAGGTAAACGGAAACGTCCTGGAGGTGCTGGTAGACAATGTTTCCCAATATATTGGAACGGTGCCAAACTCTACTGTGAAACCGGCTCAGTTTGGTTGGATCGGAGACGGCTCCGACGGTTCTTATTGGGATGGCAGCGGCCTTTATGACAATATGGTTCTGACCGATAACGGCAATATTGCTTACAAAGAAGATTTCAACGGCAAAACGCTTGCCAGGCTGACAATGAACGGCTGGTATTTCAGCAGTCAGGCGGCTATGGCCATCAGCGATATGGATGCATCGGACGTCGACGGATTTGCTTCTCTGACCGTTGAAGCCTCCCAGACTGTTTTCACATCGGGGATTACGGTCAGCTCCTCGGAAATTCTGACCATGACGGGCAAAATGTCAGACGGTACTACAGTCCCAAGCAATAAAATGGATGTGGTATATTCTTCCGACGATACCGATGTTGTAGAAGTTACCGAACAAAACGGGGTTCCGGCTTTTTCCTTTAAAGCAGCCGGAACTGCCAATATTACAGCCAGCCTGACTATAGACGGCATCACGAAGACCGCCGAAGTGGGCTTTACCGTTATAAACGAGGTGAAAGCGGTTTCCATTTCGATTGGAAACAGCGCCAGCCGGCTGGCGCTCAACTCGGACACTGTCCTGCAGGTTATTGCCAAGATGAGCAATATGACGGAAAAAATACTGACGGAAACCGAGCTTTCCAGCTATGGTCTTTCTGCTTCCAGTGACGCAGAAAGCATCCTTGCGGTAATCGGCTTTACCATGAAGGCAAAAGCGGTTGGTTCGGCCAATATCACCGTTGCCGGAACGTTAAACGGCAAGCAGGTTTCCGCCAAGAAGAAGTTTACTGTAGCTTCCATGTCGTCTGTCAGAGCGGAAATTCTTTCAAGCAATCTTTACGAGGGCGATGAAATTGCTTTAGCTGCCCGGGGGATCCTGTCCGATGGCAGCATCACTGACATTACTGCAGCAGCGGTGTTTACTGCTGCAGGAGCCTCGGTGAAGCAAACGGAAGAAGGCAAATGGTATCTGGTCTGCACACAGGCGGGAAATGTTACCGTCAACGTTTCCTACGGCGGCTTTACCGCTTCGGCGACGGCGGAGATTAAAGCTGTTGAGGCAGCAAAAACCCGCTCTTCCTATTACACGGAAGAAAGGGTAGGAAACGCCCGCAGTAATATTGAAACCTATTCCTGGGCCAAAAACACCTGCGATACTGCGGTAGCGGCGGCCGAGGCGTGGCTGAGGAAGTATGACACTTATGAAAAACTCTGGAGTGCCATTCCTTCTCAGGATATTGGACGCACTTTCGGCGTAAATCCCAATGGATGCCTCATCTGCGGCAGGGAAGTGATCAATGAATACGGCAACTATCCTTACACCTGGACAACCGACGAGGTAAACTGGAAAATTACCTGTCCAAACTGTTCCGTATCGTTCCCCACCAACGATTTTGCGGCATATTACGAAAACGGGCTCAATGAAGCCGGTGAGTTTGATGCCGAGCTGGCTAAGGCCCGCAATGATGAACTGATCGCCAGCGGGGAACCGGGCAATCTGGTGAATATGTATGCTGTAAACGGCGTACCCGAGGAGACTAAGCAGCATATCCGCGAAGAACTGTCCGGCGCCTACACTACCCAGCAGATTGAAGCGATTCTGTATTCTATGGAAAACGATCTCAGCTGGGGCGTTGACGACGGGATGGGCTATAACTGGGACGAAACCGATACCCAGAAATACGGAGATCCCTATACCTTTATCGGCTATTATGCCCATTATGCCATTTGGCATGGAAGCTCTTCCATTGTCTACGGTATGCTCCGGGATCTGTCGGAGGCGTATCTTTATACCGGAATCCAGAAATATGCCGATGCGGCGATCATTCTTCTGGACCGGGTGGCGGATGTCTATCCTGAAATGGATGTGGGCGCTTATCCGCATAACGGGTATTACGGATTTACCAATAGCGACGGGCACCATACCGAACTGTCCCGCGGACGGATTGTAGGAAGCATCTGGGATGGCACAGACTCCAGAAACTTCCTGTATTCTTACGACGCGATTTATCCCGGAATCGACACCATGTCCCAGGAGGCACAGGATTTTCTGGCAGACCGGACCGGGAATCCTCAAAAGGGCGATTCCGAACGCATAAAGGTGAATTTTGAAGACGGCTTGATCCGCGAAGTGGCCAAAGCCTTTGTCGACGGCGATCTGGTCAGCAATCCCGGCATGGCCCAGAGCACACTGGCTGTTGCCGCTGTGGTAATGGATCATTATCCGGAAACGCAGGACTGGCTGAATCTGGACTATGCTCCCGGCGACAGCAGCTGGAATAAAGATACCAAACCGGAAGACCGTGCCGGCAATATCCTCGCGATTCTCGCCAACCAGGTGAGCCCTGACGGACAGGGCGACGAAGGCGCTCTTGGATATAATGCGGGCTGGACCGAGGCATGGATCGAGGTCGCCGATGTACTGAACGGGTACGTCCTGCCCACGGACGAGAACGGCAACGAGCATGCTCTGAATCTGCCCGAGGGAACTTCTCATGATCTCTATCTGAACGCGCGCTTCAGAAAAATGCTTCTGGCAAATGTTTCCCTGCTTTTGACTTCCAATTATATTCCGAATATAGGGGATACCGGAACAACCGCCAAGGCAGATACGGGTACCATTATTTACAGGGATCTGCTGCTGACGGCATACAGCCGCCTGGTCAGTCTGGACCCGGAGGGAACTGAGGCAGGAGATTATGATGTGCTTGCGCAGGTATTATATTTGCTTAACTCCAAAAATTCCGCCAATCTCCGGACCGATATTTTCTCGGAAGATCCTACGACAGTTGGAAGCAGTATTCAGCAGGTAGTCGACGAAAAGGGCGAGCTGGATCTTGACTCTCAAAATTTTGGCGCCTTCGGCCTTGGTATCCTCAGAGACGGCGAAGATACTACCCCTTCCACTTACCGCGGAATAGAATATTTTGCGCCTTCCCTGTCCCGCACTTATGCAGGCGGCGCGTCTTTAGATAACTATCCCAATCTCGATCAAGTAAACCCGGAAGGCCAGACGGGAGCGTCCATTACCTATACCTTTAATTTTGACTCGTCTGTCTCGGAAACCTATCAAATGTATATAAAGGCCCATATTGTGAAAAGCGCCTGGGGAATCTGGGACGTTTATTTGAACGGCGTGAAAATCAATACCATTGATTTTGGAAATCCCAATCTGGAGTCCGGTGCTCAGCTTCTTTCCGTGGCAAGCGCCGTTTCCCTGAATGCGACCGGAAATACTCTGAAGTTTGTATGTGCCGGCGGCATTGACAAAATGAAAATGGGTCTGTACAATGTTTATTTTCTTAAACAGGGAGAAGAAATGCCTCCGCTCAACATTCAGTCCGACACCACCCAGCGGGCGCTGTGGATGTATTATGGTTCAGCCGGTCAGGGCCACGGTCACTCCGATCCGTTGAACCTTGGTTATATCGGCTATGATCTTGACCTGATGCCTGACCTTGGATATCCTAATACGGCAGGCGGCGGCGGGACTGCCGAAGTCTTTGAAGAGAGCAACATGGCGCACAATACCGTCAGCTTCAAAACGGCGACCGATGCAAACTACTGGGCGCATTTCCGCAATTACGGCAGTATTTCCCGTTTCGATGGCGGAAATTATGTGCAGGTGATGAACGCCGCCACCGAGGGGGTTATTAACAGCGGCACCGAGTACGCCGACCTTTTTGACAGAACCTCCGCCCTGATTCGGATTAACGAAAGCGATTCCTATATTATCGACCTTTTCCGTGTAGACGCTAAAAATGAAAACGCCGAGTACCAGTATAATTTCCATACGACAGAAATCAATTCCGCCAATACGTTGCTGACCGGCCTTTCCGGCGCGCAGCAGGTGTCTTCTCCGGGAGGATATGCAAACGAAACCCTGAAAAATGTATATCAGTACAATGTGAGCGGGAACAGCTTCAGCATTGATTGGAATGTGAAGGATACTTGGAACGTTTACGGCAGCGGCAAAAGTGCCGACACGGATGTTCACATGAAAATCACCATGCTGGGCGCTTCGGATTACAGCCGCGTGCTGTTGGGAGAAATCGTTCCTCCCCAGAACTTCACCTCAGTAAAGGGACTGCCTTCTCTGATGGTGACAGCCAAAGGAAAAACCACCTTTACGGCTGTGATGGAAGCGTATCAGACAGACAGCAATATCCAGTCCGTTGAACTGCTGCAAGTGACCGAAAACGGCCAGCCGGCAGATGATATGGTGGTCCGGGCCGTGAAGGTTACCCTTAAAAGCGGCAGAGTGGATTATATCGTAAACTCTCTGGATACCTCAAAAACCTTCCGCGTTGCGGGAAAGTTTGATTTCAAAGGATTCTTTGGTGTTTATAGTGAAGAAAACGGCGAATACGCAAGTTCTTATCTGATGGAAGGAGAACAGCTTGCCGGTTTTACTACTGAGGATTCCGTAACCGGTACCGTATCCGGCGTCACTACCGCTCTTACCAGCGACAACTACATTGACATCAGCACAGAGGGCACGGCGAATCCGGCAGACCTGATCGGTAAGTATATCCATATCGATAATCAGGATCTCCGTACTGCCAACAGCGCAGGGGCCAATGATCCCAGCGGCTTCCTTAATACCAAAACCGGCTATTACGTCTATAATGCCGTTTATGAGATTTACGGTGCAGCCCGTTTGACGAACGGCGATATCCGTCTGGATATCGGGGACACCTCCGTTGTTCGTGGCTTGG